>ERZ809074.1676-NODE-1676-length-27520-cov-15.668851_pt1 | contig 27520 bp, 28 predicted proteins | sample MGYA00520795_ERZ809074 | MGnify/ENA primary metagenome ERZ809074 (study PRJEB31570, sample SAMEA3212989) | Homo sapiens | biome: human-gut; feature: human gut; material: fecal | place: Sweden | collected 2011 ...
TGGCTGTATCAAGTACATATACAAAACAGAATGAGCGTCATATTGTCTCTATCCCTTTGCCTTGAAATTTTCCAGATTTCGATCTTAGGATAAAGCAAAAACGCTTTCTATATATTCGACCATTTCTCTTAGTCGAACACTGCAAAGATAGCTTTTTTGTTCAATATGACGCTCTTGTTATGAGTATTATTTCTTCAAAGATAAGGAAATTAGGTCTTTCGAGACGTAAAGATACAGGGAAAGAAAAAGAAAAGAGGGAATTTCACCCTCTAATTCTTAAAATATTTCCAAGATTTTATTCTCTTTCTCTATTTAAGCTATATCTCTTTAATAATATACTGACTTGTGAAGCTTTGAATTGACCTCCTTTAGCTGTCACAAATCCTTCTTTATTCAATATTCTAGCCATCTCTGACAGAGACTTATCCTCTTTGGCTAAGATCTTTAACATTGAAATTGCTCTTCTATTATTAGGATTATCTAAGGCTTTCTGTCTGTTCGTCTGATTACTCTTCTCTACTGCTTGATCTAGTTTGCCAAGCAAGTTTTCTGGTTTCCCTAATGATACACCTCTTGCTTTCTTTGCTCGTAGTGATTGTTTGGTTCTTTGGCTGATTAATCCGGCTTCATATTCGGCTATACTACTGATAATATGCAGCACGAGTTTGTTTGCCTCTGGAAAATCACAAAACACAATCTCAACATCACTTTCCAATAGTTTACTGGTGAAAGCTACGTTCCGGCTTAACCGGTCTAGTTTGGCAACAATCAATGTAGCACCTGTTTTTCTACATTCACTTAAGGCTTCTATCAGTTTTGGTCTGTCAGATTTCTTGCCGCTCTCTGTTTCGATATATTCAGAAATAGCCTTTTTGTCTTTTAGATAATTTCTTATTATTTCTCTTTGTGCTTCTATACCTAATCCTGACAATTCTTGTTTTACAGTAGATTGTCGTAGGTAAGCTATATAATTTTTCTGTTCCATTTTTAACAATGTTTTAACATCCTTCTCGATTACCAAACGTTCGTTCAATAACCTTTAAGACTAGGTGTGTGGTTATTAAAAAAGGAATCCTGTAAGATTTCAAGTTTTGATAGACTTTACTTCCTAACAAGATTCCAGTTTCTTTAAAATAGGAAATCTCAGATAATCACTAATACCTTATTATATTAATAATATCAAGATTCCTTTTCTCTTATATTTATCTTTTCCTGATAAAATACTCTATTGCCGAATGAACGAGAATGTAATAATCCCTATTCACTCTGCATTGATTCTCCCACGGATTATAGAATTCTAAACATAGCTCCTTATATAATAAAGGTAGCTGTTTCTTGATCCGTCTTACTAACCAACCATAATTAAGTGGTCTACTAACCAATTTAATTCGTTATTATATTGATAACAAATAGATTACTATTCAATTTGCAGTATCAAGTAACAGAAAAGCAACAGTAATGTAATTTATTTGCATGTTGCCTCAAATAGTCTCTTTAAGTATGGACAAATGTACGATAAAAAAGTGGAATTTTATGCAGCGAAAAGAAAAAGGTGAAAGCATTACGTACTCTTTTGCCGGAGGTTTCAAGCAGGTAAGGTTATGAAACGACATGGTATTTTGTTCATTGTTAGATAGGCGTAAAAAACTGGCTCATGGGTATACCGTGAACCTATTCGTATGATAGTGCAGGCCTAATCCGTCTTTTTCATTTGTAGCACCAGTTTCCGGTGTTGTTCGATCAGTTCTGGGAAATGTCTTTTGATGAACTGATCGAACGAGCAGTCGTTGAACCCGAACCGCCTTGCCAGCGATTTCACACTTTCGGTTGTCGTACCATACAAATGTATGGCCTCTTCGTATTTCTCCATGCTGCGGCGTGATACAATGTTGCCATTGGCTGTCCTTATCATTCCCTGTCGGGCATACAGTTCCGGTTCATGTTCCTTCAAATAGTTACGGAACGCTTCGGGTTGTAAACCGTATTCGGCAGCCACTTGGGCAGTCGGCAGTTCGCTTTCCTTGAGTTTGCGGATGGCGTCGGCGTATTTGGCACGAGTGGAAGGGTGGTATTTCCGGGCTTTAGTGAAGTCAGCAGGCACCCCCTCCTCGTAAGGAATGTTCCTGCGTTGGCATATCAGATCCATGTGCCAGCGGTGAAGGTATTCGTAGAATCCCTTTTTCGACACTCCCGTTTTCTTTGCTATCTTCGCCATTGACATCGGCGTAGTGCGATACAGATGCACCGCCTCGGCATATTTTCCCACAGTTTTCGACAAGGGTGCATGAACAGTCCCCCGACCGGTTATCTCACCTTTACGCGTCCGCCGGAGAGCTTTTTCGCGTATTTTGATGCGTTGCTTTACCAGCTCCTTGTGGTAAAACAGCAGGTGTTGTTCCAAACCGGTGTAGGAGACACCACAGGTGGCGGCGGCTTCTTGTACCGTGATGTACAAGTTGCCACGCAACAGTTTCACGGCTTCGGCATACTGTTCCTTGCAAATCCGGCGTGTACCACGGGGCAGGTTGTCGCTTATGCCTAACCGTTCGCGTACTTTCTCGCGCCATTTGATTATCTCGGGATAATGTGTACGCAACTGGCGGCCGAGATTCGTGCCTTCCAGTCCGAATTGACGGGCGATCTGCGAGACATTGTATTCGATATAGTCCAGACCTCCACATGCCTCGATGGCGTCCTTGTATTTGGCCCGGGTGGCGGGCAGTTGTCCGCGAAGCTGGGACAGCTTGATGTGGCGGGCTTCCTCCTTGCTGCATATAATATCGTACCGCGCAAGCAGCAAATCACGGTGATACTGGGAAAGGTAGCACTGAAATCCAGATACCGTTACCTTACAGGTACGGCTGATTTCCACGCATGACAGACGTGTCGTGCGATAAAGTTCTATCGCCTGACGGTACTTCTCTTCCGTTTCCGGCCTGACACCTTGGAAAGAGGTGTTTCCATTATGTCCGTTATCGGGGGCAGCCATTGGCATTTTGAGGAAGATTTTTTTCGGACAGCCATTTCTCAATACGTTCCACCGGGGCGTCTTTGAGTATCACCCGTTTTCCGGCATCGAGCAGGTAGAGGGTGGGCATCGCCTTGAGGTCGTACACCCGTTCGCGGGTAAGATATTGTCCCGCATCGTAGCCGTCTATCCAGCGGGCGGGGAAGGTCGCCTGCTCCCATGCATCGGTCTTTCCCTCCACGCAGATGGAGATCAGTTTCAGCCGGCCAGATTCCAAAAGCCCGTTCAATACTGCAGAGGCGGACAGTTGCTCCCTCACGCGGCGGCAGTCCTCGCAATCGGGGTCGTTGAAGTAAAGCAGAGTATAGTCCGCCTTTAGCCCGGAGAGGTTCAGACGCTTGCCGTTCCGGCAGGTGACGGCGAAATCGGCCGCCGTGTCGCCCGGACGGTTCTTCAGGGCCATCTCCAGCCGGAAGCGGGGACGGGTCTTCTCGCTCTCATCCAATGCCGGGCTGGTTATCAATGCGCGCAGCACCGGGATGTACAGCTCCTCGTCGTGCATGGGCGAGTTGGGTTCGTAGAGATACTTGTCCGCCAGTGCGATGAAATGGCGGAGCATGTCCTTCCCGGCCGCTGCGCGGCTGAAAAGGGTATCGACGGCAGGCCCGACTTCCGGTGTATAGGGCAATATACTGACGAAATCGACAAACGCCTGTTCGGTGATTTCGGGTTGGGAGATCAGCGTCGTGTCCGTAAAGTCGAAATGGTCCCAGTAGTGCAGGGAGAGGTATGCGGCACGTTCCTCGGGTGCCGTGAGCGTGGCAGGCACATCGGGCAGCCGGAATTCCTTTTCTGTTTTCCGGTTTACCTCCCGGTTCTGGGCACGTGAGCAGGATGCGGCCATGATGCAGGAGAAAGATGCAAGGAGTATAAAATAGGGCGTTTTCATATTCGATAATGTGGAGGATGAAAAAGCTCCGGGAGTGAATGTGCCCGGAGCTTTTCAGATGAATGTAAAATGGTTCCTGTTATGATTCTTCCTTTGTCAGCACCAGACGGACATTGTTCTCCACCAGTTCCGGAAGGGTTGTCTCACCGTGATAGATGACAGTAGACTGGCCGGTCTCCATCTGCCGGTAATGAACGGTAATGCCTACTGTGGCCCAGTCGTACCGGTATTCCGGTTTTAGCCGGACGGAGAACCGACCGTTTTCCGTGACGGTCATTGTGCCTATGCGTGTACCGTCCGCCCGTTCAAAGGTGACGAATCCGCCGGCAGGTACCGGTGTTTCCTCTCCGCCTTCCGCCTCACGGTAGACTATAGTACCGGTCATCGGGAGGTTGGTCAGTGTCAGCAGGCCGGGCGTGAAACCTACGATATCTTCCTGGGCCGTAACGAGGATGTCACCCGCACTAACAATCTTTGAAGTTTTGAATACCAGCGTTTTACGTCCTCCGGTGCCATAGTTGTTTTCCTCGTCCATCTGCGCTGCCACGTGATAGACCACACGGCCGTCAGCGTTGACTGTGATTTTGCCGGCATCCAGATATGCCCGGTTTTTCTGCGCTTCTTCGTCCAATGTCAACATTGGGGCATCAATGTAGACATCGAAAGCTGTACCGAAAGGATCTATCAACTGGGTATTTCCCATATCGTCTGTACGCTCGGTTTGTTTCACATCGAACGAGAGTGCCACGCGCTGCCCCGGTCCGTAACTTAGCGCGACGCTACCCTGACTGCCATCTTCCGTGGCCAGGTTGAACTCGAAAGGATTGTAGTTGGCCAACTCGAACGTCGTCGACTTGTAGAAAACAGTATTCACATCTGTTGCCGGATCATCGTCGGTACCCGGATAGGTAGAAATGCGCACCACTTCGGCACAATCCGGCGTGTTGGTCTTCATGAAAGTCTTGTAGGTCGTTTCTCCCTGAGTAACAGGCGTAAAAAGGAACACGCGTCCTCCGCTCTCCCACAAGGCTTCGTTAACCGGTTCGAAGTTGCACTCCTTTAGATTGAGGATTTCCAAATCCTCCAATTCCTCGTCCGTATAGTGGTCCAGGTGGTTAGAATAAAACATGAAGCGGTTTCCAGACTTGGTTGCTTCAGAAAGCCCGTATTCCATGTCCACCCGATAATTTATTTTCCGGGGAACCAGCAGGTATTGGACAGTAGAACCGTTATTGTCATATTTGTACGTATTTTTCACTGTGATGGTAGCACTTTCGTCCGAGAACGTGTAGTATTTCGTGACCGTTGTAAAGTGGTCGGCTTCAATAGATATCTGGCTTTGCTCGCTTCCGGCCAAGTCGGTCTTGAAATAGATACGCTGTACGCCCGGTGCGGTAGCGGTATAGATGTATTTGAAGCCTATCTCTTCACCATCGATGGTGATGGTTTCCCCCCATTCTTCCTTGGAAGCTGACGTGCGGTTGATGACATCCAGCTTGTTCAGACTGATATCCGGATTCAATTGATTGGCGCCGATACGTACGGTCATGGGGAAGAGTTCCTCGGGGGTTTCTTCCGGGATATTGAACATCAGGGTGACACCTTCGCCAGAGGCCGCACTGCTCACCTGCGTGGAGACCCATGCGGGAGTGAAGTCCAAAGTTTGCATCAGGATGATTTTGACTGTACGTTGTAGTTTGCCCTGCTTCACCAGTAATGTACCTTCGCGTCGGGTCTGCCCGCCCATAGCCAGCAGTTCGATACCGATTTCCCCTTTTCCGTCGTTGTTTGTGTTATAGGTATTGGTAATGCCGGGAGCGGCCACGTTGTTTTCCAGCCAGCTGACCACCGGTTTCTCATCCTCTCCCACGGCAGCACCATCGGTTGTGGTGTAGGTGTAACCTAAGCTTGTGCGGAATCCTTGCGCATTGGCAGCCACATCATAAACCACGAACGTCTCGTCTACTCCCAGCACATGGCTGCCGTCGGACACGGTAGGGATATTTTCGTCTATCGAAATCCAAATGTTGTTGACAGGCGGTGCCTCCACTGCCTCGGCAAAGGTGGCCACACCGTTGTCCAGTTGTCCCATGATGCGGATTTGATAATGGTGGTTACGAAGGATGGGCAGCGGCTCCTGTGTTTCGTTGTCAAGCAAAGAAACGCGGTAATAGAATTCGTCCGTTTCGCCTGTTGCATGTGCGCGGAAGATAACGTACACCTCGTCGCCCGAGGCATTTTCGTTCTCGAAGACATATTCCGCATCGGTTTCCGATACTTCCGTGGGGTCGGTGGCCTTGGTCAGGTCGGCGGGTAAGGAGACGTATTGCGAGCTGTTGCTCCAATCAAATGTATTCGTCTCCGTATTGAAGGGAGCCACGGTGCCGAAAGCATATTCGTTGCCCACGGCAAATCCGGTCACTTCGTAGCCGCTGTCACCACTTTCTACAGTGATTTTGCCCTGGTTGCGATACAGAGGTACGGCCTTGCCGTTATCCGGGTCATTAAATTCCGCCTGAATGTAGGCATCCAATTCCTGACCGGCGGGGCACTCGACGCGTCCCCAGTAGACCAGCATGCTGGATGAAGATACCAGCCCGGGAATAATGGTATTCTCATGCTTGCCCACACTGCCCGGCTCGTTGAAAGACTCGAAGTTCTGGTTGGCAACAAAGTGGATGATTTTGGTGTATTGCGGCACCACGGCCTCGAAACGGCCTCCCAGCATATCGGCATCGACGGAGGGATTGAGCGTTACACGTGAAATGAAATCGCCTGCTTCGTCAAAACACAAAAGGGATAGACTCTGTATGCCGAGGCCGTCGGGGTCAGCATTGCGCGTGGTCACAACTTGCATATCCGGTATTTCTGTCCGGAAAGTAATCAGCATATGGTCTGCATCTACCACCGGACGTTTGTCTACAAATGTATTGTCCGCACAGGCAGCGAATATTACCGCCACTACAAGTGCATATATATGGGATAACTTTTTCATTTTTCTTCTGTTTTTTATTTGGATTCACCGTCGCGGTAGGCGTCGCGGATGCAGCGGATAGCTTGATCTTCAGGGTCGCTTTCTCCCGGTTTAGGAACAAGACCACTCGCACTCCAATATTGATCACCTGATAGAACTTCATCCATGGCATCAGAGTTAGTCTGATATTTGTATATGATATTAATCTCCGCCTTTGTAGGAAGTCGCCAATCATGATAAGCTACTACATCTGTATTATCTGTCTTATTACCACGATTAGTAACCTCCACATATTGAGCACAATGACTTGCCGCCTGTTCAACACTTTCAGCAGCTTGTACGGCTCCCAATTGCGATGCAATCATAAACGATGGAGATACTATCTTCGCATTATCAACTCCATCGTCTGTATAACCTGCATCGTTCATTCTTGGTAACCCTAAAACATAATCTACATCATTTTTAGGAGTGGAAGTTATTTGTACATGATACATACGAGCATTACCTGTATTGGATGAAAAAACCTCATCTCCCTTAACTACAACATCAGAAATGTTATACCCCCAACTACCCCAGCTCCAGCTATACCATGAATAATAATTGATGGCAGATTTTCCGGCGTTATTCCCACTTTTGTTGTAGGTTGTTACAACTTTAGAAGCAAAGAAATCATAATGAGAACCTGCTTCATGAGAATAAATCCAACTACTACCATTCCAACTTCGTGCACCAATATTATAAGGCGAAGTTCCTCTTTCTATATATGTTGTCGGTGTTCCACGTCCATTATCAAAGTCATCCCGATACGAATACCATCCTTGTGTATTCGTCACATACTCCAGCGGATATTGCTCCACGACCAATGTCTGTTCCTGCCCGTCCGCGTTCTCAATAGTCAATACAATATACCTTATGGAAAGGGAGTTTTCGGGCAGTTTGCTGTTGATCGTCACACGACCGTTCAGCCCGACTTCCGTTGTGACCGTCACACCGTGGTTGGTTACCTCCTGCTCCTGGCCGAACTTGTTGATAATATATACTCGGTCTACATTAATCCCGCTTCGTGGAATGGTTGACGACGAGGCAAACAGCACCGTATTGTCTGTCGATGCGTTGTTGATGCGCAGCGTGTCCATGCTCAATGTCAGGTACTCCGGGTGGTCCTGGCCGTCTCCGCCGATTTGAATTTCTTCGGGTACCCAGTCCTGTACCTTGAAGAAGGCCGGTTGCAATGTCACGGGCGTTTCGTCGTTTTCGCCTCCCAGGCCGTCTATGGTGGCAGTGATGAAATAAGAGTGGTTCCGTTTCAGGCTGTGGTTTCCGTTGCCGCTCACCGGTATCTTATAGTAGTTGTTCACCCTTGTTTCCGCCTCTGTACTTTCATCCTCCTGATAAGTGACGGGAATGCGCATCAACAGGTAGCTTTCGTTCTCCATGGCCGCGTCGTTTGTCCAGTCGTTGGAATAAGAGTAGACCGTGACGGCCACTGTTTCGGCAGCTGTCCCGTCCGCCTGGTCGGCCTGCTCGATACCTACCGTAGAGTAGCCGGTATTCGTGAAGAGAGGCTTGTTGTCGTAGTCGGCTTCATTGTCCGGCTGCAGCACCGATGTCTTGCGGGCAAAGTTGATTACCCTGCGGCTCATCGTTCCGGAAGTCGCTACATCGTTGGTCATCGGCAGAAAGCTCGTATGCTCGCCGTGTTGGAGGATTACTGTAATTTTGGCGGCTGCCCGGCGCAAGACAACGGACACCTCCTTGTTGGTAGTCGTGTTGCCATCGTTCAGCACGGTAGCGGCCGAGTGACCGTCCATCATGAAAGTAGTCGGCACGTCAGTTGCTTCGGGAGCATCCAAACCGGTGACGTGCACGTTCGAGGTGGTCACTTCCATGCCTTTCAGCTGGGTGAGGGTCTTTATTTCCCCGAGTTCCTCTGCGGTCTTCTCTTTACAGTTAGCCACCACGTACACCGTGTAGGAAGTGTTTTCGGCAAACTTGTTCTTGGCCTGCGACAGCACCATCTTGTCACCCGTGGCGGGGGCCGTTGCCCGTTCGTAGTAAACTACGTCTTCTCCATCGTCTATCACGAATACATCGAAGTGCGTCACCGCCTTTTCCGTCTCCGTCGGGGTTGTGTAGCCGTCCTTGCTTGCGGCACGTGTCAGTTCCCGGCCTCCATCCGACAGGGACAACACAATGCGGCCGCTGCCTGTCACTTCCGTGCCGTTCCCGAGTTCTTCGTTCTGGCATCCGGCAGCCATCAGGGCAAAGGCTGCCAGCCCTGCTATTCCTTGTAAAATCCGGTTATATTTCATAATGCCTTCCTTGATTTATCGTTAATTCCTTATAGGTTATTGTCATAGATTGCCGCCCGATTTGTCGTTTTGGGTGATGGTGACGCTTTTTGTGTCGTTTCCCCATTTGCTCTCGGGGTCAATATCCAAGTCGTTATTCTCCACTCCCCAAATCACCGTCTTGATGGTAAGTCGGGTGGTACGTTTGGTATCACCGTTGGGATTGTTGGCTGTGACTTTCAACGTATGGGGCTTGCTATCGGCGGTCATCTGGCCTACTGTCATATCATTTCCACTGGCTTTTTCCCCGTCTATCCAGAGGGTGAAGTCACCCGCATTGTCGATGCTGGCCGCCCACACCTGCCCGGCAGGTTTATCCATAGTGAAAGTAAAAGAGGCGCCTTCCGCATCAGCGGTTCCTGTGTTATCTTGGTCGTAGTCGTAGTCGATAATGCAATCCTCGTTACCCACGGCATCGAACGTGAAAGTGGGAAATCCCCACTCAATGTCAACATTGCCGCCGTCGTCCCAATCAGCCACGGAGTAGACCACACTCACCACACCATTTATACCGATACGATTCAGTACACAATAATAAGTGTTGCGTTCGGTGGGTGGCAGGAAAATATCTTTTTGCGACTGGTTGCCGTTTACGGTGTAGGTCACGCGGACCACAAAGCCCTTATGACCCGTATCGGCAGTGCCCCAAGTATTGGGGTTATTTTCGTCCGCCCCGTAGCAGTTCTCGAACATGTAGGCAGGTTGCGGCAGTCCGTCGTTGTATTGTTCGGCCAGTTCCGGAACATCCGATTCCGAGACATTAGGATTGTATTCGTTATCGGTCACGATCTTGTCCACCGTGAGTGGCGTTGAGTGACCGATACTGAATCCGTTCTGCCAGTTCTGCGGCACACTTTGTAGTTTATCTTGTGTGGGCTGAAACATATAGTTGTAATCACGTAGTCCGGCGGGAAGCACCTCGATGCTGTTGATTATCAACGTGGCACCTTCCGCATCGTTCTTCTTGGCAAAGAACATGCCCAACTTGGCCACTGCCCGTTCCAGACTAAATGTGATGGGACCACCGTTCCACATCCAGTGTCCCGGGTGTTCGGTGCTTTCCACTACGTTGCCCGGATTGATTTCCACTTCGTGAACAATAGCCATCGGCAGTGACGTGCGCGTGGCAGTGGCGTCCAGTTCCATGAAACGGTAGTTCTCCAAAGCCGTCTTTGTCATTTTCTCACTCCATGTGTCGCCTCCGTAAGCGTCTACCGCAGTCTCGTTGGCCACGATATAGAAGCGTACGTTGTAGTCATATCCGGAAAAGGAGGGAAGTGCCAGGTCCATGACGAAAGATACGGTTCCCTGCTCATCTGTGGTGACGTTGCCTGTATAATAGTAACCTATCTGCGTCTCTCCCCAGAAGGCGTAAACACGCAAGCTATGTATATTGTCCTCGATGCCGGCCTGCATTTCCGAACCTGCACGGGTAGTCACGTTCATTGCCATGCTGACGTTGCGTGTGTCGCCTGCGGCTGTCGTATCTTCTTTGATGCAACTTACTGCCAGCCACAGGCAGGCCGCTGCGGTCAGGCACAGGTATATGCTTTTCATCTTCATAGTCATTCCTTTCTTCCTTTAATATTCCGGTTTCACATCAACAATGAACCAGTCGGGGATAGTGATTTCGGCACCGACGGACTTGAACTCGATACGTATGGGTATCAGCACCTCGTGCTTGTTCAGGTCTATCACGGGATGTGCTGCCAGGAAATCGGCCAGGTTGACCCCGGCCATGACCGTGCCATCGGGCGCGGTAAGTTCCAATACCACACCACTGCTGTCGGTGTGGCGCATTATGTTGAAGCGGGCCAGCATGGTATGCTTTTCCGCGTTGTTTTCGGTCTGGGGATAGTAGGTGGTAGGAGTACCTCCGGCCACGTTATGGAAGTCGGTCACGGGCAATACGCCTTGCAGGCTCAATACGGGCCAGGCGGCAGCACCGTTGCCCTTGTCTTCAGGAGTTACGCCGATAACCTCGACGTGTACCTTGTAGTGCGAACTGGCAAAGGGAAGCACTTCTTCCACATTTGCTTCGCCGCCGGGAATTCGGATGTCCTTACCGGCATAGTAGAGCGAGTCGTTTCCGGCTATGGCCGTTCCGGTGGTATATCCCCGATGGTGGAATACGGCACGGGCCAGGTCTTCCTTTCCGCTCACTTCAGTTTCATAGGGGTTTCCGATGGTTATCAGCCGGTAGTCTCCTTCGGCCAACATCAGTTCGGTTTCCTGTCGTTTCACGTCTGCTTCGCTTACCGGATGTGAGGACAGCAACCGTCCGTTGCTATCGAAAACATACATGTCTACCTTATGAATCTTGTCTTGAAAGATCTGGGTCGTACCGTCGCCCACGTAGCTGAATAGCAGCTTGCAATTGCTCGGACACTCACTCCTATCTTCTTTGATGCATCCGGTGAGCGAAGCTGCCAACATCAAGGATAGTATATATTTTGTATGTTTCATGTCTTGAGGTATGTTACTTGATGGATTAATTAAAAAAAGAAATTACAGGAAATAATGTTTTCTCCTCATCGGGAAAACATTATTTCCTTAGAGCCTGTTTGAACTTTGTACAGTCTTCTTTTAAGAGTTTCTTGTAAGAAGATAAACGTACACTGTTAAAGTAAAAGATTATTATTTATTCGCCATATTCAGGTGTTACTGCTACGATATCCCAAGGTTGCACATTAACGGTTGCAGTGACGCAAATCGTGGGCTCATTCGGATCCAAGTCAGTCAAGTCTTCTTCGGTGAATGTCAAATCTGTAATTTGATAGATTTTTCCGGGTTCTATAGTCACACTTGCACCATTTGCGTCGTTTAATCCTACAATTTTCAAGTAAGCAGGATTGTACACTATATATCCCTCTGCTATCGGGTCTTTGAACACCGTATTAAACTGAAGGAGTAACTCATCAAAATCAGTAATAAAATTGTAGCCATAATCGGCACCTAAAGCTGTGGCATCAATAGTATTAATCACAGGGGCTGTTGTTACATCATAGAAACATTCTGAAACATTTACAGGATAGCCGGTTTGGTTGCTTATATCTCGCAGATTTTCGCCAGCGGTATTTCCTGCCAGTGTGAATTTTTCATAGACTCCATTGAGACCAACGTGCGTCAGTGACAACTCTGTATATGCAGAGGCACCTAAGTTAGAACAGGTAAGGTCACCTCTAAGCTCGATACGTGAAAGCATAGTCTTCAAAGTAACTGTCGCTGTATACATTGTATTACCGTCTGCCGCATCAGTACCGGAAGGTTCCAAATCCGCAACCTCACTGCACAAAGGAGCTTCGGATGCATCACCATAGGCTTCTATATTCAGTTCAGTTGCTAAAACAGCATTCCAGGTTGAGGCATTCTCCACCGTACAATTGGCAATTGCTGCAATCTGGGTTACAACAGGATCTATATTATGATAAACATTTGTTGAGCCCACTGTTGCGTCCTCTACTTGAATAACATTATTCTCCTTGTCCAATAAATAAACTTTAATATTAGCGGGAGTAATAGCCGCCTGATTATTTTCACCATCAGTCCAGCCGCTTCCGGCTCTTGTTCCAACGTAATTTCCAGTGGAAATAGTTACAGAAACTTGCTTCGTACCTTTCATTAAACTACCATCAGCAACTTCGTTTTCATTACTACATGCCGCAAAGGCCAGTCCGGCCAATCCCAGCATAAAAAACTTGTTCAATTTCATAACAATTAATTTTAAAGAGTGAAAAAATAATAGTTCTATCTAAATTTAAAAGTCAGCCACTATGCCTGCCACCTGTTGCAGGTTTGTCTCTGCATCCGTATTTCCGGCAGCCCTGGCACGTTCCAGCACCTCACGGGCCTTGTCGTACTGCCCGTTTTTGGCGTAGGCCACGCCCAGCGCGTTCAGCACTTCCGGCGCATCGCTCACCCGTGAGCCTTCCAGCAACCGGATGGCAGAGGGCGCGTCTCCGCGCTCCATTTCCAGACGGGCGGCATTCACCACTGCCGGGACATTATCCGGATAAGTACGGGCGGCGGTCAGTATCACCTCGCGATACCCGTCGCTATCCTTGCCGTAGGTATCGGCCACCCTGTACATCTCATCCACGCTCAACAGTTCGGGACGTGTCCTGATCTGCTGTTTCGCCTCTTCTATGTTGAAGTTGCGCACATTGTATTCGATGCGGTACTCGTTGCGGCGCAACGGTCCGTACATCTCGTTGAGCAGGCGCTGGTATATCTCGGGCGGCACCAGGTCTCTGATACGGCGTTCGCAGGCATCCAGGTCTCCCTCGCACGCATCGATGATTTTCAGCACCTCGTCTATTTTCAGCAGTTTGGGATGCTTCTCCACTTCCTTGCGCAGGCCTTCCCAGTCCTCGCCCACACCCGTGACATGCCACAGCGAAGCGTCCACCCGGGTGTCTTTCTGTGCATAGGCGGCCAATGCGTCGGCACGGTTCTGCGAAAGCCGTTTGTTATAGGCCACAGAACCTTCGGGAGAGGCGTAACCGGTGATGTAGATTCCCGTGATAGTAAGGTCAGGATCGGTTTTCACCACCCCGATGGAATGCGTCACGGTGTCCAGTTCGGCACGGTTGTTCTTGAACCCGGGGTCGATCTTGTAACTGTCCTGGCGGAACTGTAGGCGCGCCACACGAACCTCGGCCCGTCTCTTCACCGCTTCAGGAACGGGGGCGATCATATCAAGGCGGTAGTGGGGAATGAATGCCGCAAGGGCTTTCTCCGCTTCCGGTATCGGCTGCTCCATTCTCCCTTCCTCGCAACCGGCACAACCGGAAACATGCTCGCGCAACTCAATCCTGCCGTCCAGCATCCAACGCTCGTAGGGTATCACGGCACGGTAGTCATAGCTTTGTTCTTTTCCATTGCTCCGACGGATGATGGTCTGCGCACTGCCGTCATGGTAAGGGGGAAGCTCCACGCTTTCGAGGCGCTGCGCCCGCAAATACACTTTGCTGCGTGTCTTCCCGTCGATTACCACCGGCGGAAAGGCAGCTTCACGGCTGCCGTCTCCGGACACCAGCACCGGGAGTAGGGCGATCGTATGCTGTGTCCGGAGTTTGAGATGGCTCAAGTCGACAACCATTTTCAACTCTATTTCCCGGTTCTGCCTGACAACCTCCTTGTTGTGGATGTCAATTTCGGGAAGATAACTGGTCTTATTGTCGGCATGCACGACCACAGGACGGAATGCCAACATCAAAAGGATTATGGATGAATATAGGTGTTTCATTGTCTTTCCGTTATTATTTGATTATGTATATCAGGGAGATACCCGCCTTGGTGGGGCCGAAATAGTGTTTGTCCTGACTGCCCTTGAACTTTCCGCAGGTAGCGCACTCGTACTTGTCGTAGTTGGTGTAGATATAGCCCAGCCCGATAGTCGCTTCGAGGTTCCAGCGTTTACCCAGAAGCCACGAGTAGCCATACGAGAGGCCGAGACCCGTCGCCCATCCCTGATAGCGGTGGTCTTTGGTGGATTTGCTCTGGAACGGGATTCTCACACCGCTGATGTTGTAAAAGGCGTAGCCGCTGTGCAGGCCGAAGAAGTGTCCGTTATATTTTTCACATAGCCAGTAACGGAACTCCGGCATGACCATCCAGTGCCTGATTTTCTTGTTACTGTCCTTGTCCAGTGTCCACGGGTTATAGGCACCCGTGAGGTCGAGGGTCGTGCGTTTGCCCAGCCCGAACTCCAGGCTCAAGTTGGGCGTGGTGGTTGACCAATACAACAGGTTGGTCTTTACTGCGATATCCTGCGCGTTGGCGGTGCCTGCGCACCAGCAGACGGCAAGGAAAACACCGAGGATTAATCTTTTCATATTTCCTTCTTCTTGTTATCTCGTTAAACCGGCAAGGCCGGCCGTTCTTATTATATTATAGGATGATACACCCTATTGATGCACCCTTTGTCTTTGTTTCCGAAGACACTCACGGTACTTCTCTGTGTAAGAGAAGTACCATGAGCATAAACGGCATGTAAACTTCTGTGTCACAGATAAAAACGTCGTCATGTCATTTCCTTTTTGCATCCGGTTTGTTGATTGAATCCGCTTGAAATGAAAAAAACGGCTAAAAAAATCCATTCCTTCTATTGTTCTTTTCATACTTTTATGTATTTTTGTAACCGTAAACACTTCTCTTACACAGAAAAAGACAGTTTTTCTCAACAATTCCGGCTGTTTGCGCAACCTCCTGAAATTTTTTCCGTCCACACGTAATAACGGCAATGCCGAAGTTTTTCCTTTTCAAGGATCTCGTACTCGTCAGCGAAGCCTTGTGTTTACGTGGTATGTCCGCGATACTTCTCTCCGAAGGAGAAATATCCGGCTGTGTATATCACAGATAATAAGCATCTTAAATAAGAAAAATGTTGTGCAAACATCCCTCCGGTGGATTGTCTTGCACAACATTTTTTTATGGAAAACCAATTTTTTTGCTGTTTTTGTTTTCTGTATGTGTCCTTTTCACTATATTTGTACAGAATATCATTTCTCCTTCGGAGAGAACGCCGGATTTGCCCGACATATTCCCTATCAGGATTTTCCGTTTTACAATGACTTGATGACAAGGTTATTTGCCTTGTCCACTACAGAAGTGTCCAGCGACGCCAGATAGATACGGGTGGTCTTTTCCGAGTCGTGTCCCATTGCCTCGCTGATGGTGGCGACGGGAATATTCTTGCTTTTGGCTATGCTGGCCCAGCCGTGGCGGGCGACGTATGTTGTCAGCGGTATTTCAAGTCCCAGTCGTTTTCCTATCCTTTTCAGCCTGCCGTTTGTCAGGTGTTCCGCGTTCTTGTACTGCCGCCTCGCGTCTTTCGTGGTGTCCCTGATGACGGGCAGCAGGTAAGGTGTCCCCGTGGTATCGTATTTGTCCACGATCTCCTGCATGGGTTTCTCCCACCTGATGAACAGCTGCTGCCCGGTCTTCTGCCTGCGGTACGAGAGGATGCCGTTTTTCAGGTCGGACTTCTTCAGGAAAGCCATGTCGATGAACGACATGCCGCGCGTGTAGAATGAGAACATGAACAGGTCCCTTGCCAGGTCCATGGCCGGATCGGGTGTCAGGTCCAGATCCCTGATCTGCCGGATGACCTTTGCGGGTACGGCGCGTTTGACAGTCTTGTCTATTCCGGTATAGACATGCCTGAACGGGTTCCGCTGCACGGTCAGCTCCTTTTCCACCGCCCGGTTATAGACGGCCCGCAGACCGCGCATGTAAAAGGAAATACTGTTAGGGCATATCCCACCGGATTTCAGGAAGGTCTCATACTCCACCATCAGGGCGGAATCCACCCGGTCGAGGGGAATGTCGTCACGTTCCGCCATGAAGCGTTTGAAGCTGTTCAGGACGGTCGTGTACCGCTCGGCGGTGCGTTCCCTGCCTGTCCGTTTCAGTTCCACGATCTGTGCTCCGGCAAAGGAAATGAATCCTCCGGTTCCCGACGGCGAGCGGTAGAGCCTGACCACGTCGTCAGCCGCATAATCCCTGCCCGCACGGCCAAGCCCCGCAACGATGTCTTCCAGCATGGCCATGTCCACGGCCACCTTGTTTTGCAACGCCTCCAGATAGGTACGGCGGCTTTCCGTGCATTCCGGGGGAAATGCCACTTTCGAATACCGCGTGTCCCATTCCTGCGCATAAAGCCTGTAACCGGTGGCGACCTGTCTTGTCACCCGCCTGTGAATCACCTGATAAACCAGCGTGCCTTCCCTCATCTCGACGGTGGAGGCACGGAATCTAATTTTTACTGTTGCCATAATTATATGTATATTAGGGTTGTTGTTTCAGCTTATGGCAGACAAGAACGGTCAGAGCAACAGAAACAGCAAGAAACCCGGTCGTATAGCCGATCGTTTTCCACAGCACGGCACTGTGTATGAACTGGGCGTTGGCGGCGCAGGTGCAGATGAAAGCAGCCAAAAGAAAAATGATCACCTCTATCATGCACCAGAATGCCACGGTGGGAACGGACGTGCGGTTCCTCACGGGTGCCATTTGTCGGACAAGACGTTCGCCCCGCTTTTCAAATTCGTCAAGCATCCTTTGGCAAATCCCCAGCCCTTCCCGTTCCAAAAGCTCCCTTGCCTCGGCGGAAACGGTGACAGTCGCCGCCTCTTTCACCGCCTTCACGGTGGAACTGAGGGCCAGTATCAGCGGCGAGAACTCCCTGACGAGCGAATCCGCTTGGGTGCCCAACTCGTGCAGGGCCGTCTTGCATCCCTCCAACGTCTCTATCAACTGTTCCGTCCGCTCCAGTTCTTTCGCGGTGGAGACGGCAGCATCCATATCCTCTGAAAAATCAAATTTATTGCTCATGACCCGTTATATTTTTCGTCCTGTCTTCGGTTTCTTCCCAATCCTCCTTGCCGCCTCGCGGGCGCAGCGGCGTGCCCAATCAAGCTCGTCCTCGTCCTTGTCACGTCCCCAAGGCAGGCCGCCGGAATCTCCTCCACCGCCGCCCGACGGTGTTGCCTGCGCCGACATCATCCCGACGAACAAGGTCACGGCGAGGTCTGTCAGCTCTTTATGGTTCGCCACTTCGCGGTAGTCGAACTTGTCATCGAATACCTCCATGACCTTTTCGGGAATGAAGTACCGGCGGCTGTCACCGTCTGTGCCGATGGTGTACGAGGTGGTACCGGATTGGTAAAAGGTATAGTCTGCTGCCGGTACGGTTCCTTGCGTGCGGGCAGGCCGGGGCGTGGCCGCTTCCGTCCCTTTCACGGGAACCGGTGCGGAACGTGTTACAACAGCAGCCGGTGGAATTTGTTTGGTCGCCGGATGGGCCGCGTGCAGTTTCTTCCACGTGCTTTCGAGTCTGCTCGCCATGAGGTTGCGCCCCCTGCCGAGTTCGGAAGCCTTGTACCGGGCGTTTCCTTTCTTCAGCACGTAGCCGCACAATATCTTCCTGTTGTCGTGCAGCTCCCAGATTTCATATCCCTTGTTCCGGAGTATGGCGGCGTATTCTTCCCATGACCAGTTTTCCATGGATTGCAGGGTCTCCATGCAGTCACGGTTCACCTGCCCGATGTTCGTCTGACGCACTTCGGCGGCGGTCGTCCAGCCACGTTTCAGGGCCACATGCTCGGCTGCCCGTTGCGCACGCACATGGATGTCATGGTCGTTGTTGATGTGCCCTTGCTCGTCAATACGGCAGAACGCGCCGTGAAGGTGGGGAACGCCGCTTCGGGATTCCTCGTGCAGCCACACCGATCCCTTGCTGCCCTTGAGGTTGGTTTTCGGGGAATAGGTCTTGCCGTTCTTGTCAAACAGTTCGATGTTGTCGAACTCACCCATAAAGTCGTCCCACAGCTTTTGCCAGTCGTCAATAGTAAAGTCCTTCGTGTGTTCCGGCGCGGGGCTGACCTCGATACGGATGACGGAGTTTTTGACCCGTTTGAATTTCGCCAGCGTCAGCCGCATGGAATCCCATATTCCCGCCGCATCCAGACCGGGCGGCAGCAAATTGTCCCCCACGTGGAAGATACGTTCGGGATGTTTCTTGTTCCTCGATTCTCCAGTGATGTACCTGATGTCATTTATCCCGTGGGAGATGGATTTCGCCTTTCCTATCATATTTCCTCCTTCCTGTCTTCATCGTTCCTTGTCCCGCCGGGTACATGGTTGTCCAACCGGACTTTGTCCAGTACACCGGAGATGCGGTCTGCCAGCCTGCCGAGTTCCTTGAGCCATTCGAGCATGAAAGGGTAACTGTTAAACATCTGTTTGCGCTTCTCGGGATTCATGCCACGGAGCGCGGACGTGTAGTTCACGAGGTCACTGCGGCAACCGATAAGGGTCTCCATGACGGCCTCCTGCCTTGCCGTCAGCCTCGCTTTCGGCCTGTAACCGGAAGCCCTTGCCAGTATGTAGTTGCTGACGGTCATGCCGCACTTCTCGGCCAGCCGCCGGATATGCTGTTTCTGCCCCGGGGTGACTTTGGCACCGACATACTCGGTACGCCTGTTCTCGGGCGGAAAGGGTGTATTCTGTTTGTCTTCTGTCATAGAATATTGTCTTAAAAAGGATTATAATAAAGGTGCGAGCTTGCGAGCGCCGCCAACCGGCGAACTGCCAGTGAGCCGCGAGAGCGCCAAGGGATGACTGACCGAAGGGAGGTTAGACCTTGGCATATCTCGAAACTGAAAGACGTTTTCAGTTCTCCTGCGGCGTGCCTCCACTGTCGGATAGAATACCGTTCAAAAGCCGTTCAAATGCCATTTGAAGCGGTATTACAAGGGTTTCTGACATAGTTGTCCTGCACGTTTGTCCAGCCCTCGACACAGCTCATGGAAACGACGGAAGCGGTTTTGGAAGCGGTTACCGCTATCATGCCCAGCCGCTCCATTGTGGCGAGCAGGTTACGGGCCTTCTTTCTCCCTATGTTCCATTCTTCCGCAAGGCCGGTTTCCGAGAACTGGAACTGTCCGGCCTGCAACTCCTGCGGCCTGCGGAATGAACCGTCCCTGCCGGGTATTAATTGCATCCGTGCCAACAGGCCATAAAAGAGGACATGATTGCCGATGGTGTCGCCACCGTTGTCTTTCGTTGTTCCGTTGAGCCATTCGATAGCTTCCGCGGTAAGGCGGAAACGGATTGCCCGGAGACCTTGCGGTTTCCTGAAAGGAGACGCCTCCTTGTTCCTCGTGTTTTCTCGCGTCATTCTGTAAAAAATAAGGGAACGGAATACCGGAATGCTTTACAGCGGCTTTGCCGGAACGCCACGAATGGAAGTTTCCTTGTCCGCCGCATCGCCGTCCCATACCCCGTTCCGGTCTGACATCAGTTTCGGTTCCCGTTAGCGGCGGGTTGGGATTGCAGGTGCTGCCGTGCATCTTCCACCGCTTTGAAGTCGGAAGAGATTTTCATCAGCGCGGCACTGACACGGCAGAGCTGGCCGATGTCAACAAAATCCTTGACGGTTTCCATGAGCTTTTGCGCACGCTCCTGACGGTGTTTCATCACGGCCTCGCCACTTGTCCCGTTTTCCTTGGCAAGCCCGTGGTTAAGGAAGCGGTTGACGGCCAGCATGTCGGTCGCTTCAATAGCGCCGATGTCACCTTTCCCCGTTCCGTAACCGACCATTACCCGGATGGAATCGGCCTCGTAGGGGGAACAGGCACGAAGAAAATCTAAAACTGTCTGCGCCTTCGCACTGATGACGGGTCTGCTCTCTTTCTTTCTCTGTTCCTTGTTCGTGGAATCCTGAACCGCGGCATCCTTGACACCCGGCTCCATGTTCTTTGAATTGTCCATAACTGCATTGTTCTAAAAAAGGTTGATGAATCATTTGTTTTTCTCACGTGACACCAGATAGCGGGATGCCTCGCTGTCGATCTCGGCCTGCGACTTCACCCGTACCCGTTTCAGCCACGCGTCGAGGTCTTCCTTGGCGAAGAAGCACAACTTGCCGCCCGGCTTGTAATAGGGAATCGCACGGCGCATCATCATCTTGTAGAGATAGCTGGGCTTCAACCCGAGGTAACGGGCCGCTTCCGTGGTGGTCATTAAATTGCGTTCACTTTCCATATACGTTCATTTTAGAATTGTTCCTTGTTCTTTCGGGAAACCGGAAAATGCTGTTTGTCAGCCTTTTCTTTTCTTCTGTTTCCGATGCAAAGTTAAGTTTGCCCCAAGGTGGGCCAATGGGGAACGGATGGGGAAAGTGCATAAAAAAGAAATGCGCCATACTGCTGGGTTTCAACAGTATGGCGCATGGGTATGGCTTGTATATGTTGTGCTGAATGGGGAAACGGCGGGCGGCTATGGGGCGCGGTTCAGTTGCCTCGCGTTTTCAACGGCCTTGTCGATGGCTTTGCGGTAATCCTGATTCTCACTTGTCGCGCCTTTGCAGCAAACGTCGCTGCGGTGTTTGTCGTAATACGACTTGGATATGCCGCAATTCTTCAGGAACTCTTCCGCCCAAAGTTTTCCACGTTCCCGTGGCCTGATGGTCTGCGAGACGGAGAACACCATGTAACAGACGCGCAGGTTCTCTTTCGGGCGCACGACGACAGGCCGTGAGGTGGGTTTAAGGTTCATGAAGTTCACGAAGTCGCTGCCCGAGAGGTACTCGAACTGCCAGTCGTTGCACACCTCGTAGATGAACAGGCACAGGGCAAGCTCGACGGTGTCCATCCACGCGGCCGTCTCCCGCATCAGACCCGTCCGGTTCATGGCCTGCCCTCCTTCATGCGGCGGATGTCGGAAATGATACTCCCGGCGATCCCTTTCAGGCGCTCAACCAGCACGTCGAGGAACAACGGCTTGAAACAGTAGACGCAGAAATACCGGTCGCGTTCCTGCTGCCATTCCTTATATAACAGGTTCACGCGCGCATGGGCTTTGTCGTATTCCGCCTTTGCCGCGCTGCATTCAGCATCGAGAGACTTGTACTCCTCCGTGTCAAGCGGCAGCAGGTCCAGCCGGTTGTTCATCTTCGAATAGTCGCGCCAGAGTCCGGTGGCAGAGGTTCTCGCTTCGTCGTACCGGAGTTCGAACGGTTTGAGGTGATCCTCGAAAAGGGCGGCGAAGTCTACAGGCTGCAAGCCTGTCCTGTCAAGCGACAGGTATTTGTCCGCTTCCGAAAGAAGGGAGGAAGAAAAATCCAGAAGCTGTACAGTGTCTTCGTGAAACAGTAGCCCGGCCTCCTTGACAAGGCCGTTCGTGTCGCAGAAGTCACGATAGAACAGGGATAACGGCAAGGCCTGTTCAAAAGACGGTCCGCCTTCTACGCGGGTGGCAAGAAGCGTGTTCACTTCGTGCAACCGTCGGGAGATATTCGATAGCATACCGTCCATAATCATAGAAACATTGTCATATATACGGGAAGATACAACACATCCCCGTCCTTGCGCATATCTTTCGTGTAAACCAGATACTTGTTCCTTATCCGGGAAGAGAACTTGCCGCAAAAGGCATCCAGCGAGGTGTGTGCCTTATAACCGGATGACTTGACCTCGACGGGGCTTACCTTGTCACCGTCCGCAATCAGAAAGTCCACCTCATAGTTATGCTTGCCGCTGCCGGTAGGGAAAGTATAATAGTACAATTCGTGGCCGGAAGCCTTCAGCATCTGTGCGACGACATTCTCATAGACATACCCGAGGTCTGTACTCAACTTGTCACTAAGCAGTTTATGATATATCGTGTTGTCGGTAAACTTCCTGTCCCAAAATGCGAGAGTGACGAACAGTCCCGTATCGCCCGCGAACATCTTGTATTTGTTGGGGTCCTGGTGCAATGCCATTCCCGCGCTCGGATCGTTGGCATGATAAGCCATGTTGACCACCATCGACTCCCTGATTTCGGAAAGTATCTCTGCCAGTGCGGAATTACGCGTGCCATCTGTTGCGCTCCATGCCAGATACCTGTTGGCGTTGCCCGTCAGCTGGGCCGGAATCTGGCGGAATATCTTGGACGCGTTGCCCGTCGGGTCGATTTTGTTGAAGTCATCCTCATACAAGGTTATTATGGAACGCTTCACATTGTCCACTTTTTCCAGATTGTTGGTTTCAAGATAAGCTGCCACGGCCTGCGGCATTCCACCGACAAGCATATATAACCGGAAATCACGCATCAGTTTGCGGTTCGTAGCATCTCCCAAGGATGTTTTGTCGTGGAAACAGCCTTGGAGCAGCCTGATAGTGGCCGTATCTCCCAGTGCCCATCTGAACTCCTCATAATCCATGGGAAACATGTGGAGTTTGACCTCCTCGCTTGGAATCAGGATGTCCTTGACATTCTTCCGGATTGAAATCAACGAGCCGGTCTCTATATAATCATACCTTCCGTCTTTCACAAGATACTTGATCGCCTGCCTCGCTTTGGGTGCAAGCTGGACTTCATCAAAGATGATGACAGACTTCCGTTCCTTCAACTCGACGCCGTATTCCAGTTGCAGGCGCATGAAAATTCGGTTAAGGTCGGACACGTCATTGAACAAATCCCGAATCTCTGTCGAACATGCGGCAAAATCCACCAATATATGAGTCTCATATTCGTTTTCTGCAAACTCCTTGGCAATGGTGGACTTTCCAACACGTCTCGCTCCCTGTATCAATACGGCAGTCCTGCCTTCATCCGTCCGCTTCCATTGCTGAAGCTCATTATATATCTTCCTTTTGAATATCATATATCTGCACTATTATTAACAAGGGCAAAGATAGTACGATTTACACATATCTCAAAATGTTTTCATTAAAAATCCGCATAAATCTCAATATCTTTGCATAGTAAAAGTGAATCTCAATTTTAATATCGTCAAAAACAACATGATTCTCAAAATACTTTGCTAATCAAACACCTTATCCACCAGATTGACGGCTTCCGTTTTCTTGCTGTCAACAATTTTTGCATATATCTGCGTGGTCTTCACGTTGGCATGGCCGAGCAACTTGCTTGTGGTATAAAGGTCTGCACCGAGGGTAAGCATCATCGTGGCGAACGTGTGGCGGCTCGTGTGATAGGTGATTTTTTTATTGATTCCTGCCGTTGCCATCCATTTGGCCAGCACCTTGTTGATATTGGGTTCTGCCGGAAGTCCGGCAAAGACATGCAGCCAGTCTTCCGCACCGTCCCTTTCAGGCAGCCAACGGACGGCATGGCGGGAAAGCGGCAGGTAAATCGGTGTGGTGGTCTTCTGCATCACGGTAGATACCCGGTGTTGTTCTCCGTCCAGAAAGATGTCCTTCCAACGCAGGGCGTAGATGTCACTCAACCGCAAACCACAGTAGCAGGAGAAAAGATAGGCGCGCTTCACATCCTCACGGGGACATTCCGTGTCAATCAGGGTTTTTATCTCGTCAATAGTCAGGTATTCACGTTTGGATTCCGGTACTTTGATACGTTCCGTGGGGGCCAGTGTCATGATCGGATTTTCCGGGATAACCTCGGCACGGACAGCGGCATTGAGCGCGGTGGAGAAATAACCCACATAATCTGCCGCACTCTTGGGAGAAAGTGACTTGTTCCACCGGGTCTTGTAGGTGTGCTGAATCCAGTCGATAAATCCCAGACACCAGTCCTTGTCAATCTCTCCCATCTTCACCTTTTTCCTGTAAAGGGGAAGCAACCGGCAGACCGTCCGTAACAGTTTCAACCCTCTCGCGCCTTTTCGTTCCTGTTCGGCAAGATAGGTTTCCATCCAGTCGTCCAGCAGCATCCTGGAACGGACGGATGTCTTTTTCAGTCCGGCCTTCGAGTGGGTCAGTTCGATGATGCGTTTTGATTTGATGGCCTCTACCGCCGCTTTTGTGGCCCGGTTCTGCTCCTTAATCATAGGATTGATTTCGGGCAACAGGTACAGTTTCAGGAACTCGTAACTGCGCTTGCCGTCAACATAGATGTCGAGATAATAGGATTCCGAGCCGTCGGCGAGCTTCTTCGTGCGCACCTTTACCGGTTCCTTGAGTCTGGTTGGTTTCCTTGTTGTTGCCATATATAATAATGTATTTAGAATGCGTCGTCAACCAAGGCGATCGCATCGTCCTTTTTTTTGTCTACTATTTTTGCATAAATCTGTGTGGCACGCACGGAACGGTGGCCGAGGATTTTGGAGACGGTATAGATGTCCGCTCCGAGCGTCAGCAGCAACACCGCGCATGAATGTCTTGCTGTATGGAATGTCACGTTCTTCTTAACCCCTGCCTTTTCAGCCCAATTCTTGAGACTGACACAAAGGTTGCTTGCATTGGGCAGCCCTCCAAAGACAAGATCATCCGGTGTACAGCCATTATGTTCCGGCAACCATTTTACCGCTTGGGACGAAAGGGGGATATAAACGGGATTCGTGGTCTTTGTCATCACTACAGACACGAGCCATTGTCCGCCTGATGTGGAGATGTCACGCCAACGCAATTTCCGTATGTCACTGATACGAAGTCCGCAAAAACAGGAAAACAGGTATGCCTGCCGTACCTGCTCGTTAAAAAATGGCGTGGCTATCATTTTCTTTATCTCCTCGATGGTCAGAAAATCCCGTTTGCTTTCGGGAACTTTGATTTTCTCGGTCATTTCCAGTTTGTACCAAGGATTTGATTCAATCAGTCTTTCACGCACAGCCTCGTTCAATGCTGTGCGCAAAGTAGTATAATAGGAATGAGCCGTCTTGGGAGTAACCTGTTTTCCCCATGCGGTCTTGCAGGAAGAGCGAAGCCAGTTGATATAATCAATGTAGAACTGTTTGTCCACATCACGGAGTCTGACATCCGCACGGTATTTCAGCAGGTTCTTGCGGGCGTTGTCGATACCGTTCAGATCAAGCGCTCCCCGGTGTTCGTGGTTCTTACGGACAATGGCCATCCAGTCTGACAAAAGCATGTCGGAAGATTTATTTTCCGGTACTGCTTCCACTTTCGCATTGAGCAGGGCTTCCGTCCGTTCACGCTGAATGTCTTCCGCCTTGCGGAGTGTCTGTGCATTTTGCCGCTTTGCTTTGGCGGATGTCTCCGGCATGAGGTAGAGTTGCAGAAACTCGTACTCATGCCCGCCGTCCACGCTGCGGTCGAGAAACAAGGATAAACGTCCGTCTGTCAGTTTACGGCGACGTAGCTTGAACGGAGATTTTTCTATCAATGATTTCTTTTTCCTTCCCATTGTTTGTCAGTGATTTATATCCATATACAAAGATACGAAATAATCCGAATATAAGTATCGTTTTAGGTAACAAAAATGGCGAATAGTAGAGATTTTTAAGGAATACAACAGAAATCATCTTTTGTAATAATATACTGATTATCAGTAATTATATAGATTTTATTTGTTTTTATTTTCCCTTATTTTGCATGTATTGGCTAATGGTCGACTATTTTTCATTTTCTGTTTCCATTTCTCTATCGAGATCTGCGAACAAGTACATTCTAGATACATAGTCCTATATATAAGGTAAACATTCCGTTGCTATCACTTTCACCAATTTCTTTGCTACTTCATGGGAAGCTATATTCCGAGCATCATAGCGTCTTTCATTATCTGCCTGAACATAGATAATCTCCCTGATCAATCTGAACAAAGATTGCTGTAGTGTCGGATGATAAAACTTAAAACTTTCTGCAAACTTCTTATAATCAAAACACATATCATTTAAAGCATTTTCCAATTCCATTGCTGCCTTAAATTCTCTACTATTTTCTAATTCAAATCTTTCCATAACATTTCATTTAAAGTGTTTATTCTAATATGATTTTTACATTCGACTTAATTTCTATCCCCATTGGTTCACAACCGAACTGCTGACCAAAATAGCAGATACAATTATTCAGTGGCATATTCCTGTAGAAATTAAGGACATCATCTTTACTAGCTGTATAATCAAATAGATGGTCTGTATCACCAAAATACCGACCGTTATCATCCATAAACACAGGACGATTCCAATCATCAATCCCTTTGAACTTTAATCTTAAATCTTTCATATCTATTTTTTTTTTAGTTGTTTAAAAATAAAAAAAGGATACCACTGTTTTTATTAGTGATACCCTCTTCGGTACATATCTTTTTCTTATGACAAGAACCATGAAAAGCCATTATCTTCTCCAGTTAATGCCTTTTGAATTCCAATAGCTATATCCGTTGCGTTCTGATTTCTTTCCAACCATTTATCAATATAACTCGACTTAGCCGCTTCATTTAATAACTGCATTAGTTGCCAACAAGATATACTACCTAATCCCCTTTCTCCAAAGTTTTCATTTGACACAAAGCCTTTGGTAGCTGCATTTATTTGCGAATCTCCTAAAAGGATTGTCGGTAGTTCTTTCTGTTCTGACAGTGGTAATACTTGATAAAGTCTTAGCCGACCTATTAATTGACAATACTGTTGAATTGTTAATCTAGTGCGTCCTAGATTCTCTAAAAGTCTTAGATTTACTTCTGGTTCAAAAGACGTGAATAGTTTTATTGCCGATTGGTATATATCCAAATCAGACATAGCTTCCAGTTTCTCTTTTAATCCATCACAAGTTAGCATGAGATTTGAACAAACCTTTACTCGGTAGCCGATGAATATTTTAAATTTCTCCGGACTTTTCCTTGAATAAAGATTTTCTTCGTGATAACTGCGTACACCACCTATACAGAGATGTACTTCTTCTCCATTAAGTGTTTGACTTATGGATTTAATCTCAAAGCAAAATGCCATTCTTTGATAAAACAAAGTCTTTTCATCTTCTCTGAGTTCGCTTGCTTTTTTATGGAGAGCAGTCGGAATTCTGCCAATGACCGGAGAAATTTAAAATATTCATCGGCTACCGAGTAAA
>ERZ809074.1696-NODE-1696-length-27336-cov-8.665335_pt1 | contig 27336 bp, 24 predicted proteins | sample MGYA00520795_ERZ809074 | MGnify/ENA primary metagenome ERZ809074 (study PRJEB31570, sample SAMEA3212989) | Homo sapiens | biome: human-gut; feature: human gut; material: fecal | place: Sweden | collected 2011 ...
CCTTTGAAAAGCGAAACCTTCACACCCTCGGAGTCGTCGATTTTAAGTCCCATTTTCCCGCATGCTTTATACACAAGGTCTTTTAAAGACGGGTCAACGTGCGAAAGATTATACTCTTTCATGCGGCACCTCTCTTTTTTTTGACATGCAAACGTAATACGTCCGCGTTCGCAAGTCTTTTTTACAATTTTACCATAATTTGAGATAAAGTGCAATCGTTTTTAGGTAATTTAACAGCTTTTAGGATTATTTTGGTTTGAATGTGGTATTTTTGCGATAAAAAGAATAAACTTTCGTATGGATATATTTCAAAGTTTTATTATGGGTCTTGTGCAGGGTTTAACCGAGTTTTTACCGGTGTCGTCGTCCGGACATCTGATACTTGCGGCAAAGCTGCTGGGAACTGCTCCGTCGCTTGCAACCGAGCTTGTTTTTCATATTGCCACTCTTGCGGCAGTAATAGTTTTCTATCGCAAAAAAATCTTATCTCTTTTGAAAAAACCGCTGCAAAAAACCACGTTTTTGCTGCTGATTTCCACCGTTGCCACCGCACCCGTCGCTCTCCTTCTTCGCGACGCCGCCGACAAAATGCAGGACGGCAGACTTTTGCCTTTGTTTTTCACTTTGACGGCGGTACTTTTAGTGCTTTCCGACAGGCTGCGGGCAAAAAAATGTAATCCGTGGATGCGGGCAGCGATAGTGGGCTTATCGCAAGGCGTTGCGGTTATCCCCGGACTGTCGAGGAGCGGCACGACCATTTCCGCAGCCATGTTTTCGGGAGGTGGCAGGCAGGAAGCTTCGGAATACTCGTTTTTATTGTCCGTTCCGATAATAATTATCGGCGCGATTGCCGAGATAATATCGCATCCTATCGAGAACGTAGCTGCTTTGCCTTTGACAATCGGGCTTATCACTGCGTTTTTAAGCGGACTTGCCGCATTGAAATTTTTGTCGTTCGTTAATAAAAAGCTGTCGCCGGCGATTTTTTCGGTATATCTCGTGGTTTTGTCCGCCGTTTTATTGATTTTACGCTTTAATGCGTAACGCGCGGTATAAAATCCGGAAAATTACCAATACTCGCTTAAAAGGAGATTATTTATGAATAAGACCAACACAATGAAAAAATTAAATTTTTCGTCGGCTCTGTGGTATATCGTCACAGTGGGCGGAACGATGGGGCTGGGCTTTTTATCGGGACTGCTGAGCGGTGCAGATGCGGGTTACGAGGGCTACACTCGTCCCCCTCTCACTCCGCCCGACCTGACGTTTGCGATAGTGTGGCCGGTTTTATACTTTCTTACCGGAACAAGCATGTATCTCATGCTTAACGCATCTGCGGAAGGCGATAAAAAACCTATTAAAACCGCTTCGCTCGTTTTGTGGCTTATCGGCGTAGTGTTAAGCTTTGCATGGAGCTTCGTGTTTTTTACGCTGGACTTAAAAACGCTTGCTTTCATCGTTTCTACGCTTATTTTCGCATGCATAACGGGAGTGATCGTTCTCGACTTTTTCTACTGCAAAACCGCGGCGTGGCTTAATATTCCGTTTATGCTGTGGGTGGGATTTGCAACCTATCTCGGAATATTCATCGCCCTTTACAACTAACCTACTTTTTTGAAAAAAAGTAGGCAAAAAACTTTTGTGTTAGGGGTTTTGTAATATCAAGGTTGGTTATTCTACTTGAATATTGTAGATGACTACCTTTTTCTGTAAAAAAGTAGGCAAAAAACTTTTGTGTCAGGGAATATAATAAATCAAGGTTGGTCTTTCTGCTTTTTCTTTGCGGAAAAAACCAACCTTTCTTTTGGTAAAAAAGCAGGCAAAAAACTTTTATGTCAGGGAATATAGTAAATCAAGGTTGGTCTTTCTGCTTTTTCTTTGCGGAAAAAACAAACCTTTCTTTTGGTAAAAAAGTAGGCAAAAAACTTTTGTGTCAGGAAATATAGTAAATCAAGGTTGGTCTTTCTGCTTTTTCTTTGCGGAAAAACCGACCTTTCTTTTTACAAAAAAGTAAGTGTCTGCTTTCCGCCGCCAAAAAAGCGCGGGAGAACATAATGCGGAGACGCGTGACATAGTATATAGTAAAACAAATTTCGGAGAGCGGGAGTCATGCACACAAACATAACAAACAGAGTCATTCAACTTGCCGACCACGTAATAGCAACCGGCGACACCGTGCGTTCGGCTGCCGAGAAATTCGGGATAAGCAAAAGCACCGTGCATAAGGATTTGTCCGACCGACTGTTTTACATAGACCGAGCCAAGTACGCAAAAGTGCGTTCGGTTCTTGACAAAAATCTGTCCGAGCGGCACATTCGCGGCGGAATAGCCACAAAACGCAAGTATCGTTTAAAAAAGCAACGCACCCGAACGGAAAACCCTTTCGAGCGCGGCTGAAATTTTAAGTATTAATTTTATTAGTCTTCGTACAAACGCGAAATAGGCATATCTGCGAATACGCTTTCGATTGCGCGGGAGAAGATGGGGGCAACCGAAATCTGTTCGATGAGGTCGCATTTCTTTTCTTCCGGCAATTCGATAGTGTTGAGCATGTACACTTTTTTGATGACCGACGATTTAAGTCTTTCCATCGCGGGACCGGAGAGAACGGCGTGCGTGCAGCAGACATATACTTCCTTTGCTCCCCCCACTTCGACAAGCGCTTTTGCTCCCTGAGTGATGGTGCCTGCGGTATCGATCATATCGTCCAGCATAAGGCAGGTTTTGCCCTTGACGTCGCCGACAATGTTCATAACTTCCATTACGTTTGCCTTGGGACGACGCTTGTCCACGATTGCGAGCGTGGTGTTAAGCTTGGTTGCCATTGCGCGTGCGCGAGCCACAGAGCCGACGTCGGGGGAAACGACGACAAGGTTTTCGTCGTGAGCGAACGATTCGCCCGCAATATATTTAGCCAGCACGGAAAGACCGAGAAGGTTGTCCACCGGGATATCGAAAAATCCCTGAATCTGGGGTGCGTGCAGGTCCATGGTGAGAACTCTGTCCGCGCCCGCGGAAGTGATAAGGTCGGCTACCAGTTTTGCCGTTATCGGATCTCTTGCGCGTGCTTTTCTGTCCTGACGGGCATAGCCGAAGTAGGGCATAACCGCAGTTATTCTGCCTGCGGAAGCGCGGCGCATCGCGTCGATGATTACCAGAAGTTCGACAAGGTTGTCGTTGACGGGAGTAGACGTGGACTGGATGACGAATACGTCGCAACCGCGGACAGATTCGTTGATCTGAACGCTGGTTTCCCCGTCCGAGAACTTACCCACTACCATATCGCCCAGCGGCATGTGCAGTTCCTTTGCAATCTCCTGTGCGAGCGCTTTGTTGCCGTTACCGGCGAAAAGCTTGATTTTGTTTCCGTGCGCTATCATTATAAAGTGCCTCCAAAATTTTTATTACTTACCGAATAAGGCTTTTACAAGTAATTTTAATCCTTAGTATACTTGTTTCCCTGCCAATCGGGTTTTAATACTTGTCTCGAACGCGCTATGGCAAGCGCTTTTTCGTCCACGTTTTGCGTGACCACCGAACCCGCCGCGATAAAGCAGCCGTTCCCGAGAGTAACAGGCGCGACTATCGTTGAAGCCGAGCCGATGAATGCGCGGTCACCAACGCGCGTGGTGTGTTTATCTTTGCCGTCGTAGTTTGCAAATACTACTCCCGCCCCGACGTTACACTTTTTCCCCATAATTATGTCGCCGGCGTACGTCAGATGTCCCAGCTTACTGCCGTCGCCTATACGACAGTTTTTAAGCTCGACGAAATCGCCTATATGACAATTATCGCCGATTACGTTGTTTTTGCGAAGGTTGGCAAACGGACCCACAGTGGTGTTTTTACCTACGAAGCTGTGAACAAGCTTACTGCTTTCTATTTCCGCTCCCTCGTCTATTATGCAGTCCTCTATGCTGTTGCCTCGTTTAATACGGGCGTTATCTTTTATTACCGTTTTGCCGACGATATTGTTGTTCGGCCCTATAATGACGTTTGCGCCTATCGAAACTTCGCAGCCTATAAACGTGGATGCGGAGTCCTCGAACTGAACGCCTCTGTTCATGTGATAGGTGAGAATTCTGCCTTTTAAAACGTCGGCGATGAAACTTACCTGTTTGAAGCTGTATGCCGTGACAAAATCGTCCTCGTCGAAATAATAGGTTTTGTCGGTGTAAATTTTTTCGGCAGTTGCGATATAATCGGTTTTAAAAACAAAACCTCTGGTCATTCTCATGACGTTAAGGTTGTTGAGCCGAGCCGTTTCGACAGCCTCGCCGACTGTTTTTCGGGTAATAAGCGGGGTGTCGGAATACAAAACGACGGTGTATTCTTTTTGCATGTCGAGATAGTCGCGAATAAGTTCGGGCAAAGCGAGTTCGTCGTTGTTGTCTATGCAGACGAACGGCATATCGCACAAAGACAACGACACCCATTCGAGCATCGTTTTTCCGAGAATTTCTATATTCCCTACGCTTCCCATTTTGTCGTAGGAAGTTTTTAAGATTATGCCTTTACAACTATCCATAGCTTTTTAATTATATAGTTTAGTTCCGTATTTGTCAAGAATTTAACCGCTCGCTTTCGTTTTTTTTCGACTTTCTCAGCTTTTTGAAAAAATTTTGCACTTCTTCGAGGCATTCTTGTTCCATAATCCCACCGGAAACCTCACATCTATGATTGAATTTTTGATCGCAGGCAAGATTATAAACCGTGCCGCAGCATCCGAATCGCTTGTCGTACGCACCGAAAACAATGCGCGATATTCTTGCGTTTACGGCGGCTCCCGCACACATCACGCACGGCTCGAGAGTAACGTACATCGTGCAGCCTGTAAGGTTCCACCTTCCCAGTTTTTTCGAAGCCTTGCGAATTGCGAGAATTTCGGCGTGAGCGGTGGCATCGCCCGTTTTTTCGCGCTCGTTGTGCGCCCTGGCGATAATTTTGCCGTTCTCGTCCGCTATCACGCAGCCCACGGGAACGTCGCCGCCGGCAAGGCTTTTCAAGCTTTCTTTAATTGCCGTCCGTATGAATTGACGGTCGGTTTTTTCCGGGATATCGTTCATCGTAACATTATGAGCGGCAAATCGAGATTGCGCGCGTAATCCTCCGTTAAATTTTTTTCGCTTACCGGATGAGTAAGCTCGTCTTTCCCTATCTCTATCGTAAGCGCGGGAATTTTAAGTTTTTGTATACACCAGTCCTTGTAGCCGCCCGCGCTTGTTCCGCTGTCCGACACTATTTTATAGCGCAGTTTCCGGTTAGCTTTTTCAGCCGTTTCGCGATATTTTTCGCTCGTTTCGGCGTCGCAGCGGAAGTCGTAATAAATCTCTCTGCCCTTTAAGTGATAGCTTACGGTAAGATCGGGCAGAACGGACAGCGTAAAGTCGCGTATTGCCTGCGTTTCCGGCTCGGAAAACGGACTTTTGCCGACGTAGTTCTCGCCTCCGGGAGAAAATACGTTTTTTATTCCTTCGCCCCATCCGGCGTCGAAATTTACGTTTAAGTCCACGCCGCGGGCATTGGCTTTATACAAACGTGCGTCGCCCTTGTAAACTGCAGGCGGCGGTTGCTTTCCGCATGCTATATCCGCTCCGTCGGGGTTTGCGCACGGTAGAAAATACAGCGTGCCTTCGCCTTTTTTAACGCGGGCGAGAGCGTATTCCGCCTGCATCAGAACGAGCGTCGCCGTGGCATGTTCGCGGGCGTGAACGGAGCCGATTATTATAATCGTTTTTTTGCCGCACCCCATCCGAAGGCACAAAAGATCTTTTCCTTGCAGGCTTTTTCCTATAGGGAAAAGTTTTGCGCCCGCCCTTTCCAGTTTGCGGCAATTTTTTACAACTTCCGAATAGTCGCACATACGACTATTTATGCCCGGCAAGCGTTATTTGTGATAGGGCAGTCCTTCTGTTATAGTAAAAGCACGGTAAATCTGCTCGGACAGCATAAGTCGCATAAGCTGGTGCGGAAAAGTCACTCTTCCGAACGAGAGGCGAAGATCGGCGCGCAAGCGTACGCGCTCGTCCACCCCTTCGCTGCCGCCTATTACGAACGTCACGACCGGTTGCGTAAGATACGCTCTTTCCATATGCTCCGCAAGTTCTTCCGACGACAGCGTTTTGCCGCCTATGTCCAGCAAAATCACGTAGCCTTGTAACTTTGGCAGAATAAGGTCGCACTCGCGTTTTATTTCGTCGGGAGTCGGAAAATCTTTGATTTCGATAAAATTAAGTTCGGCAAAACGGGAAACGCGTTTTTTGTACTCCTCTATACCGCCTGCAAAAAACTTTTCCTTTATTTTGCCCACGCACACGACGTTGACTTTTTTCATCAGAACAATCCGCCGACAAACGTGAGAACGGTGTATGCGGCGGTGAGAACTATCGCCGCGATCAGAAACGCGTTATCTCGCAACGTGGGGCGATAGCGTACGTCGCCCATTTCCCAGGCAGGCAGAACGTTTTCGTAATATTTTTGATTACCGGTTTTTAAAAACTCGGTGTAGTTTTTTACGTAATACGCCGCATAACGCTTTTTTATGGCGCGGATAAGAAGATATCCGAAACCTGCTGCGGCAGCAAAAAGCAACATGAGAAGCGACGGCTGATTTGTCATGACGTAGCTTAATATACTGCCTGTATTAAGCGATGAATATTCGCCTATAAAATCGAATACGACCGAAACGGCGTTGTTGGTAAAATGCACGATACACGCAGGGATAACCGACCGCGTGGTCAGCACGAGGTAGGTAAGCAGCATGCCCATAAGCGCCGTGTAGAAGGTCTGCGAAATGTACTGATGGAAAAGTCCGAACGCTATGCCGCCGATAAGCACTGTCTGCCACTTGGAAAACGAGCAGCGCATTGCGGTTAAAAATATTCCGCGGTTGGCAAATTCTTCGCATATCGCAGGCAGAACGGCGGTAAGGAACAGCATTAAAATAAGGTGCCACAAATGAAATTTTTCGGGCATGGCGGTAGAACTCGATCCGTCGAAGCCGAACAAAAGCAGAATTACCTGCCAGACATAGGACACGTACATGGTGAGAATAAGCGCGCATATGCCCAGAAGAAAGGCAAGCAGATAAATCACGGGATCGGTTTTGCGGAAGTTTGACATGTAAAAAACTTCTTTGGCCGACTTTTTAAGATAAAACTTGTACACGAAGAACGGCACGACTAAAAGCGTGACTATCTGCGCCAGAAAATCGAAAATAACGTCCGACACGATATCTTCTGTTGCGGCGTCCATATCCGGCAGCCAATCGAACACAAACTGCATGAAGACTCTCGACAAAAACAAGCCCAGCGAAGTAAGAAACGCCACAAATCCCGCGGCGCGGTACGCCTTTTGTCTTTCGTCCAACACGATTTCTCTTTTCATAGTCTCTTGTTTTTCTCCATTCATAGTCATGCAATGCCTCCTATAAGCGAAAAAGTCCACATAACTCCGCAAATAACGAGTGCTGTTATGCACGGTGCTTTTCCTCCGCTTTCTCTGTCAAATTCATATTCGAAAGCCGGTTGTTTTTCACCTGCGGCTTTACCTGCGAAAAATATTATTGCCACGCCGGCAACCGCCAATAACAGCGTTATCGGCACCGACAAAGCGGGATTGTTCAGCAGCACGCTGCTTTGCCCCTCGGGCGGTTTTATTATGCTCCAATCGACGTAATTCAAGCCTATTGCCGCCGCATTGCTGAGCGCATGAATAAGCGACGGAACGACGACGTTTTCGGTGCGCAAAAACGTATATGCGCATGCGCAGCCGAGCATAAACTGATACACCGTTTGTTGCGGACTCATGTGCATAAGAGCAAAACATATGCCGGACAAAAGCACGGTGACAATAAGCCCGTGACGGCGACGAAATTCGTTCGTAAGCGCATTACGGAACACCGTTTCTTCAACGACGGGAGCCACTAACACCGTTACAATAAGACACAAAACAAGGTCGAGCGTCCCGTTTACGGATATCACGGCTCCGTTATACCCTATTGCTTCCAGCGCAAGCGCAAACCACTCTCCCATCCACGAAAAGCAGCAAAGGCACACCGCGGCGGTAAGCACCGAAAGCAATACGTCCTTACACCATCCCGCAGCCGATTTTTTTACGGGAACGGTAAGCCGGGGCTTGGTTACGAAAATCGCCGCGACGAATGCGCCCTGCAAAAAAAACATCGCAACTATATTCCATGTCGAATAGCGCGGTATTTCTGCCGCCGAGCCGTACCCTCCGACTATCACAACCGCCGACAGTACCATAGAAAAAGCAATCTGCACGGCAATATCGAATATTATCGAGAAAAGATAGGTCTTTCCTCCCGTTGGATTTGCAAATCTTTTCATAAACCTCACGAAATATCATATAACGCCGACAAAGCGTTTTGTTCGGCTACGTCTATTTTTACGTCGCGCCCTTCCGCATATCCTCTGCTTTCCAGTTTTTTGCACACCGTTTCAAACGCAAGTTCGGGACAGTTGTTTTCTTCGGAAAGATGTGCGAGAATAATTTGTTTTGTCCCGGAAGCCGCCAGAAGACAGGCGGTTTCGGCGCAATCGTCGTTGGATAAATGCCCTTTATCCGACAATATACGCTTTTTAAGAAACTCCGAATACTTGCCGTTGCGTTTCAGCATTTCCGCGTCGTGATTGCTTTCCAGTACCACGAGATCGCTGCCGGTAATCGCTTTCATTACGGCAGGCGTAACTTTTCCTATGTCGGTAACTACGGAAACGCTTTTCCCGCCCGCCGACAGAGTGTATCCTACGCACGGAACGTCGTGACTCGCCCTGAAAGGCGTTACGGTAAATTCTCCCACGAAAAAATCCTGCATATCGAAAAAAATGAAGTTATCCGCGTCTTTCCCGCATGCGGCGACCATTCCCGTTTGCGAATACGCGCTTGCATACACGGCAGGAAAATACTTTTCATACAGCGCATCAAGCGATTTGACGTGATCGGAATGTTCGTGCGTAACCAGAACGGACAGATTATCGCAGCCGATGTTTACGCCAAGTGCCGCAAGCGACTTTTCTATCCGACGAAGAGAAAGACCCGCGTCTATCAAAACATGGGTATTTCCGTACCCAACATATATGCAGTTGCCTTTACTTCCGCTGCCAAGCACACATAATCTGATACACATATTCCGATTATACTATAAATTTACGCAAAAAGCAATTGTTTCGCCGATATACAAAAAATTTGACGGTAACTACGACGAAACGACATACCCCCCGCACAACCGCAACGTGCGCCCCGGAAAAACAGGAAAAACACGTCCGTAAAATAAATGCGTTCAATTTGTCAAAAATCAAATCCGATTAATTTGCGAGAAGCGAAAAACTTTGTGAAAAAATTCGACAAAATCTCTAAAAAACCGACAAAAAAGCATATTGACCGAAGCATATTCGGGTTGTAGAATGAAAGCGGGTAAGGCGACAAAGCCTTATACTATCAATAAAAGGTGGTAAACACTATGATCAGAAAAAAACTAACACTATGTATTCTGACGCTTGCGTTGACTCTTACGGCATGTTTTACGCTGCTGCAAGCACCCAAAGTATTCGCGGCGAACAGCCCTACGACGGGATTTTCGGACAGCGTCGAAGATCCGACATACGCGAACTATTACGATGGGCCTCAGCACAAGCGCTGGAAAGATTACTTCAATTGCTACGCCGTTGCGTTAAACAGGCATAATGTAATGTTTAGTTCCCCCAAGGAAGACCACACACCGAAATACTGTTATATTCCCGGCTTTTTCTGCAATGATATAACCAACGATGAAACACCAAGAGAGTACATGGCAGATAAAACCGCGACAAATTATAAGGAAAGCATAGTCGATTATGTAAAACGCGATCTCGAAACTTTGAAATGCACAAATATTACTATATCCGACACGATGCCGCAGAATATCTCCTCCGACACGACCCTTATTTGCTATCGCTACCAGACGACGCTCAACGCCGATCAAATAGCAGGCGATTATCACTTTATGAGATACAACGCATCCGATAATTCGTGGACCCATAAGCCGGGATTTGATGGTAAAGTAATGAAATACACTGTACAACCATCAAATAATGTTGATTGGGTATACACTTATTACACAAATACTAACCAAACCGAAACGAGCACGGTTACTTATGACAGTGCAATTACATACATAACTTTTAAAGAAACTCTTCCGCATAACCCGTTTTTAAATGCAACCGTGATATTAAACGAAAACGCATTTGAAGAAATGAGAAAACGCCCCACCGGAAACTGGTGTCTCGGAAAAGACATTGACTTATACGATCTCGGAAAACACGCACCGATCGAAAATTTTAAAGGCGGCTTTTTCGGTAACGGATACAGAATAGTTAAATTGAAATACAACGGACCGGCAATCGAAAAAATCGGCATATTCGGCACTTTGGAAGGTTCCGTCAACGGATTGACAATCAGCAGTTCGGAAATAACCGTAACCGGAAGCGTAAACCTTTCCAATACGATTAACATCGGAACTATTGCGGCAATCAACGCTCAGGCAGATATAAACGGTTGTAAGGTAGGCACATCCAAAACCTATGCGCCCATCATCGTAAATTCCAATACCATGGCAAACGTTGGCGGATTGTGCGGAACAAACACCGGAACAATCCGCAGTTGCACCGTCACCGCTTTCACTTGCATATGCACCGGAAACGTGGGCGGCATGGTTGGCGTCAATCAAGGAACAATTTCGGGCAGTATAGACGCCGACACTAATGAATACAGCAATACGGTAAACGGCGTAGAGTTGCATATCTATTCGGGAAACGTAGGCGGTGTTGCAGGCATCAATAAAAACACACTCACAAAAACAAAGGTAAGCGGCTCTAACATCAGTTGCTACAACGGCTTTCCGACCACTTCGGCAAGCTATTATCCCTCCTCTCATTACGGCAGAGCGGGCGGCATTGCGGGATTCGGCAACGGCGGTGAAATCAGCACCTGCGAATTGTCCAGCGTTACCGTTTCCAGTGCAAACGACAGCGTAGACTCATCGCACGGCGGCAGAAGCTTTGCACCCGAATTAGGGTACGTGTGTGGCAGAGGCTACGAGAGCGGAATAACCGGTTGCAAGTACAACGTTTCATGCAAAGTTACCGGAAACAATCTGCACACCGAAACGTGGGGATTCTGGCCCTGGGAAAAAGGCTCGTGGAATCAGGCACAATATGTAGGTTCCCGCCTTGTAGGACACGCTTTGTAAACATATAATATATATCGGGTGTATTCATATCTCGGAAATAAAGGCTGCGGATTTACGCAACCTTTATTTCGATTTTTGCAATCAGACAAACGTTATTATAATTTTTTTAAAAAACAAACAAAAAACTATTGACAAAAACAAAAAAACAAAATATAATATAAATATAAAAATATACCATGAACCTATTTATATTTTTAAGGAGTGTATTGAACAATGAAAAAAACACTGGTAAGCTTATTGCTTGTGGTCGCGTGTATTTTCACGGCGTTCTCATTTACGGCATGTGAAAAACCGACCGACGACGCCGACGCAAACCTCGAGCAGCTTAAACAACAAACAATCGAATCGATTGACAAGACAATAGACCATTCGCAGGAGCGCTATGACCGCTATCTTGCCCGCTATGCAAAGAACTACCTTGAAAGAGCAAAAAGCGAAATCCAAAATACAAAAAGCGAAGAAGAGTTAAATAATTACTATGATGAAGTGCGTTTGTGGTATAGTGCTTTATTCAGCCACTATAAATTCGACTTCGGCATAAACCAATGGTCGACAGACATAACAATCACCACCACGGGCGAATACGGCGATGAAAATTACGCTATTACTCACAACGTAAGACCCTCTCCCTTATCCTACATATATCATCCGATCACGTTAACTTCTTCCGGCAACGATATGACCATGGATCTGAAAGTGGTTGGCACCGGCATCTATCTCAGCGGAAACCCCGATAAAGCCCCCATACTTTCCGGCGTTACGGAAACCAACGTTATATACCGGGGTGAAAGAGTAAACCCGTACGTTGAAATAGTAGTAAAAAAAGGCGAAGCGGTGGTTGGATATACCCTTATCAACATATGCGGAGACAACAACCTTATCGAAGAATCGCAAACGCTGATTAAAAAAGACAGTAACTCTATCACTGCCGACCAAGCTTTCGGCATAATGGATGACATAATAGCCGGCAAAACCTCCGAAATCGAAGTAAAAACCAAAGGCAACAATACAAGCTATTATTCGGAACACGAATATGAGTATCCCGGACTCGTAGGGCTGCAAATCGACGTCGTAAGAAACGGAAACAGCACCGCTCAAAGCCAGCTTAAATTCACCAATAAAGGAAAGCCAACACATGGAGAATCCGTATGTGATTTCACGTTCTGCGCAGTAGGAACGACTACTTCTCATATGCAGGGCTCGGTGCAATATGAAAAGGAACACAAATTCAAACTCGGTGACAGCATTTGCGTCGATTACACCAACGAGAACGACGGATATATCAAAGTCTTTATCGAACAGTACGGCTTTGTAAGCGGAATGGTAATTCTTGCCGTCAATCACGATAAGAACGGATTGGCTCGTTTCGATTTCGTACACGCGCTGAATTTCTGGTATAAAAACAGATATTACTTCAACGAAAAAGAATTTACCCTTCCCGACGAATTTATGGCGTCCTCCTTTGCAGACTACTTCATCGATGAGTACGAAAAGGCAATCGCACCCAAAACTTACGAAGAGTAAAACGCAAACGATCTGAAATTTCAACACCACCCAAAAAAACAGATTGCGAAAAAATACGCAGCCTGTTTTTTTATTGCAGGTAAGCGGTCATAAGCGCTCAGGGCAATTTGATATAATTTGAGAGCCAAACGCGCGTTTTGCTGTTCGAAACAACGTAAACGCAACAACGTCGTCGCAACACAATAATTTCATGTCGCCGTTCTACATCCTTTTTACATAGTCAAAACGAGCCCGGCAAAAACCGAACTCGTTTTAATTTATATCGTTATGTCCAAATGTTTGGACTTTTTTCGCAATAGTCGCATTAGTCCAAACGTTTGGATTTTTTATCGCGACGAATTTTTATCGACGCAAAACTTTTTTGCGGAAATCCCGGTTACTTTTTAAGAACGGATACTGCGTCGGCAATGGTTTTTTCAAGTGCCTGTTTGCCGTACTTGTCCACTTCCGCCTTGTTCTTTTCGCCGTGCGTAAGGCAACCCGCTCCGCCGATACATCCGCCCACGCAAGCCATACCTTCGATAAAGTTGGCGTCAAGAAGATTTTTACTCTTTTTAAGCAGAGCCAGCTTACACTCCTCGATACCGTCGCAAGAGCAGGGCTTCAATATGAAATCGGTGATACCCTGTTCTTTCAGTCCTTCGGCAACGGCGTCGGAAAGACCTCCGCAACGTGCGAATATTCTGCCAAAATAGGAAGCGTTATCCAGAACGCCTTCTTCAAGCGTGGTGATATCTATATCTCTGCTATCGAACAATGCCTGCAATTCCTCAAACGTAATGGCTTCGTCCACATATTTTTTAACCTCTTCCTTCCTCACTTCCATTTTTTTTGCGGTACACGGTCCGATGAACACAATTTTCGAGCCTTCCTCGTGTTCCTTGATATACTTGGCGATAGTTGCCATCGGAGAAAGATTATGCGACACGAACTGTTTGAGCACAGGATAGTTTTTTTCGACAAAATCCACGAATGCCGGACAACACGAACTGGTAAGAAATCCTTTTTCGGCAAGCTCTTTGCTTTCCGCCTGCGCCACCATATCCGCGCCGAGAGCAGCCTCTATTACCGTGTAGAAGCCGAGTTTTTTAAGCCCTGTGATAACCTGACCCAATTTCGCATAAGTGAACTGACTGGAAATAGACGGGGCGACAACTGCATAAACCTTGATTTTATTGTCCTCGTTGCTCTTTTTCAGCATGTCGATTACGTTTAAGATATACGATTTGTCGCTGATAGCTCCGAACGGACACTGATATACGCATGCTCCGCAGGAAATACACTTGTTGTTGTCAATAGAAGCCTGCTTCTCGGTGCCCATGGAAATTGCCTTGACTTTACAAGCGGTTTCGCAGGGGCGTTTGTAGTTGTGAATTGCACTGTACGGGCAGACCTTGGAACATGCTCCGCACTCCTTACACTTGGTTTTATCTATGTGCGCAACATGATTCTGATCGAAAGAAATTGCACCGAAACGACAAGCGTCCTCGCAGCGGTGAGCAAGACAGCCGCGGCAAGCGTTAGTTACTTCGTAGCCGCCCATAGGACATTCGTCGCATGCGATGTCGATTACTTCGATAACGTTGGGATTGGCTTTGTTCCCGCCCATGGCAAGCTTCACTCGCTCGGCAAGAATGGCGCGTTCTTTATAAACGCAACAGCGCATCGTGGGTATTTTTCCTGGAATAATAACTTTGGGAATGTCAATTGCGTTTTCGGCAAGCGTGTCGTTCCAAGCTTCTCTTGCAACTTCACGCAATACTTTGTATTTCAGATGTTGAACTTTTGTATCGAATTTTCTCATAATAGTAATCCTTAAAAATAGCTTACCTTGATGCGCTTGCCCATTTGTCTGAGACACTTGGACAGCTCTTCTACAAGGTTCATTTTAATGTTGAAGTTTATCGGGAGATCCGGGTTTTGATGCGCGGGGTTGATTGCCTTCCCGACATAGAAATTGATGTCGGTAGCTTCCTCGAACAGCAATCGGCATATAAGCGATGCTCCGTCGCGACCTACACTCCATTTTTCATACAATTTGTTGTCGCCGAGCGCGTCTTTTGCGTACTCGACCACTTTGTTTACCGTAATTACTCCTTCGGTGACCAAATCCACGCCCTCTATTTCGGCAATGGGCGGAACGTCGCTTTTTTCAAAGCTTAAGTTGGTTTTTATGGGTTTTCCGAGATATTTTGCGGCAATCGAAGAAGTTGTTCCTCCGCAAACTATATGCTTGCCCTCTTTGGAAAAGAACAGCGACATCATTCTGTTTGCGTCGTCGCGATTGGAAGGCGGTCCGAACAGAATGTTCATCGGTTCGCGCCTGCGCACTTTAAGCACGCACGCCGTGGCGTCGTCGCCGGGCTTGCCGCAATACAACTTTTCCACTTCGTCGATGAGAATGTGCGACAGCGTTTTTGCCGTATATCCGGAATAAACGTGTTCGATCATGAAGGACACGATGTCTTCGCGTTTCCAGCCAAAATTGTATTTAATTCCCAGCCCCGCATGCGGACATCCGTCGCTCATGGCGATAAAGAAGTCGCCGTCCGCAAGCGTCACCGACGAGCGATATACTTTTTTGCCGGAAATATTCATTTCAATCCGACGAACAGGATATTCCTCGCCGTTTCTTATGACTATTACCTGCGGATTGTCGTACTCGATTATCTCGGCTTCGCGGTTATCCGCTATATGAATAATCGTAAAGGTCGAATATGCAACTCCACGTACCGAACAGACGGGGAGAGTTGCCATAATGGTTTCCACGCAGTCCTCGACGGACAGTCCTTCCGCCATCATTGTGGAAATAATTTTGCTGGTAAGCGTGGAAAGAATACTTGCTTTTACGCCGCTTCCCAAACCGTCCGCAAGCACGATAACCTGCGAATTGTCGCCGTTTTCCACAATATCCACATGGTCTCCGCAAAGCTGTTCGCCATAGTGATTTATGCTTTTCCAGCCGATGTCTACGCAAAGATCATTCATCGGAAATGGACTCCTTCAGTTTTGTAAGGGCAATCTTGGTTTCGGCTGCCGTCTCGCCGAGCAGCGACGCGATTTCCTGAACTATGCGCATCTGCTTGTCAACCACTCTGTCTGCCACCTCCACGGTCTGACGGGAAATGCTTTCCTTCTTTTCGCGCTCGTTTTCCTCGTCGGTAATGTCGCGCATAATGCACACCAGCAAATGATAGGTGTTGTCATACACGACTGTCTGTTCGACGTACTTTTTGTATTCGGCAAGGTATGTGCGCTCGTCGCGAACGCTTCTTCCGGTGCGCAGAACACGCATGAATATTTCGGTATCGAGAATCCGAACCGCTTCTTCTCCGAGAACATCCGAAGCCGAACGGATATTCATGATTTTGCGCGCGGCATCGTTTATCTGTTGTACTTCGAGTTTTTCGTTAAGCACGATAAGTCCGTTGGGAGTGTTGTTTACGATGCAGTCGGAAAAACTCTCGGCTTTCTGTTCGAGATAGGGCAGGCACATACTGATTTCGGCTTTTCCCTGAAAAATGGCTATCGCCTTTTCGCGGCAGGTGTCGTAACCGCACGATCCGCAGTTTAACATGTCTTCGGGGCGGGTTTTGCCCATTTTTCTTAAAATTTCCTGTATCTCATATTCGGATGGCGTCGAAAGCTTTTTCTCGATTACCGTAAATGTTTTGTGAATAGACAGGCTGTCGGGCTGTTCCACCTTAAAGTCCTTATCGCCGGCATATTTGGCTACCGCCGCATAGTCTTTTATCGGCGAACGGTGATATTTTTCCATTACCGGACCGCCGACGCAGCTACCGACGCACGCCGACATCTCTATGAAGCACTTGTGAACCGAGCCGCTTTCGATATCTTTCAACGCGGCTATACAGTTTTCCACGCCGTCGATTGCCATGTAGGTATAATCGGACACTTTTGCCATAGTCTTGAGAATTCCGCCGGTGGTGGGAAAAAATCTCGCGCGACTGAATTCGTCGCTGTCGGTTTCTCTCTCTATCGAAATGTTTTCGGTTTCCATCCACTTTGCAAGGTCTTCGTACGTCAGAACTCCGTCAACCAGTCCTTCGTAGTATTCCGCCTCGTCCTTTTTGGCGACGCAAGGACCGACAAACACGACTTTTGCGTCCGGAATACGCTTTTTAATGTCCGCCGCATGTGCCTGCATCGGCGACATGATATCGGCAAGACAGGGGATTTCTTTGGGGAAATTCTTCTGAATAAGCAAATTTACCGAATGACAGCACGACGAAATTATAACGTCGCGATCTTCGGCAGCCATCATTTTTTCGTATTCGGTTTTAACTATAGACGCGCCTATCGCCGTTTCTTCCACGTCATAAAAGCCCAACTTTTTAAGTGCTTTTTTCATGGCGGTTATACCCACGCCGTCGTAGTTTGCGATAAACGACGGAGCGAGGCTGACGACAACGGGAGCTCCGGACTGAATGAGTACGCGAACCTTTTCGGTTTCGGACGAAATCTCCTTGGCATTTTGCGGACACACCACAAAACATTGCCCGCAAAGAATACATTCGTTACCTATGATATGCGCCTGGTTGCCCGAAAATCTAATGGACTTTACCGGGCAGTGACGAATACATTTATAACAGTTCTTACAATTAGATTTTTTTAAGGTAAGACAACTTGACATTTGTTTTCACGCTCCGTTATCTTTTTTCTACGCGTTTTCGTCCGAAGACGCCACGCGCGGCAATATTTTTTCGTTCCAGAACTGCGAGAAGTTCTCTTTGGTGATACCTGTGTAAACGTCGTCGTTCACAGTTACGGTAACGCCCACGCGATTGCATTTTCCCGCGCAGAAACTTCCCACGAGAACTACTTCGTCTTCCAGTTTTGCTTCGCTCACTTTATTTTCAAGCATCTGCACTATATCGGACGAACCTTTCAGAAAGCAGGAGCTTCCCACGCAAACCTTGACGACTATCATACCTTAAACCCTCGGCAAAACGTTTTCGGTAAAGAACTTTTCGGCAGTTTCGGGGCTGACCGAGAAAAACTCGTCGCCGACGGTAACACAAACGCCTTCCTGGCATCTGCCCATACAGAACGTGCCGGCAAGTTCTACTTTGCCCTGAAGATTATTCTTTTCGATGAGGTCCTGAAGTTCGCCCACAACCTGACGCGAACCCTTGATGTGGCAAGAACTACCGATACAAACAGTGACTTTTAACATAATATAAACTCTCCTTGATGTAAAAAATTTGTCTATTGAATTTTATTGACGACGAGATTTACTCGTAATCGACCACGTTTACCCACGACAGCAAAAACTCGCGTTCCGCCGCCTTTCCTTTCACCGACTGAGAAGCCGCAACTATCGGCATCCAGCGCTGAACGTAACTTTTTTCTATACCGCTTTTTTTGCAGAACAAATCGAGATACTCGTTTGCGCCCTCTATGTCGCCGTCAAGCCAGAACAACAGATACGTTCTTGCGGCGTCAGCCGAGGCGTTGCCTATGGTGGCGTGCGACCAGTCTATTACATATGCCTTTCCGTCGTCGCCCATGATCACATTGGACGGATTGAAGTCGCCGTGGCACAGTTTGGAGTGCTTTGGCATGCTTTCGAGACGTGTGTGCAGATCGTATCGCGTGGTAGCGTCGAGATCGGTGAGCGAAATTTTTCTGTTCATTTTGTCTTTAAGCTTGGTAAGCAGCGGACAGGTACGCGAATGAATATCGCGCTGAATGTCCACTAAAAGTTCGAGATACTCGCTCTTTTTTTCCGGGTGCTCTTTCATCAGCTCCGCCAGCGTTTTGCCTTTGATGAAATCGGTGACTATCGCCCATTTGCCGTCAAACACGGTAACCGCTTTTATGTGCGGAATACACAGTCCGGTTTCCTCCACGCGCGCCTGGTTGAGCGCTTCGTTTAATATGTCGCTTTTACGGAAATCGCTGCCAAACACTTTTATACAGTCGTTCCCGTTCCTGTACACCGTTTTATTGGTGCGCACTGCAATTATTTTATCGAAATCCATTAGTTTTCCTCCTCGTTAAACGTTTTTACTCCGCTCTTTTCGCGACGATACGTTTGTTTGAAATCATGTACGTCGTCACGTTTGTTATATTCGTTTTCAGGCATATCCTTTTCCGTGAACTTTTTCCCGTAATAAGCGTTTAAATACATCTGTTTTATCTCGCTCATAAGCGGATAACGCGGATTGGCTCCCGTACACTGATCGTCGAAAGCCTGTTCGGTCATTTCGTCAAGACGAGCAAGGAAATCGCTCTCGTCCGGCACATAATCGCGTATTGTAGGCTTAATTCCCACTTTTGCCTTTAATTTATCTATTTCCTTAATCAGATTTTCCACGCTTTCGGCAGCGGTTTTACCCTTAAAGCCGAGATATTCGGCTACCTCCGCATAGCGGGCAAGCGTGTGCGGACGGTCATACTGCGGGAAAGTACCCATTTTTGCGGGAGCTTCCGAAGAGTTGAAGCGGATTACCTCATCCAGCATCAGAGCGTTTGCTATTCCGTGCGGTATATGGTGGAACGCGCCAAGCTTATGAGCCATCGAATGGCATACGCCCAGGAATGCGTTGGCAAAAGCCATACCCGCCATAGTTGCGGCATTCGCCATTTTTTCACGAGCAACGACGTCTGTCTGCCCGTTCTCGTAGGCACGCGGCAGATATTCGAATATTGTTTTAAGCGATTTAAGTGCAAGACCGTCGGTGTAATCGGTTGCCATAACCGACGCATACGCTTCGAGGTCGTGGCTTACCGCGTCTATTCCGGATGCAGCCGTAAGACCTTTGGGTGCGCTCATGTGGAAATCGGTATCCACGATAGCCATTTTGGGAAGCAATTCGTAGTCGGCAAGCGGATACTTCACTCCCGTCTTTTCGTCGGTTATCACGGCAAAAGGAGTTACTTCGCTGCCCGTTCCCGCTGAGGTGGGAACAGCGATAAAATAAGCTTTTTCGCCCATTTTCGGGAAAGTATATATACGCTTTCTGATATCCATAAAGCGCATTGCCATGTCCATAAAGTCAACTTCCGGATGCTCGTACATGACCCACATTATTTTGCCGGCATCCATCGCCGAGCCGCCGCCGAGAGCTATTATGCAGTCCGGTTTAAATGCGCGCATCTGCTCCGCTCCCGCTTTGGCGCACGCAAGAGTGGGGTCGGGCGCAACGTCGGAAAATACGGCGTATTCTATTGCCATTTGTTCGAGCTTATCGGTTATCGGACGAACGAAGCCGTTGTTATACAAGAAGCTGTCGGTTACGATAAAGCACTTTTTCTTGTGCATTACGTTTTTCAGTTCGTCCAAAGCCACCGGCAGGCAGCCTTTCTTTATATAAACCTTTTCGGGAGCCCTGAACCACAACATATTTTCCCTCCTTTCCGCAACCGTTTTAATGTTGAGAAGATGTTTTACACCCACGTTTTCCGAAACCGAATTGCCGCCCCAACTGCCGCAACCGAGCGTCAGCGACGGGGTAAGCTTAAAGTTGTAAAGGTCGCCTATTCCGCCTTGCGACGACGGCGTGTTTACAAGTATGCGACAGGTTTTCATACGGGAAGCAAACTCGGCAAGCTTGTCCTTTTCCGTATTTTCGTTTAAATATATCGAAGACGTATGTCCGTAGCCGCCGTCCGCTATCAGGCTTTCGGCTTTACCGAATGCGTCTTCTATATCGCTTGCGCGGTACATGGCAAGCACCGGCGACAGCTTTTCGTGAGCAAATTCTTCGCTAAGAGCCACGCTTTCGACTTCGCCGATAAGAATCTTGGTCCCTTCCGGCACGGTAATTCCGGCAAGAGCGGCAATCGTAACCGGCTTTTGCCCCACTATTTTTGCGTTAAGAGCGCCGTTGATGAGAATTACGCGGCGCATTTTCCCTGTTTCGGACGGGCTTAAAAAGTAACATCCGCGAGCCGCAAATTCTTCTTTAACGGCGTCGTAAACTTTGTCGAGTACGATTACCGATTGTTCGGACGCGCAAATCATGCCGTTGTCGAAAGTTTTGCTGTGTATAATCGAATTTACCGCAAGCCCTATATCGGCGGTGTCGTCTATTATCGCCGGAGTATTTCCGGCTCCCACTCCGAGCGCCGGTTTTCCCGACGAATACGCGGCTTTAACCATACCGGGTCCGCCGGTTGCCAGAATTATATCCGCTTCCTTCATCAGAAGATTTGTCATGTCAAGCCCCGGCACGTCTATCCATCCGATAATGCCCTCCGGCGCACCCGCTTTTACGGCGGCTTCGAGGACTGTTTTTGCGGCGGCAATGGTCGAGCGTTTTGCTCTCGGATGCGGGCTTATTATTATTCCGTTTCGCGTTTTAAGGCAAATGAGCGTTTTGAAAATAGCGGTAGACGTCGGATTAGTGGTAGGGATGACCGCGGCGACAAGTCCGACGGGCTCGGCGATTTTTTTAACGCCGAACGCCTTGTCCTCTTCTATAACGCCGCAAGTTTTTGTGTTTCTGTACGCGTTGTAGATGTACTCGGCGGCATAGTGATTTTTAATCACTTTGTCTTCGACAACGCCCATGCCGGTTTCCTCGACGGCAAGTTTGGCAAGCGGTATGCGAGCCTTGTCGGCGGCAATTGCGGCGGCAAGAAAAATCTCATCCACACGTTCCTGCGAATATGTGGCAAAAATCTTCTGGGCGGCGCGTACTCTTTCGATCGCGTTTTCCAGCGACTGCGTATCGTTGACCTCCGGATAGGTTTTTTGTTCCATATATCTTATTCTCCTTTTAATATTGTCGATTACAGGCAGGCGGTAAGCACGGCAAGTGAAGAAGCAAGGTTTTCGTCTTTTATCTTTATGCTCTCGGGCGCGGTAAGGCTTGCGGGCGCAAAGTTCCATATTCCCGCAACGCCCGCCTGAACGAGCGCGTCACACACCGACTGAGCCTGACTTTCCGGCACGGTTATTATGCCTATTTTCACGTCGTGGTCTTTGCAGAACGACGTCATGTCGCTCATCGGCAGTATATCTTTATTATCGGCAAATTTGCCGCATTTTTCCGCGTCTTTATCGAAAGCCGCGCAAATATCTATTCCGAATTCGGGAAAACCGTCGTAACACAGCAAAGCTTTGCCAAGCTTTCCCGCTCCCACTATCACGGCGCGCGTGATTTTTCCGCTTCCCAGAACCGCTTCGATATGCGAAATAAGCTCGGAAACGAAATATCCTATTTTCGGTTTACCCGCTCCGCTGACGATTGCAAGGTCTTTTCTGACCTGAACTTCGCCGAGTTTAAGCGCTTTTGCTATCGACGAAGAAGAAATGGTTGTCTTTTCGTCGGTGTGCAACGAACGTAAGTAGTGCAAATAGACCGGAAGTCTTTTCATTACCGCGTTTGGTATTTCTTTAGCGCACATATCGTACTCCTTTTTTCTTTCGTGCGGCTTATCTTGGCATAATCCGCATTTAAGCTTTGTTTTATCGATATAATTGTATCATTTTATTATTTGAAAATCAAATACTTATTTTACATACGGTTATATCATTTTTGATATGCGATTTTGCGGTATAAAAAAGCGAAAAACCTTTTTAATCCGGTCTTTCAGCGAATATCAAAAAGCAATAAACGGCTCCGACGGTCGCGTTGTTCTTAAATCAGGTCGTATATGCCGGAAACAGAAAAACGGGAGAGCAACGCATATTGCTCACTCCCGTTTTTTACCGAACACGATTATTTTTTGTTGAAGTATTTTATCACCGGCGACTTCAGTATTCCCGTTTCTTTAAGCTGATATTCGTACGCCCATTCCGCACCGTGCGTATACCAGTAGCCCGGTCCCTTCCACGGAATATCGAGACAAGCGTGCAGTCCGCCGAAGGTGTTTACTCTCGACACGTGAGCGGTTAACTCAAGCTCGTGTTTGCCCGATTTAAGGTTTTTAATCTCAATCGAATACGGGCACCAGGCAATTGTCCCGGCGTCTTTTCCGTCAATTTTTGCAGTTACGACGGCGGCATCGAACAACGTGGCGGACACTTTAACGTCGCAATCTTTCTCGCAATTAAACGGAATTTTGTACGTAAAGTCCGCTCCGTAGAACGGGAAGCCCTGCCTTGTCAGGTCGCCGAACGCAACCGTTTTGGGCTTTGCGATTATTTCGGCGCGTTCGCCTTGCGTTTTTACGCCGAATTCGCCAAGAACGAACATGTTTTCAAGGCTTGTGCGCTTGCCGAACGGCACGAGAGCCACTATTTCGTTTTCGCCTTTTTTAAGTCTGCCGAGCGGCATCGTGTAAATTCGCTTGTCGGTGAAATAGCCGTCATAGTTTACGGGAACTTCCGCGCCGTTTAACCACACTTTCTCCGCTCCCTCGGTGGCAAGTTTGACAAGCGGTCGCACTCCGCTGTTAAATTTAAAGCGCAGATAAACTTTCTTTTCGGGTTTTACTTCGCCGATTACCCACGGCTGAACGTCGCATCCGTCCGCCATCGGATAGCCGTACCGACGGCGAAGCGCAAGGTCTACGCGCAGCATTTCCTCCCGAGGCATATATTCTCTGCCGTCCGCAGACCACTCGGGCATATCCAGAACAAGAACGTTTTTCTCGCCGTTTTTATATTCGACAAAAGTGCGTATCTCTTCCGTTTTGTCCGGTTTTACGTTTCCGTCGGCAACAAACGAGCATTCGCCCATGCCGTTTTCGAGTTTTAAGAGCAGACTGTCGAAACGGTAAAAATCTTTAACCACAACGGTATTGTCGTTTTCGTAATAGAAATTTGCCGGCTCGGTTTTGCCCGTAATCGTATTGTAAATTACCGGCGTTACGATACCTTTCAGCGTTATTCTAAGCGTTTTTTTGTCGTTGTGACCTTGTTTGCGATTGTCCGCAAGCACCTTTCTGCCGCGCGCTATAAACAGCCATTCGGCGCCTCCGTCCTTTCTCTTTCTGTAAATGTATTCGTCGGCGGGGACTCCTCCGTTATCGGTGATTTTAACGTCGCGGAATTCGGAAAGAGCGGAAAGAAGCGGCTGTTTGGCAAATTCGCAATGCTCGGCAATCGAATACAGTTTGTCGACCGCATCCGACTTTTTGCCGTCCGCAAACTGCGGTTTGCCACCGAGGAAAATGACTGTACCTCCGTTTTCCGCAAACTTCTGAAGTGCGTTTATCGTAGTCGAGCGCAATGTGTCGGCTCCTGCCACAACCACCGCGGAATACGACATTTTACCCACTTTAAGCACGGGTTTGTCGCTTTCTTCATACAGATCGGGTAAAAGCGATTCGCTGATATAATCGAAATCTATCGTGCCGAACAACAGCCAGTTTATTACGTTGTCGAAGTCGGCTTGCAACTGCGCGCGTTTTGCCGCCGTTGTCTGATTGGGACCGTACGCAAGCCAATAACTCTCGATGGGGTGAATTACCGCCACTTTTACGTCCGCTGCTCCGCGAGTCATTGCCGTGTTTACTCGTGCAAAGTGGTTTTCGACGTACGGATAATTTTTGTACCATGCCGACTGATAGGATATGCTTGCGGGATAATCTCTCTTTGCCGAACCGCGCATGCTAACCCACGAAAGGTGCGGCACTCTCACCGTAACGCCGAGAGCCGCCTGCCAGTCGCCCTGAGATTTATGCCCCTTAAAGTCGAAATCCCAGCCGGTGACACCGTAAAGTTCGCTCATCATACCTTCACGTCCCAACTGATTGACTGCGGACTGACACTGTTTTGCGGTGGTGTATTCGTAATTGTCGCACAACATGTCAATACCGGGAATATCGAAGCCGCGATAAGCGCGCATGGTTTCGCCCAAAAACTCGGTTTGCGATTCAAGAGTGGGTTCGTGCATCATATGCCCCGTCAGCGCGATATTATGCTTATCGCACCACGTGCCTATCCGATCGGAAAAAGCGCGCGTGAAAAGTTCGCACACGAAGTCGTGAAAATAATAGCGCACGGTTGCCGGCTCGCACTTTTTGTCCCAGATTACCTCCGGGAAGCGATCGAGAATATCGAAACCGTATTTTTCACGGAACTTTTGCGGCAAAGCGGGCGTCCACTGGCAAGTAACGTCCTCTTTGGAAAATGCGAAAGAGAGCGTCGAACATTTGCTAAGCTGCGGCTCGTCGGTGAAAATCGACGGCACGGTTTTGCCGAATTTGTCGCCCAGCTCTTTATAATATTTTTCGTGAGTAATTTTTATAAACTGCGCCACGGCTTCGGGATTCATGGTGTCTATATAGCTTTCGCCGTTGTACCAACCGCTGCCGGCGGAAGAAACCATAACGGCATAACGCTTCTCTCCCTTTGCCGTCTCTCCGGCATTTATGCGCTTATAAGACGACAAATAACCGTCTTTATCCAGGCAAACGTCGTACGTCGCCAATAACACCGGGTGAATATATCCCGATTTGTTTTCGCCATTTTCGTCTGCAGTGCCGTCTTTATCCGAAACTAGTCCGAATTTTTGCAAATCGGCGGTAAAAACAAGCGTACGCTGGCGATATTCGTGATTTTTAGTGACCATACCGCCCGCGGCACCCGACGGCCAGCGGTCCTCGTCGTATAAATAGGCGAGCATTTTTTCTTTTTCGGCTTTATTTGCGCACGCCTTCACCAGGTTCATAAACTCATCGCCGAGATAAGGCGTTGCCATGCCGCAACGAACATGCATATGAAATCCGCCGAAGCCCATTTTTTTGAGTTGCTCTATCTGCCAGAGTAAATCGTCTTTATCGAGATTGTCGTTCCATGCCCAAAAAGGGGTTGCCCGATACTCCGAGGTCGGATTTTCAAACAATTTGTCCGACAACTGCTTTCTGCCGTTTTTTTCGTAAAACATCTTTTCTCTCCTCATCTTGCGCACATCGCATTTAATTTATATGAATTATATCACTTGCAAAAAATATAATCAATCGGTTTTTTTACAAATATGTAGGGTTTTCGTACTTCTTTACGCCCTTCTATAATAAATACGGAATACCAGTTCGGTGCCGGGCTCGTTTATGCCCGAAAGAACGTTTTCCGAATTTCCGGAATCGAAGACATACCCTTCGACTTGCGGCGGAATTATGCTTACTTCGCAATTTACCGGCTGTTCGAGGTATTCGGTTTTGTCGGGAAGAAAAGCAAACGTCCCGTCGTCTCTTTGCAGATAGGTTTCCACTCGGCACCTGCCGGCAAACTTATTTAATTCGTATTTCAGGAAAAAGTTTTTGTCGCCGGTAGCGGTAACGGGAAAATTTACTCTTTCGCCCTCTTCGTCCGTCCATACTACGTCGTAACCTGCTTTTTCTTCGCACTCCGGCGGAAGTACGCGCTCGCCCCTTTTAAGCGTGACTTCGGAGATAACGGTTTGGTCTTCGCCGTAAAAACAAAACTCGTACGACGGACGAACGTCTTTTTCGGCACAACCCGTAAAAAGCGTAAAAACTATTGCAATTGCCATAACGACTACGGCAAACTTAATTCTTTTCATTTTGACCTCTCCCGTAAAAAAACTAACCCTGACTCGGCATCCGCATTGTCCCTTGACGAATATTATAATACATCGCGTAATTTTTGTCAATGCGACATGTACCGTCTTCTCTTGTTTTTCCATGCATGTTGAGAGCATTGGGCTTTGATTTCGTTGACCGCTTGTAAAATTTATGTTACAATGAGCGATATGGATAGATATTATTCTTTCAATAAATACGCACGCGAAAAGTTCGGGTGTAAAATCTATAAACTCGCTCTTTCGGGCGGCATGACGTGTCCCAACCGCGACGGTACGCTGGGAACGAGAGGCTGTATTTTTTGCAGCGAAGGCGGCAGCGGAGATTTTGCTCAACCGCCCTGCGCGTCGGTAGCCGGACAAATCGAAAAAGCAAAAAGCAAAGTTGCAGGAAAAACAGGCGAAAATGCAAAATTCATAGCCTACTTTCAAAGCTACACCAACACTTACGCGCCGCTTGAAAAGCTGAAAACTTTGTTTTCGGCTGCAATAAAACCCGACTGCATTGCCGCGCTGTCTGTTGCCACCCGCCCCGACTGCCTGCCCGAGGAAGTCGTGGAATATCTGGGCGAACTTAATAAAATCAAACCGGTTTTCGTCGAACTGGGGTTGCAGACCATTCACGAAAAAACAGCAGAATATATAAGACGCGGCTATTCTCTTTCCGTGTTCGACGCCGCCGTTAAAAAATTGAAAGCGGCAAAACTCAACGTCGTCGTACACATTATTCTCGGTTTGCCGGGTGAAAGTCGCGACGATATGCTGGAAACGGTACGTTACGTCGGAAAAAGCGGCGCGGACGGCATAAAACTACAACTGCTTTACGTACTTCGCGACACGGATTTGTGCGCCGACTACGAAAAAGGCTTGTTCCGAACGCTTGAAAAAGACGAATACATAGATATTTTGGGAGATTCGATAAATATTTTACCGGAAAACATGGTAATTCACCGTCTGACCGGCGACGCACCAAAAAAATTGCTTGTATCGCCTTTATGGTCTGCCGATAAAAAAGCCGTTCTTGCCGCAATATATCGTACGTTCGAGCAGAAAAACATCATGCAAGGTTCGGAATACGAAAATTTTTAAAAAGCGGGTGGC
>ERZ809074.1700-NODE-1700-length-27313-cov-14.448015_pt1 | contig 27313 bp, 27 predicted proteins | sample MGYA00520795_ERZ809074 | MGnify/ENA primary metagenome ERZ809074 (study PRJEB31570, sample SAMEA3212989) | Homo sapiens | biome: human-gut; feature: human gut; material: fecal | place: Sweden | collected 2011 ...
CGTGTCCTCCGCGCGGTTTCAATTACGCTCCCGCTTATTACTGTGAAATTTGCGAATGCGTCGTTTCAAAAAAAACATAGAACGAAAAGGGACCGCTTTTTAACGGTTCCTTTTAGAAAACAATTTAAAAATATGCGCGCGCCCGCATATGCGCGGCGATAGAAAAAAAGAATTTCCGAGGATGAGAAACCTTTTTTGAACATAGAGGTTTGATCGGAATGAAAAAATGTACGAAAAAAGACTGTTCCGCGAAAAGAGGGGAACAGTCTTTATTTCCGTTGTCGAAGGCACGGAAAATACCGCGCCGAAAGAGGGCTCTTTAAGCGCGTTCCGCTTTTTTCAGGCATCTTGCGCATACGTAGCCTTTCTGCTCTTTACCGTCCTGCACAAAGGCAACCTTCTGCACGTTTACCTTGAAGGTCCTTCTCGTTCTGCGCTTGGAGTGGCTGACATTGTTGCCGCTCAGCTGCCCCTTACCGCAAATACTGCATACTCTTGACATATTGACACCTCCGATCGGGATAAATTACCGTATAAATTTGCCCGCCTTCGTTTACACCGGGAAAGCAAGCATTAATAATATAGCATTATTCGCGCGAAAAAGCAATTAAAAACGCGCCTCAAAAAACAAAAAATTAAAAAATATTTGCAAAAGGAAAAATTTTGCTTGCCAAACGCGCGGAAATGGTGTACAATAGGAAAGAACTTGGAGAATAACTATGTCTGTCAACACGAGTAACGCTTACGGCAAAATCTCAATATCGGACCTCGCCATCGCAAAGGTGGCTTCCCATACCGCAATGGAAGGTTACGGCATTGTGGAAATGGTTTCGCGCCGTTTTACCGACAGCCTTGCCGAACTCCTTAAAAAGGACGTCGGCGGGAGGGGTATCAAAGTGACGACCTCCGGGAACAGAATTTATATCGACGTATACGTAGTCATCAAATACGGCGTTTCCATAAACGCCGTCGCCGAATCCCTCAAAGAATCCATCAAATATAAAGTGGAAAAATTCACGGGGATGATCGTGGATACAGTCAACGTAAACGTCATCGGGGTAAAACTGTAAAAGCGATGCGCGCCGTGTTTTCGGCTCGCATTTTTTCCCATGTGTTTTTACTTAAAATTTATTTAGACCGATTGCTTTATCGGTCGATTCTCCGTTTTTTCTATACGCTTATCCGCACGCGGCGGCAGAATACCCCCTTTATTTTTTTAGATCAAAGGAGCATGGATAATGCAAAAAACGATAAATAGCACCGAATTCAGAAAGATGATTACGTTCGGTGCGCGGCTTCTCGAAAATAACAGAGCGAAGGTGGACGCGCTGAACGTCTTTCCCGTTCCCGACGGGGATACGGGCACGAATATGTCCCTCACGATGCAGTCGGCGGTGAAAGAGCTTTCCGCCTGTCCTTCCAATTCCTTTATGGAGATCTGCGACAGCGTTTCGAAGGGCGCTTTAAAGGGCGCGAGGGGAAATTCCGGCGTTATCCTCTCGCAGATTTTAAGGGGGATCTGTTCGGTGGTCCGCGAATGCGGAAAAGAATTCGACACGAAGATTTTTGCAAAGGCGATGGAAGCGGGCACCAAGGTCGCCTACGGCGCCGTATCCGTTCCCAAGGAAGGCACCATTCTCACCGTCGTCCGCATGATGAGCGAACACGCGGGCAAAGCCGCGTCGAGAAAGAAAAATTTTGAGGAGTTTTTCGCGGACGTCATCGCGGAGGGCGACAAGGCGCTCGCCATGACTCCCGAACTTCTCCCCGTCCTCAAAAAAGCGGGCGTCGTAGACAGCGGCGGCGTGGGACTGATGACCATTTTTCGAGGCTTCCTGGCGGCGCTTACGGGCGAGGATATCGGCGTGGATATCCAAACGCAGGCGGAAGATAAACCGCAGGCGGACTTCGGGGACAATTCGGAAATCGTCAATCTCGATCTCGGGGAAATCCAATTCGCTTACTGTACGGAATTTTTCATCATCAATTTAAAAAAGAGCACGACGCTCGCGGATATAGACCGACTGCGCGAGAGGCTGATGAATCTCGGCGACAGCGTCATTTGTATCGGCGATTTGGAAATGGTCAAAGTGCACGTGCATACGAATACGCCGGGCGTGGCGCTCACCTACGCTTTGGAACTCGGCGAGCTGGACAGACCGAAGATAGAGAATATGCTGGAACAGAACCGTCAGCTGCGCGCGAAGCGGGAAGCGGAAAAGAAAGAGATGGGAATGCTTGCCATCTGCGCGGGGCAGGGGCTTGCGGATATTTTCAAGGATCTGTTCGTGGACCGCGTCATCGAGGGCGGACAAACCATGAATCCCTCGGCGAGCGATATCGCCACCGCGGCGCAGAAGATCAATGCGGAAAATATTTTCGTCTTTCCGAACAATAAGAATATCATCCTGGCGGCGGAACAGGCGAAGGCGCTGGTGGAAAACAGAACGATTCACGTCATTCCCACCAAAAACGTGCCGCAGGGCTTCTCGGCGGCGCTCGAATTCAATCCCGAAGCGAGCGTGGAAGAGAACAAGACGAATATGATCCATGCCATGGACAACGTGAAGGCGGGGCAGGTCACCTATGCGGTGCGCAACACCGCGATGAACGGATTTTCCATCAAACAGGGAGATATTATCGGCCTCGACGACAAGAAGATTCTGGCAAAGTCCGCTTCGACGGAAGAAACGGTGTTGAAGCTTCTGGCGCATATGAAAGAGGAATTCCATCAGGTCATCACCTTATACTACGGCGAAGACGTGAAAGAGGACGAGGCGGCGGCGCTTTGCGAAACGATTGCGGAAAAATATCCCGACTGCGACGTGGATTATCACAGCGGCGGTCAGCCGGTTTACTATTATATAATTTCTCTGGAATAAACGTATAAATATCGGGTTTATTCGCAGAATAATAAATGAGAGAATGAGGAGGAAACTCCTTAATCGGGGACGGAAGTCCCCTGTATATAGATAGCCGTTCCGAAGCTTAAAGAATCGGAGCGCACGAAAAAAGTAACGAAAGCGGGAGGAGCGGCGGAGCTGTTTCTTCCGCTTTATCTTTCCGAAGAATCTGCAAGCGGCGTTTGCAAAGAGAAAATGCGGGGCGGGAACGTCTTTGTCTGAGAATCGCGAAAATTCTCTGGCGGCGCTCCTCGGGCGAAGGCGAAGTTTATCGGTTTTTTATCTTATCTTTCCGAATGATTTTATAGCGCTCTTGCTAAGGAAACAGCAAAGAGCCCCTGTATTTTTTCCGCTTTATATTCTAAAAAGATTTGGCAGACGTCAGTTTGGAAAAAATACGGCGCGCCGATAGTTCTATGTTATATTTCAAAAGAGCTTCAACGCGCGTTTATAAAGCGACGGCGCAGAGGGCAAATGTTTTTTCTTATGGCGCCCGAGGATTGTAGCGCGCGTTTTCAAAACGAAAATGCAGAGCATATTTTTCTCTCTGTCATTTTGACGATGGCAGGACGGCGTTTCTCGGAAAAAAGCGCAGACCGGCAACGCTTTTTCTGTTTTAGGTTTTCGAATAATTTTATAACGGCGAGGGGAAAAATCATCGATTTCTTTGCCGTCGTCATGCGTCCGAGCGATTTTGTATGAAAAAAATTTTTTTTGAATGAAAGTGGGCGTTCGGACGCGGAGAAAAACGGCTTGGCCGAAATTTTTTAAGACAAAAGGGCGTTCCTTTCGCCCGTCCCGTTTCAAATTCAGAAGAAAGAGAGGGACGGCGCGGCGGGCGCGTAAAAAAACGCGCGGAAGAAGTATACTGAATATGCGGGGAGGGCGTAGATGAAACTGACGTCGATTCGTTTGATCAGCGAAAAACGGGAAAAGGATTTCAATAAACTGGGCATTTTTGAGGCGGAGGATCTCGTCCGCTTTTATCCTCGCGCCTATCTGGATCTCACCGCGCGTTCGTCGCTTCGCACCGCCTATCATAACGACATGGCGCTCGTCGCCTGTGAGATCGTGCAGGTGGCGCCCGTCAATTACATGAGCCGTTTAAAGACCGTCAAGGCGTACTGCAATCAGGACGGGCTGCCTTTCACCGTCGTCTGGTTCAATCAGCCGTATGTGCGGGACAAACTCAAACCGGGCGAATATCTTTTCTACGGGCGGGTGCAGAATAAATACGGACAGATCTCCCTCGTCAATCCCACTTTCGAACAGCTGGATAAAAACTATCGGCTGAAAGGCATCGTGCCCGTCTATTCCCTGAAAGGCTCCCTCTCCCAAAAAATCGTCCGCGACGCCGTCAGGGAGGCCTTGAAACGGACGAACGTAGACAGCGTCATTCCGAAACAGATCGTGGAAAAGTACGGCCTGCCGCCGCTCGCCAAAAGCTTTTTCGAGATTCATAACCCGCCCGATATGGAGTCGAAAGACGCGGCGGCGGAACGGATCGCCTTGGAGGAATATTTCGTGCTCATTTCCGCCTTTAAACTCATCAAGGGGGACAAGGAGGACGTTCGGATTCACAGATATGCGGCGAGCGCGCTCGACGTAAAGGAGTTCGCGGAGCGGTTCGGCTTCGAGTTCACGGACGGACAGAAGCGCGCCGTCAACGAGATCTTCGAAAATCTACATTCGCCGTCGCGCATGAATCGGCTGTTGCAGGGGGACGTGGGCAGCGGAAAGACTGCCGTGGCGCTCTGCGGCATCTACATGGCCTTGAAGAGCGGATTCAAAGCGGCGTATCTGTCCCCGACGGAAGTGCTCGCCGCGCAGAATTACGCCATTTTGCAGCGATATTTTCCCGAGTATGCCGTCGGCTATCTCGCGGGCGGAATGACCGCGAAGGAAAAGCGGGAAATGAAGTCGAAGCTGAAAAGCGGGGAGATAGACGTCGTCTGCGGCACGCACGCCATGCTGCAAGGGGACGTGGAGATCCCCGATCTCGCTTTTATCGTCTGCGACGAACAGCATCGTTTCGGCGTGGCGCAGAGGAACGCTCTCGCGGAAAAGGGGGAGGGCGCGGATATGCTGGTCATGAGCGCGACGCCTATCCCGAGGACCCTTTCTCTGATCTTTTACGGCGACCTGGACATCACGACGATTACGGACAAACCGAAAGCGCGGCAGGAGGTGGCGACGAGCATCATTTCCGAAGGGCGTTACGACGATATGCTGGACTATATCGGCAGGGAAGTGCGCGCGGGAAAGCAAGCCTATTTCGTCTGCTCCAAAATAGACGAGGACGACGAGGAGGGAACGCTGATCAGCGTCAAGGAATTGTACGAGGAGCTGAAAGCGCGACTTCCCTTCGTCCGCTTCGCGTTGCTGCACGGCAAAATGAAGGACAAGGAAAAAGCGGAAATCATGCGGGCGTTCAAAGAAAAACAGTACGACTGCCTCGTTTCCACGACGGTTATCGAAGTGGGCGTGGACGTGCCTAACGCCACCATCATGGTGATCTACAACGCCGAACGTTTCGGGCTTTCGCAGCTTCATCAATTGCGCGGACGGGTGGGCAGAGGGCGCGAAAAGAGCTACTGTTTCCTGTTGATGGGCGCGGAGAGCGAAACGGCGAAAGAGAGGCTCTTGACTTTAAAGAACAATACGGACGGATTCAAGATCGCGGAAAAGGATTTGGAAATGCGCGGCAGCGGCGACTTTTTCGGTACGCGGCAGTCGGGAAAAATGCTCAACGAGATCCGCAATCTGCAATATCCCACGAACGTCATTTTCGCGGCGAAAAAGATGTCGGACGAGGCATTCGAGGGGCATTTCGACACGGAAGCGCTGCGGGAAGCCGCGCTTAAAAAATACAACAGCTTAAAGGACGTCGTTTTGAATTAAAAAGAGCGCGTCGTCCGAAAAATAAAATAAAAGCGCCGCGTTTATAATAGAGGGGCATTAGGGATTTTACAAACAAAAATGCGTGTTATTAAGAAAAGCGCAATCAAAAAGGTCGAATTTGATTTTTCAAATTCGACCTTTGTTTTTTGAACGACGAGTAAGCGATACGAAAAAAGCTATTTCGTCCTTTTTATATCTTCAAGAATACTCTTTGCCTTTTGATAGCCTAATATTTCAGCGGGATCGACGTCAAGACAGAAACAAATTTTCAGTAGAGTATCAAAATCAGGCTCTCTTTTTCCCTTGATCCATTGATTTAAGGTATTGGCTTTCACTCCTATTTTTTCGGCTGTTTCCGCTTGTGTCAGTCCCTTAACCCTTAACAAATCCATAAAATTTTCTGCAAAATAATTCAACTTCCCCATTTTTTACCTCTATAAAAATATATCACGCTTCGTGAATAAAATCAATAAATCTTTCCCTAAATGATTGACATTCACAAAACGTGATTATATAATAAAATCACATAATGTGAATTTTAGGAGGCGTAAAATAATGGGACGGGAATTTAAAGAAATTTTAGCGGACTTTTTAAAGGACCGAAAGCTGTCGCCGCAAGCTTTTGCGGCTACCGTAGGGGTCGGAAAAAGCAGCGTCCATGTATGGCTGAAAGGGAACGCGAAACCGAGTTTTCTATCTCTGAAAAAAATTTGCCTCGTATTTCGGATTTCTTCCGCTTACTTTTTGGGGATTACCGACGAGAAAAAGAAAATACAGAGATAAAACTGCGGAAAAAGGGCGCTTTGAGGGCGGGCGGAAAGAGAATATTTCCTTTTCCTCCTTTTTTTCGTTTATAAATATTGACGAAAGGCGGGATTTGTAGTATAATAAAAAAGGAGTTTAGCAAATTATGAATCACTATAAATTACCTGCGGGCGTTCAGGATCTGCTGCCCGAAGAATATTACAACCTTTCCCTGCTTTCGGAAAAGCTGAAAAAGAAATTCCGTTTAGCGGGCTGCCGTTTCGTGCAGAGTTCCGCGCTCGAATATTACGATACGTTCGCGGAAATTCGCAACCGTATCCCGCAGAATAAAATGTTCAAAATGACGGACGGCGACGGCAGCATTTTGGTGCTTCGTCCCGATATGACGCTGGCGGTGTCCCGCATCGCCGCCACAAAGCTGAAAACGCCCTGCGTAAAGCTTGCTTATGTGGACGAGGTGTGGAATAATTTTGAAACGTCGGGGAATATTTCCCAGCGCGGATTTTTGCAGGCGGGCGTGGAATTTCTCGGCGTAGAGGGCGCGTTCTCCGACGCGCAGACGCTGGCGTTTGCCGTCGAATGTTTAAAGGAAGCGGGACTTACGGATTTTACGCTCGACGTGGGACACGTCGGATTTTTTAAAGGTCTGTTGTCGGGCGCGGGACTCGGAGAAACGGATACCGAGCGCATCCGCGCTTCCATAAACGCCAAGGATTCCGTTTCCACGATGATGATTTTAAAGGAAACGGGCGTGGCGGGGCGCGCGGCGGAGGCGATTCAGGCGCTTCCCTCCCTGTTCGGCGGGGAGGAGGTCTTTGCGCGGGCGGAAAAACTGACGGAAAATCCCGTCGCGCTCGCCGCCATCTCCCACCTCAAAAAGGTGAACGCCCTTTTAAAGGAATTCGGCTGCGAAAAATACGTTTCGTTCGACCTCGGCTCCGTCAAGAGCCTGTCCTATTATTCGGGCGTCGTATTCACGGGGTTGACGGGGGTGCTGGGCGCGCCGATTTTAAGCGGCGGCCGATACGATTATCTCGCGGACGATTTCGGAAAGCACATTCCCGCCGTCGGCTTTGCCATGGGCTTAAAGCGCATTCTGATGGCTCTCGAACGGCACGGAAAGGTGGAAAAACTGCCCGCGCCGTATGCGGTGATCCTCGCCAAAGAGGGCTTTGAGGCGGAGGCATACAAGGAATATCTGCGCCTCACCACCGTGGGCAAAACCGTCGATTTATACGCGGGAAGCTATGGGGAAGGCTTGGAATACGCGCGAGAGAAACACCCCGCGAAAATTCTCGCCGCAGATCAAGAGGGGGTGAAAGAAGTATGATCACCGTAGCTTTGGCAAAGGGGCGGCTCGCGCAGGAGAGCGCGGAACTTTTGGAAAAGTGCGGCGTGGACGCTTCCGTCGTCTTTTCGGATACGAGAAAGCTCGTATTGGAGAGCGCGGACGGCCGCTTTTCCTTCTTTTTGGTCAAGCCCTCCGACGTGCCTACCTACGTCGAGTACGGCATCGCGGATTTAGGCATCGTCGGCAAGGACACCCTTCTCGAACACGAAAAGGATCTGTACGAGATGCTCGATTTGAAATTCGAGCCTTGCAAGCTTTGCGTGGCGGGCTATCCCGAAAAGAAGGAGCTTTTGACGAATCCCCACCTTCGGGTGGCGACAAAGTACGTGCATACGGCGCGCAAGCTGTACGCGGAGCGGGGAGAGGAAGCGGAGATCATTCCCTTAAACGGCTCCATCGAACTCGCGCCCGTCACGGGGCTTTCCGACGTCATTTTCGACGTGGTGCAGACGGGGGCGACGCTGCGCGCAAACGGTTTGGCGGTGCTCGAAGAGGTGTTCGACATCTCCGCGCGGCTGGTCGTCAACAAAGTCAGCTTAAAGACGAAGGCGGACGTGCTTCTGCCCCTGATCGAAAAGATGCGGGCGGCGGTGGAATAGAGCCGCATATGCGGGAAAGCGCATTCTTTCCCGCGCGGCGCCGAAAAGAAGAGAAAAGAGGAATCCTATGAAAATATATACGAGCGAAAATTGCGGCGAACTGATAAAGCGCAGCGGTTTCGAAGACGAGAGGATCGCGGCGGCGGTACATACCATCGTCGAGGACGTGAAAAGAAACGGCGACAGGGCGTTGTTTGCCTGCGAGGAAAAATTCGATAAGACGATTCTGACCTCGGAAACCGTCCGCGTCGGCGAAAAAGAATTCGAAGAAGCCTATAAAGCAATAGATCCCGCGCTTTTGGAATCCATCCGCCGCGCCAAAGAGCGTATTCTGAGCTATCATATGCGGGGCGGCACGGAAGGGGACGTCCGCACCGATGAAAAGGGCAGGACGACGGGGTATCTCCTTCGTCCCGTGGAACGCGCGGGCATTTACGTGCCCGGCGGCACGGCGCCTCTGTTTTCCTCCGTCTGCATGGGGATTCTTCCCGCCAAGGCGGCGGGGGTGGAGCATATCTATATGGCGACGCCCGCGAAGGAAGGAAAGATCCATCCCGCGACGCTCGTGGCGGCAAGGGAATGCGGCGCGGAAGCGGTGTTCAAAATGGGCGGCGCGCAGGCGATCGCGGCGCTCGCCTACGGGACGGAAAGCGTGCCGAAAACGGACGTCATCGCGGGGCCGGGCAACATTTACGTGACGCTTGCCAAAAAGGAAGTGTACGGGGCGGTGGGCATCGATATGCTGGCGGGTCCGAGCGAGATTCTCATCATCGCGGACGATTCGGCGGACGTGGAATACGTGGCGGCGGATATGCTGTCGCAGGCGGAACACGACGAGAGGGCGCGCGCTATCGTTTTGACGGACGACAGCGTTTTTGCGGGGATCCTCGCCGCGGAAGTCGCCAAACAATGCGCTTTGCTGCCGAGAAAAAAGACGGCGCAGACCTCTCTCGATACGAACGGCGGCATCGTTTTGGTCAAGGATATGAAGGAGGCGGCGGCGATCGCGGACAAGATCGCGCCCGAACACCTCGAAATTTACACGCAGGACCCCGAGGCGCTTCTTCCCTTCATTCACAACGCGGGCGCGGTGTTTCTGGGCGGCTGTACGCCCGAACCCGTCGGGGACTATTTCGCGGGTCCCGACCATATTCTTCCCACGGGCGGCACGGCGCGCTTTTTTCAGGTGCTCAATCGGGATATTTTCCTGCGCAAGATGAGCGTTATCCGCTATTCCCCGAAAGCCTTGAAAGAGGACGGGGCGGACATCGTGCGGCTTGCGGAGAGCGAGGGACTGCACGCGCACGCGAACGCCGTCAGAGTGCGTCTGAAATAGGCCCCGTTGCGGCCGAAAGGCGGGCTTTGGAAGGCGGGAGGAACCCTCGTTTGGCGAAAAGGAGCTTGCCGCGGGGACGGATTTAAAAATTACGGAAATTTAAGGAGGACGGGAGTATGTCGCAGCGAAAAGCGGAAACGCACAGAAAGACGGCGGAAACGGAGATTTTTCTCTCGCTCGATCTGGACGGAACGGGCACGGGCGCCGTGGACAGCGGCGTGGGCTTCCTCAATCATATGCTGGAACTTCTGACGGTGCACTCGGGCGTCAATTTGTCCGTGGTCTGCCACGGCGATACGGAAGTGGACGACCATCACTCCGTCGAGGACGTCGCCATCGCGCTGGGCGAAACGTTTAAAAAGGCGCTCGGGGACAGAAAGGGCATCGAGCGCTTTGCCGACTGCGTGGTGCCGATGGACGAAACGGCGGCGCAGGTCGCCGTGGATCTGAGCGGGAGAGGGTATCTCGTCTTTGACTGCCCCGACCTTTCCGAAGGCAAATGCGGCGCGTTCGACTTGGAATTGGTGGAGGAATTTCTCCGCGCTTTTTGCTATCGCGGCGGCGTCAACGCCTACGTCAGAATACTCAAAGGCGGCAATCGCCACCACGAGGCGGAAGCGGTGTTCAAAGCGCTGGCGCGGTGCCTCAAAAAAGCCGTTGCCGTCACCTCCGCCCGCATCCCTTCCTCCAAGGGAGTGCTGGAATGACGGGGATTCTCGATTACGGCGCGGGGAATCTGCGTTCGGTGCAAAAGGCGTGCGAATATCTCGGCGAAAACGCCGTCGTCACGTCCGACGAAAAGAGATTGGACGGGTGCGACAGGCTGATTTTGCCCGGCGTCGGCTCCTTCGGGCAGGGCATGGAGGCTTTGGAACGGAGCGGGCTTGCCGCTTGCGTAAAGCGCCGCGCCGAAGATACGCCCGTCCTCGGCATCTGCCTCGGAATGCAGTTTCTGATGAGTCGCTCCTTCGAGGACGGAGAGCATAAAGGACTCGGCTTCTGCGCGGGCGACGTGGTTAAATTTACCGCGGGCAAAGTGCCGCAAATCGGCTGGAACGGCGTTTATTCCCTGCGCTCTCCGCTCTTTGAGGGAATCGCGGAAAACAGCGAGTTCTATTTTGTCCACAGCTACTACGCGCCCGTCGGAGAGAATACCGCGGCGGCGTGCGATTACGGCGTTCCCTTTTCCGCGGCGGTGTGGAACGGAAAAAACGTGTACGGCGTGCAGTTTCATCCCGAAAAGAGCGGCGAAGCGGGACTGAAACTTTTAAGAAATTTCCTGAAAATCAAAGGAGTAAAGGCATGAAGCTGTTTCCCGCCATCGACATTTTAAACGGCCGCGCGGTGCGGCTCTTGTACGGAAAAAAAGAACTCGTCACCGATTACGGTCTGCCGCTCGATCGCGCGAAACTCTGGCGGGACGCGGGCGCGGACTTTTTGCACGTCGTGGATCTTTGCGGCGCGTTCGAGGGCGAAAGCCGCATCGACGGGGAAATAGAAAAGATCGCCGCCTTGGGCGTAAAGGTGCAGAGCGGCGGGGGGCTGAGGACGATGGAGGAGATCGAGCGGCGCCTGAACGCGGGCGCGAGCCGCGTGGTCTTGGGCACTGTGTGCCACACGAATCCCGCTCTTTTTCGGGAAGCCGTGGAAAAATACGGGGATAAAATCGTGGCGGGGATCGACTGCAAGGACGGCTTTCTCTCCGTCAAAGGCTGGACGGAAACGAGCGGGGAAACGGGCGTTTCCTTCGGAAAACGCGCCAAAGCGCTGGGCGTTTGTTACTGCGTCTTTACGGACGTGTCGCGGGACGGCGCGCTGTCCGGCGTCGCCGTCGAAGAAACGGCGAAACTCGGCTTGGAAACGGGCTTAAACGTCGTCGCGTCGGGGGGCGTATCTTCTATCGGCGACCTCGAAAAACTCGCGCAGAAGGGCGTTTACGGGGCCATTTTGGGGCGTTCCCTATACGAGGGCAAGATAGACTTGAAAGAGGCGCTCGAACGATTCCAAAACGATTGAAAAAGCGGCGCTGTCGGGGATTTTTCAGGCACGCACCCCGACTTTTTGGAAAAATGCGCGGCGTCCCCTTGGGACAGACGCAAATTGACGGCTCGGGGACGGATACGCGACAAACTCTCGGGACAGAGATACAACGGAAACATAAAATATGCTTTGTAAAAGAATTATTCCCTGTCTGGATTTAAAGGACGGCAGGGTGGTGAAAGGGGTCAATTTCGTTTCGCTGCGGGACGCGGGCGACCCCGTGGAGGCGGCGAAAACGTATAACGCCGCGGGCGCGGACGAGATCGTTTTTCTCGACATCACGGCGAGCGCGGACGGCAGAAAGACCAAACTGGACGTGATTTCCCGCGCGAGCGAGCAGGTGTTCATTCCGCTGACGGTGGGCGGGGGGATCTCTTCGGTGGAGGATTTTTCCGTGCTCTTAAAATGCGGCGCGGATAAGATCGCCGTCAACTCGGCGGCGATAGACAATCCCGGATTGATCCTGAACGCGGCTTTAAAATTCGGCAGTCAGTGCGTGGTGCTGGCGGTGGACGCGAAAAGGAACGAAAAGGGCGGCTGGAACGTCTATAAACACGGCGGGCGGATAGATACGGGACTGGACGCGCTGGAATGGATTGCGCGGGCGGAGAAACTTGGCGCGGGAGAGATTCTCCTCACAAGCATGGACAGGGACGGTACGAAAGCGGGCTACGACATACCCCTTACGAAAGCGGTTTCCGAGCTCGTCAATATCCCCGTCATCGCGTCGGGCGGCGCGGGGACAAAAGAGCACTTTTCCGAGGTCTTGACGGAGGGAGGGGCGGACGCGGCGTTAGCGGCTTCCCTTTTCCACTTCGGAGAGCTTCGTATAAAGGATTTGAAAATATATTTATCAAAGCGGGACATTCCCGTCAGAGGAGGCAAGCATGGTTGAGATGAAGGCGAAAAGAGTGAATGCGGACGAATTGAAGTTTGACGAGAAAGGACTGATTGCCGCGATCGCGCAGGATTATGAGAGCGGCGAGGTGCTGATGCAGGCGTTCATGAACCGCGAAGCGGTGGAAAAGACGTTTGAAACGGGGTACGCGCACTATTACAGCCGTTCGCGGGCGTCGCTTTGGAAAAAGGGCGAAACGAGCGGCAACACCCAAAAGGTGATCACGGCGTATCTCGATTGCGATAAGGACTGCATTCTTTTGAAAGTGCGCCAAAAGGGCGTCGCCTGCCACACGGGTACGTACAGCTGTTTTTCGCAGCAGGTGAAAGGGGACGAAAACGAGATCGGCGCCGAGATGTTCGGAAAATTGCAGCGCATCGTCGAGGACAGGAAAAAGAATCCCGAAGAAGGCTCTTATACGAGTTTCCTGTTCGCGCGCGGCATCGACAAAATCGCCAAAAAAGCGGGCGAGGAAGCCGTGGAACTCGTCATCGCGTCCAAGAACGACGACAAGGGCGAAGTCATCGGGGAAGCCGCGGACTTCCTCTATCACATGATGGTGCTGCTTGCGGAAAAGGGCGTCAAGCTTTCGGAGGTCTGTTCGGAACTGTATAAGCGGAATAAATAGCGGGCTTTACGGAAAGCCGCCCCCTTTAAATTTTTCCGCCGCGTTTTTTAGGGAAACGAAAGCGCATCGCCGTATGTTCGGCAGGCGTTTCGGAGGATCTTTTTCCGTCCTTCCGAGGACGGAAAACTGGGCGCGTTTCGCCGTATATTGATTGGCAAAGAGAAAAGCCCTGCCCGACCGCAAACGCGGTCGGGCAGGGCTTTGATTTGAAAAAAGTTGATTCAACGTACACTAAGTAAGTGTTGTCAGTTTTGTGCTATGTTCCGCCTGTCTTTTCGAAGGTCGGAAACGGGGCGCGTGCAGGTGTGTTTCCAATATGCAAAGAGAAAAGTCCCGCCCGACCGCAAACGCGGTCGGGCGGGGCTTTAATTTGAGAAAAAATGGATTCAAGGAAAGCCGAACAAATCGTTCGGCGTAATGTCCAATCGTTTACACAGGTAAATGATTTTTTCATAGTCGAGTTGAACTTTTCCCGTTTCGTATTCGCTGTAATCGGATTGAAATTTATTTAATTCTTTGGCTAACTCTTCTTGTTTAAGCCCCTTTGCTTTTCGGGCAATTTTCAGATTTTTTCCTACGAGTTGAGCAATCTTTACATTTTTCATTTCTTTATTCTTCTGTAATTCCCTTTATAGCGAATAGTGCATTTGCGTCAATATCAAAAACCCACAATAAACTGAAAATATCATAAATTCCTGGACGAGTTCTTCCTTGTTCCCAATTTGCATAAGTACTTATCGCGATATTCAACTTTTTCGCAACTTCCTTTTGCGTAAAGTTCTTATCTCTGCGCAATTCCTTTAATCTTTTGCTGAAAAGTTCCTCACATAATGCGATACGATTTTCTTTTTTATTTTCTTCCATTAAATTTTTTAATAAGACTTTATTCATAAAAACCACCTTTTTCATAATAATTTTATCACAAATTAGCTGAAATAGCTTGACAATAGCTAAAATAGCTATTATAATAAGGTAGCTGTTTTAGCTATAAGATAAAATCACAAAACCAAAAAGTTCTGTGCGGTTTCATAAAAAACGCATGGCGCTTAAAAAAACGGAGGATCATTATGAAGCACAAAGGAAAAAAGAAAGAAGCTCGATACTCGGAATTTTACAGGGAAACGACGTACTTTTTGCTCCTATGCAGTAAGGAGGACGCCGATTTTTTCGCTGTTCCCGATAAAGAAAGAAAAACGGACGATTACGTTCGCTTGATGGTGATAGCGATGGCTCTCGATTTCAAGGGACCGATGATGAGAGTCCTCAGCGAAGCCGAGGACAGAAAACGGGACAAAGAAGTGCTGGACCGTTTAGAACAATTGAAGGGCGACACTGCCACCATAGCCGCCTGGATAGACGATTTTATCGGCAAAATAACAGACGACGACCTTAAAGAAATTGTTTTACAGCATTGGAATGAAAGAAGGGAAGATTTTGAAAAGAACGGAAATTTGCCCTTATAGACAGCTTGGGACGAAAGGCTTTTTTCGCTTGCTTTTGAAAGGAGGCGCAAGGCGGAGGAAAAATAAAATCCATGCGGGGCGCCGCATACGACAAAATTCCCCTTAAAACGCGAAAATCTTATAAAAAAATCGCACCGCCGTATGGTATGATTTTCCTTGCAGAAAAAATAAATCGGGAAAAAACGGCAGGGAGAGAAATACATATGGCAAGGAAAATCGTCGTAACGTCGGGGAAAGGGGGCGTGGGGAAAACCACCGTTGCCGCCAATCTCGGCGCGCAGCTTTCAAGGCGCGGGGAGCGGGTGATCCTCTGCGACACCGATTTCGGACTCAACAACATGGACGTGGTGACGGGGGTGGAAAACCTCGTCGTCTACGACATCGTGGACGTCATCGAGGGCAGATGCCGCGCGAAACAGGCGCTGATCCGCCATCCCGATTTCGGCAATCTCTATATCCTCGCCAGCAATCATTCGGCGCCCGAACGCTATATCTCGCCGCAGGCGGTGAAGCTGGTTCTGGACACGCTCTCTCCGCAGTTCGATTTTATCCTCATAGACTGCCCCGCGGGGATAGACGAGGGATTTCATCGCGCCGTCGCCACGGCGGACGAGGCGATCGTCGTCACCACGCCGCACATTTCCGCCCTGCGCGACGCGGACAAAGTCATCACCGTCTTAAAAAGCTATGAGCCGAAAGCCGTTTCCGTCGTCGTCAACATGGTGCGCGGGGATATGCTCATTTCGGGAGAGATCCTTTCCCCGCAGGAAATAGAGGAAATACTGAAAACGCCCATTCTCGGGATTCTGCCCGAGGAGGACGACGTTTTTCTGCATAATCTCTCCGATAAAACGCGGGCGTTTCGCCTCTTGGCGAACAACCTGCTCGCCGATAAAAAACGCCTTTTCGACGTCACTAGAAAATACTCGGGCGTATTTGGCAATTTAAGACGAATTTTAAGGAAAGGATTATAAAAAACGGTCATGAAAAAAATCAGAGATAATTTCGTGCGCACGAACAGCGTGATACAGTCGGACAAGTCGGTGATGAGCGACGGGTGCAAAGCCCTCGTTTTACAGGACTTCGCGGGGATTTTCGAGGAATATTTCGAGCTTAACGGTCTGCCCGAAATGAATATCGTCTGCGAAAAGGGCGTCTATAAAGTGAGCGTCACTTTCGAGGCGGACAGAGTAAAAAAATTCAACGTGCTCAAATAAGCGCCGCCCGCCGCGAGAATCGTTGCGCGATTCCGCAAATCCGTCCGCTCCGTCCTTCTTTCCGAAAACGGAACGCCGCTTTAAACGTCCGTCCGAGTCTTTGTCTTAATCGGCTAAGGCTCGGATTTTTTATACGGAAAATCGAAAGGAGAAAGGGCAGGGAACGAACGCCTGTGATAAAAATAAAGCTTTCCAAAAGCATTGTTTATATAAATATCTGTAAAAAATAAAGATTTCGGCAGGAATAAGAAAGGACATTCAGGCGACGAGCGCAAATTTCGGAAAAAAGAAGAGGGATAGGGAAAAAGACCGCCTCGGTCGGAGTTTATGAAAATCGAAAACAGAGAGAGGCGTGTCGCCCGTTCTTCAACGGAATTTCTTGAAAAATGTTAAAAAATCTTTTACAAAAGAATTGACTTGTGATATAATGGAATAAAAAGATATAAAAAGGTCCTACCCGTAAAGCAGCGTCGCTTATGTTTCTCGTCCGACATCGGTAAGTCGCAGAAAAAAGGGAGATGAAAGGGCATGAAAAACGAAAACAAAAACAAAGATAAAACGCTCGGGAAAAAAATAAGAACGGCGTTTTTTTGTTGGGCGCTGTTGCCCGTATGCGCCCTGACGCTGATCGCTTCCTCAGTGGCTTGGTTTTCAAAGCCCAAAGTGGAAACAAAATTCAACGCTTCTATCGTAAAATCCTATTTTGACGCGGATTCCGTCATCAAGTCTAATTCGGACGGCACTCCCAATCTGAAAGATAGCATTTTTATCATCACTAAACCCATTCATCTTTATAATCTGGCGTATTTGATAGATAACGGGATTTTTACCGAAAAAACCACCTTTCAATTGGGAAAACCAAGGATTCGGGAAGGAGCGCTTACCTCTTCTTCCGATTCGATCGGCGTATCCTCCGATTCCTCCGATCCGACGACCGCTGCGTATTACGTCTATCAAAACAACACCGACAACGAAGAGAGCGACGTCAATCTGACGAAAAAGCAGATCGACATGAGTTTATATACGTCTTACGGCGGTATTCCTCCGATCGGCGTAAGCACCGCAGATCCGAGTACGGAATTTTCTCATGCTTTTATGGGAAACGGAATCACCATTGCCAATTGTTCGGTGACGGATCACGCCGTTTTGAAGGGTAAAACGACGTATTTTCCCCACGTCGGGTTATTCGGAACGATAGCGGACGGCACCGACGTATCGAGTTTTAACGTACTCAATCTCACCGTAAACGTGTCCGCGCAAAATCCCGGCGCGGCATCCGATTCGTCCGCCGATTCGTCCGTCGATTCTTCCCAAACTTCGGTGGATATGGGACTGATGGTGGGCTATATCAATCAAAGCGCCGCAAAAACGGTCACTTTTGAGAAGTTAGGCGTGGCGAACGGCGTTCTGTCCGCGGAAGCGACGGCGTATTCGGCGTATTCGCTTGTGGGAAACGGTACGCCGGAAGGATTGAACACCGCGGCGGGATATTTCGACGTGGAGATTGCCAGCGGCAATACGGGTGTTGTGAACTTTACGGAGATGATTAACACGATGCGTAATCCGGATATAGAGGATACTGCCGCGAGTATAACTATCAACAATACTACAACTTCGTATCAATTGCTCGATAAAAGTTACAAGGAAAATGTGTTTGATCCCTATGTTTTGAAAGACTCTAACGGAACGCCTGTTATAGCGAGGGTGGGTGCGGGCGGCGACAGAGGCGTATGTTTTAAAGGACAGCAAGTGATCAAGGGAACCAAACAGAATGGTTTAGGGGTATTTACGTTAGTAACGAAAAATGTAGCAAACGAAGGAGATAATTGGGTGAATCAGCTCGAGGACTTTCGTGTGCGAGGTTTTAACGGTACAGCCGCTCCAACTTATAATACCTTTTATTATTTAACGGGAGAATATCAGGATCCCGAGGGGGATGATTATATAAGCGGTAAAATACAAGACAAATGGAAGCCGACATGGGACGCTATCCCCAGTGGGTACTCCTCAACCACAGAAGTCGCGGGAAAAAATAATTTACAAACAAATTGTTATTTATATAAAGCTACTTTTGACACCTCTACGGGACAATATTTTACCTCTGAGTATTTCAATGCGCAAAATAAAGCGGAAGGAACCGAGAATTATGCGGCTTACAAATATTTTCAGGATTCTCTTGTCGATACGCTGATCTATTCGGGAGGACTTCCGATTGATAAGACGAGCAAGGATTTCGGGATTACGGCGAAATATGAGGCTTTATCGGGAGATAATAAGGGAACAATACAAAATGTGGAGAAAATACGATTTTTTTTCCAAATAGGCAATTATAATATTAACGCTAGCAAGGCGGTTTTTAAAAATAATAGAATTGAAGATACAGACGGAAATAAATATGCAGACAACAGTATTCATTTTACGTTATATGAAGCTGCTAACGTTACGCTTTATCTTACTTCAATAAGTACAGGTACAAGTCATGCCTATCTGGGGATATATGACGCCGATCAGGTGAATGAGCATTTAGATGATCAGACTTACACTGTAAATCCCCTTAAATGTCCAAATTACGCTATTTGCTTGCCTGGAAGCGGTCAAACGCCTAATTGCTATAATGAGGACGGAAGTAAGGGAACGATGGCAAGCGGAGGAATCGTAGCGCATACTTTTAAAATGGAAGCGGGAAACTATTTTATTGCTTCAGCCGATAGATCTCTTGCCGTCTGCGCGATAGAAGTGCAGGGACAACAGGACGGAAACGCGGGGAATATCGGCTCCAAGGGCTTCTCGATCGACTTTATCGGCAATGATGAAGCGGGAACGGAAACGAAACCGGGCGTTTTGGTGGGAAGCGAGGGGTACGTCTGGTCGCAGACGGCGTTTGCGATTCAACAGAGCACGCAGGCGTGGATCGTTTTAACTGTGCGTTTCGAACGCATAAAGAGCATTTCGGCGGACGGAATCGCCACAGATACCGTATACGCGCGTGTCGCTGCGGGCGGAGATAAGACGTACATAAAGCCCGTAGGCGCTTCCGGCTCCGTCGAAGGAGAATAGCCTTAAAGCGACGGGCGCGCCTTTCACTGGTTTTTAATAGGAAAAGCCGGAAAGAGCTTTCGTCCAAGCGATCCTTCCTGATCAGAAATAAGAAAAAGGAGAGAAGATCCTATGGCAAAAAAAGAGATAAAAAAAATTCTGCCGCGAGTCATCGTTTCGGGCGCTCTTTTCTTGCTGAGCATCGTTTTGCTGATCGGGCAGGGGCTGGCCTGGTTTTCTACTCCCCGCGCGAGCGCGACGATGGGCAATATCGACGTGGCGGGATTCGGAATCAAGGATATTGCCTGCTCTTTTTACCGCTACGACGGCTTGCGCTACGATTTGGGCGGCGGCGTTTACGACGACACGGGCAAGGAATTGTCCGAAGCCTTTGAAATGCCCGAATATGATACCATTATCACGGAAAAGAACGCCTACAACAACGTCATCATGAAAGTGAGCCTTTCCCTCGATACGGCGGGAGAAAAACTTTTTACCGTGGACGCGCAGGCTCTTTCGGGAGATACTTTCGGCAAGACCGTTCAAACGGAAAACACGACGAGCGGATACCTGTCAGACGTGGCCAAAATCAGTTTGCTGAAAAGCTTTAAGCCCGCCTCCGTCACGACAAACGAGGAAATTTATCGAGCGGCGACCGCCGCGTTTTCCGCCGCGGGTGCCGACGTGGTCGAAAGGAAATTCGTTGTTTTGGGACCCGGGGGGGGGGGGACATTTTTGGATAAAACGGACTCGGTTTCGTTCGGCGAATCGACAGCGACCGTTTCGGAAACGGAAATCGTGCTTTGGTTCAACATCGAATACGAGGAAAGCCTCGTAAAGGAGCTTTGTGCGAAAATCGGCGTGAATTACGGCGACGTGACGACCGTAACGGAAGGCTCGACGATCCCCCTGTTTGCAGATCTCAAATTTTCTTTTTCCGTCAGGGAAGCGGGCGCGCAATCGACGGAGAGCGTTTCTGCGGCGTGACGTCCGCCGTTTTCAAAGAGGGGAAACGCCGATGATTTTCCGTTTTGGAAAAAGGGGCGTTTTCAGGAGAAACGGGTGACAGAAAGGGGACTTTTGTACGGGAGCGGGGAAGAATACTTGACAAAAAAGAAAAAAATATTGTATAATAAATCATTGTAAAGCGGGATTAAGAACTTATAAAAATGCGGATAAACAACGATACTTTGGTAAAGAGAAGTTGAAAGTTATAAAAATACAGATAAAAAATTACACTTTTGGGAAAGGAGAGAAATAGATAGTATGAACACAAGGCTTTTTGAGATCGTCACAGATTCTTCCACCGACCTGCCCGAGTCGTATTTTCTCGAACATAACGTGGAATGCGTGCATCTCGGCTTCCTGATGGAAAACGTCAATTACGAGGGCGAAGACGGCAAAAAAATCACTGAAAAAGAATTTTACGCGAAACTGCGTTCCGGTTCTATGCCCACCACTTATCAGGTGACCGCGGAAGCCGCAAAGCCGCACTTTGAAAAATTCCTCAAAGAGGGAAAAGACGTGCTCGTCATCGCGTTTTCGTCCGGGCTTTCGGGTACGGAAGGGAGCTATCGCATTGCCGCAAAAGAACTCAAAGAAACCTATCCCGACAGAAAAGTGGTCGTAGTCGATTCCCTCTGCGCCTCCATGGGCGAAGGTCTGTTTGTCGATTACGTCGTCAGAAAAGCGGATTCGGGTGCTTCTTTGGAAGAAACTGCCGAATACGCCGAAAAGCTCAAACCGCATATGTGCCACTATTTCACGGTGGATAATCTTTTCCATTTGAAGCGCGGCGGCCGCGTATCCACGGCGACGGCGGTGGTCGGCTCGGTGCTGAATATCAAACCCATTCTTCATGTGGACGATGCGGGGCATTTAGTTCCCGTTTCCAAATCCATGGGCAGGAAAAAATCGGTGCAGGCGCTCGTCAAATATATGGAACAGTTGCAGACGCTGGAAGAGGGGGACCCTATTTTCATCAGTCACGGGGATTGCCTCCAAGACGTCGAATACCTTATCCGACTGATCCATGAGAAATTCCCCGGACACGAGATCACCGTAAATTATATCGGCCCCGTCATCGGCGCTCACTCGGGTGCAGGGACGCTGGCGCTCTTTTTCAAAGGAAAACACAGATAAAAAAGCCCGCCGCAAAGCTCGCGGCGGGTAAAATTTTTTAAGGGAAAAAGGATGAGAAACTACCTTCTAAAAGTTATTTTCTCTTTTTATTGGTGAAGGCGAGGATTTTTTCGGTGTTTCCGAAAATCACCATATGATCGCCGTCGTCGAAGACATACTCCGCGTCGGGGGAGGTGACGATCTTCCTTCCCTTTTTGATGGTGAGGATATTGATGCCGTACTTTCTGCGCGGGTTGACGTCTACAATTTTCTTTCTGTACCATTCCGTGGGCACCGCGATTTCGAAGATCGAATATTCCGCGTCCAGCTCGATATAGTCGAATACTTTTGCGGAATTGAGCTTCACCGCCAATTTTTCCGCGATATCGTGGTCGGGATACACCACTTCGTCCGCGCCGTTGCGGAGAAGGAATTTGCGCTGGATTTCCGTGGTCGCTTTGGATACTACGTATCTGGCGCCGAGGTCTTTGAGAATGGAGGTGATTTCGAGAGAGGACTGAAAATCATCTCCGATCGCCACCACGCAGACGTCGAAAGAGGGAATATCCATCGTTCGCAGATTGTTTTCGTTCATGCAATTGGCGATCAGCGCATTCGTATATTTGGGCGCGAGCGTATTGACGATGTCCTCGTTTTTGTCCACGATCATCACTTCGTCGCCCATGTTGAGCAATCTTTCTCCGAGCGTCTGCCCGAATTTCCCCATACCGATGAGTAAAACGGATTTCATAATATCTCCTTGCCGACCCGTTTTCGAAAGGGTCAAAAATATTCAAAGTTAACGCAAGGGCTTAACTTGCCCCCGATTCGTTTCTCTTGGACGGAAACGTTGGCATGGAACGGACAAATACGTTTGTGTGTCCCTTCCCGCTCTTTCCTAACCCGCGCATCGTTTTTGTTGCGCGATATAGGAATAAGGAATGTTTGGCGATCAGCCGATCAGCAGAGTATCGAGCGGCTTTTTCACTTCCGAAGAGGTGCGGCTTTCTCCAAGCGCCAGCGCCAGAGTCAGGATTCCCACTCTGCCCGCGTACATCAGCAGCATGATGATCAATTTTGACGCCGTGGAGAGCACGGGCGTCAGGGACAGACTCAGCCCCACCGTTCCCAGCGCCGATACCGTTTCGAAAAGCACTTGTCGGAAAGAAGCGACGGGGTCGGGCTCGATGGCGCAGATAATGAGGGTCGCGGTCATGACGAGGATCAGACAGGACACGAAGATGGCGAGCGCCTGATTGACGAGGGAATATTCCACGCGCTTTTTGCCGATGGTGATGTCTTTGCGGCCGCGGAATACCGCGATCATCCCCATCAAGATCACCGCCATGGTGCTGATCTTGATGCCGCCCGCCGTCGAGCCGGAGCTGCCGCCTATGAACATGAGCATAATCGTCAAAAGATAGCCGCTGTCCGAGAGGGAATTTAAGTCGATGGTATTAAATCCCGCCGTGCGGGGAGTGGTGGCGTTAAAGAAAGACACCAGCCATTTTTCTCCTATGGAGAAACCCGCATAAGTGGGATTGTTCCTTTCAAAGAAGAAAAAGAGCAGTGTGGAAACGATGAGCATCAGCGTATTTACCAGTACGATAATCTTTGTATAAAGGCTGAACTTCTTTACGTTCCCCTTGCTGTCCACGATATCCCCCCAGACGCAGAAACCGAGTCCGCCGATGATGATAAGACCGCAGAGGGTAAGGGATACGACGGGATCGGCCGCATAGCGGGTAAAGGAAACGAATGTATCGCCGCCGAAGGTCCCGCCCATCAGATCGAATCCCGCGTTGCAAAAAGCGGAAACCGAATGCCACACGGCATAATAAATGCCCTTTGCCGCGCCGAAGTCGGGAATAAAGCGAATGGAAAGCAAGATGGCTCCGCAGCCCTCGAAAATGCCCGTGCCGATAAAGATACGGCGGATAAGACGGCGTATGCCGCTGAGTTTCCATTCTCCCGCCGACTGCATGAAAGCCTTGCGTTCGTAAAGACCCATATTGCGTTTCAACATTCCGAAAAGCACGGAAACGAAGGTCATAAAGCCGAGTCCGCCCGTCTGAATCAGGAGAATGATGACGATCTGCCCGAACAAACTCCAATGCGTATTGGTGTCGTAGGGGACGAGTCCCGTCACGCAGGTTGCCGAAGTGGACGTGAACAGGGCGTTTACATAAGAAGTGGATTGGCCGTCTTTCGTCGCAAAGGGCAGCATCAGCAAAAGACTGCCCAAAAAGATGACGGCAAGATATCCTAACGAAAGGAACTGCCAGACGGTCATTTTTGTTTTTGATTTCAATTTCATATAGATATCTCGAAAAGAGGGCGCTTGGGGCTTGAACGCCGGGAAAGGAAAGAGGACTCGGGAAATGTTAGGGGTATTGTAGCACATTCCTTCGGCTTTGTCAAACGCGTTTAAGCGACCAGAAAAAATAAAGAAGAAAAGCTTTTGGGAGGGACGAAAAAATTATTGACAATCGGGATAAAAGGCGATATAATGAAAAAGGTTTCTTAAAGAAAAGATCGTGCGTCGGAAATTTTAGAGAAGCGTCAAATCGCTGCCGATATTTTTTAGAACGGAATTCTATAAAAATTAAGGACTTACGGAGCGTTATCGAAGCGGTCATAACGAGGCGGTCTTGAAAAGCAGGGGGCTTTGTCTTTGTTTTGTCTTTGTCGGAAAAACCTTGATTTTGGCGAGGTTGACGGGATTTTTATGCAGGGTGCGGGAAGGGCGGTTTGCAGTTTTCTCGCAATTATTATTTTATCGATGGAAGGTTGGCCGAGTGGTCGAAGGCGCGCGTCTTGAAAACGTGAAACGTCAAAAGCGTTCAGGGGTTCGAATCCCTTACCTTCCGCCATAGCAAAGCAAATGGGCTTAATTTATGCTGTCAACGTATTTAGAGGAAAAGGACAAAGAAAACTTGCGTTTGGTGGAATTATCCTATCAAGAGGTGGAAAGAGCGGAGGCGGCTTTGAAAAAAGGAATCCGCTTTATCAACTATGTCGGGCAACCTTTGTCGGGGATCGTGAAAGCGGGGAACCGTGTGGAAATACGGTTTATAGGTCTGCCGACGTTGATCGTGAGGAGCGCGAGCGTCATCGAATGGGAGGGGATTGTGCATAAGCCGAAAAATTATTTGGAGCTTCCCGCCAAAAGAAAGCCTCCCGCCATGACTAAAGCGGAAGGCGTGGAGGTGGCGAAAAACGGCGCTCTATACGAGCTGCATATTCTGATGGGCAACGAAAGCAGCGAGGGGAAGCGGCTGGCATGGAATTTTACGGTTTCAGGGACGGATATTGACAGAGATGGCGAATATTTGATTCCGCCCAAATTTTGAGAGAAGGCACCGTCGAACTTTATGTGTTCGGCGGCGTTTGATTTAAGAAGGCGGGGGGATGGGCGTGCTTTATAAAGTGAATAATCTTTTTTTGAAGGAGTTTAAAAGAATAGGGGGGATTAAGGGCTGTTCTTGGAAAATTTCACAGAAGAAGTTGGCGAAAAAATAGTTCTGCTGTCGAAATCGAGCAGATCTAAACTAAAAATTTATAAAATTTTGTGAATATTTTTCTTGAAAAATGTTTGAAAATTGAATAATTTTGCAGTTTTATTCAGTATATGCACACTTGACCTATCCGAGTGAATTAATTGACAAGGTGAAAGTCTTGTGATATAATATCTATCGGTAAGTTTTATAAGTTTATTCTGCTGTTTTATAAATAATAATTATCTAGTTCAACATAATATAAGGAAAATTATGTATAAGCATTTTTTTAAAAGACTGATAGACTTGATTTTATCGGGATTAGGAATTATTATTCTTATACCGATATGGATTATTTTAATTATTGCCATAAAAATAGATTCGAGAGGTCCGATTTTTTTTAAACAAAAGCGAGTCGGAATTCATAAAAAGTATTTCTATATTTTAAAATTCCGTACAATGCGGATAGATACGCCTCATGATACGCCTACTCATATGCTTGAAAATCCTGAGCAATGGATTACTCGCGTTGGAAAATTCCTTCGGAAAACTTCATTAGACGAACTTCCACAGATGTTTAATATTTTTTCAGGTAAAATGTCTATTATCGGTCCTCGTCCCGCACTTTGGAATCAGGACGACTTGATAGCGGAGAGGGACAAGTATGGAGCAAACGACGTGAAACCGGGGCTTACGGGTTGGGCGCAAATCAACGGGCGGGACGAGTTGGAAATATCTGTAAAAGCCGCGCTTGACGGAGAGTATGTCGAAAAAATGTCGTTTGCATTTGATTGCAAATGCTTTTTCAAAACGATAGCGGCGGTATTCAGACACAAGGGCGTCGTGGAAGGTGGTACGGGAGAATTGCACCGTGAAGAAGAAACGGAGGGAAAATTGACTAAAAGTCCGAAAGATGATACTGAAGTTTCGGCGGAAGCTGCTATAAGTGAAAAGGGAATTGGCCCCTTGGAATCGGAGGAAGAGTTGTGAAGAAGATACTCATAACGGGAGCGAACAGCTATATCGGGATGTCGTTTGAGAAGTATGTATCGCTGTGGCCGGAGAGGTATGAAACGGACACGGTGGACATGATAGACGGGAGCTGGCGGGAAAAAAGTTTTTCGGGATATGATGCGGTTTTTCATGTAGCGGGGATTGCACATTCGGATAACGGAAAAATCAGTAAGGAAAAAGAAAAATTATATTACAGTATCAATACAGATTTGACGATCGAGACGGCAAAAAAAGCGAAAGAAGACGGGGTGAAGCAGTTTGTTTTTATGAGTAGCGCTATCGTATACGGCGAAAGTGCACCGATCGGAAAACAAAAAATGATAACGAAAGAAACTTCGGTTTCGCCAGCAAATTGTTATGGGGACAGCAAAGTGCAGGCGGAAAACGGGTTGCGTGAGTTAGAAGAAGAAGGTTTCAAGGTGGTAATTTTGCGTCCGCCGATGATTTACGGAAAGGGAAGTAAAGGAAATTACCCGAATTTATCCAAATTTGCACAGAAATTTCCGCTGTTTCCGTACATAAAAAATGAACGTTCCATGCTGTATATCGAAAACCTCTGTGAATTTGTTCGTCTTATGATAGAGAATGAAGAAGAGGGAATATTTTGGCCGCAAAACAAGGAATACATTAATACAAGTGAAATGGTAAAGATGATTGCCGCTATTCATGGAAAAAAAGTTCGATTAGTAAAAGGTTTCGGGTGGTTTTTGAAGATTGTGAGTCATTTTACAGGACTTGTCAATAAGGCTTTTGGAAATCTAATTTATGAAAAGAGCATGAGTGAATATAAAGAAGAATATCGAAAGGTATCATTGGCCGAATCGATTAAAAAGACTGAGGGATAAAGTGGATAAGAAGCACGTTTTGGTTATTAGTCAATATTTTTATCCTGAAAACTTTCGTATTAACGATATATGTAAGGAATGGATAAAACGTGGATATAGAGTTACGGTTATAACGGGAATACCGAATTATCCGAAAGGTAAGTTTTATAAAGGATATAATTGGTTCAAGAAGAGGAAAGAAACATGGAATGAAATCGAGATTGTTAGACTGCCTATAATATCTCGTGGACATAGCAAAATAAGATTGATAATGAATTATCTGTCGTTTATCGTTTCGGGCTTCTTTTGGAAAATGTTTACAAAAATCAAGGCAGATTATGTTTTTACCTTTGAAGTATCTCCTATGACGCAGGCTCTATTGGGTGTTTGGTATTCCAAAAAGAGAAAAGTACCGCATTGTTTATATGTACAGGATTTGTGGCCGGAAAATTTAGAAGCCGTAGCAGGAATTCATAATGAAACAATAGTACATTTGATAGAAAGAATGGTTGCTTATATATACCAAAATACCAATATTATTTTAACAACTTCCCCAAGTTTTGTACAAATGATTCAATCCAGATTGATTGAAGATAAAGGAAAAGTCAAGTATTGGCCGCAGTATGCAGAAGACATTTATCATCCGATGCCTAAAAGAGCGTGTAAAGAAATCCCTGAAGACGATTGTTTTAAGATTATATTTACCGGCCACAAATCCTG
>ERZ809074.1702-NODE-1702-length-27310-cov-11.783343_pt1 | contig 27310 bp, 25 predicted proteins | sample MGYA00520795_ERZ809074 | MGnify/ENA primary metagenome ERZ809074 (study PRJEB31570, sample SAMEA3212989) | Homo sapiens | biome: human-gut; feature: human gut; material: fecal | place: Sweden | collected 2011 ...
TTCGATGCCATGGGCGTTTGGGATGAAAATCTATGGGAAATTCATTATTCACAGATTACAAGCGTCACGTTTGGATCCCGTTATGTGGAAGTGTTTTCAAAATACCTGCCTCCTGTTCCTGATACGGAATGAGAGAAAAGAATGGTAAGAGAGGGAAACAAAATAATTTGTAGGTTTTTCCGATTTTAAAATCACAAGTAAAAATGGATTTGGGTAGGAGGGAAGAAAAAAATGAAACTTGGAAGTATTCATCATGTCGCCATCATCGTCAGCGACTATGAAAGCTCTAAAAAATTTTATGTGGAAAAACTCGGCTTTGAAATTATCCGTGAAAATTATCGCGCGGAAAGGGGGGATTATAAGCTCGATTTGAAGCTGGACGGCTGCGAACTCGAAATATTCTCCGCCGTCGGCAATCCGCCAAGACTCACTTATCCCGAAGCATGCGGGCTTCGCCATCTCGCTTTCCGCGTCGAGAGCGCGGAGGAAGCGGTCGCTTGGCTGAGAACGCTCGGTATCGAATGTGAGCCTGTCCGCATCGACCCGTTTACGCGGAAAAGAATGACTTTCTTTTTCGACCCCGACGGGTTGCCGTTAGAGCTTCACGAATAGGAGAAAACGCTTGCCTATAAGAGTCGAAGCCATCAAAAAAGCTTGGAAAGACAATCAAAAAGCCCGTCTTTTTCAGACGGGCTTCTTTGACAAATAAAAACTGTGCGACCTTTTTTGTCGGAATTTACCGAAGCGGAAACACCGCAGGTGACTCCTTCAAAGCTCCCTTATGGCACACGCAAAAATCCGCTTAGTGCTGCTGCATTCCTGCCCTGACACGGTTCACGGCATTGCGTTGCATAAGACCTTGCTATCAACGTTCCTTACGGTGCGCTGCCTTCCATAAATGCCGCCGGGAAAGGCGTTCGGTTCTGCTATAGCGGATTGCAGATACAGGGTGCCGCTAACTCCCCACCTAGCACAGCTTATTTATTATACACTATTTTCGCTTTGAATGCAACCGTTTTCGAATGGATTTTTTTGTCACTTTTTTAAAGATTCCCGCGTCAGGAAATTGACAAACCGGGCGAAAAGCTTTATACTCTTGATAACATAGTTTCATTCGTTTTGTCGATTGCAAAGTTTTCCCGCAAATCCGATTCGAATAAGGATTTTTTATGACCAACCTATCTTTTGGCGCCCGATATTGGAGAAAATATTGGCCGCTCACTTTGCTTTCCTACGTAAGCAGCCTTATCGCTATCGTCAGCGATCTTTGCCTGCCGCTTTTGACGGCGGCCATGCTCGATTATGCGGTATGTTACGACCCCGCTCATTTCAAAGCGCCGAGCGGCCTTTTCGCCTTTCTCTTTACGGGAAAATACGGCGACTTCGGCACATTGGAGCTGTTTTTTTCCTGCGCGGGGGTATTTGCCGTCATTCTTCTCGTTCGTCTGATTTTTATTTACGTCAAAAACGTCAGTTTTCAAAACGTCGGTTTTTGCATGGAGAGCCGTTGGCGCGACGAAACGTATAAAAAACTTTTGGATCTCGACGGCAGCGCCCTTTCTCAATTTAATACGGGTGAATTGATGACGGTGATGAACCGAGATATCGTACAGTCGAAAGAAATGTATTCGCGCAGTTTCATCTCCTTCTTCGACAGCGTCACGGTGATGATCGTGACGAGCCTGTTTTTAAGCTCGATCAGCCCCTGGCTGCTGCTCATTCCTTTGGCGATAGCGTCGCCCTTAATCGTCACGCTCGTTCGCTACGTAAAAGTGATGAGGGGGATATTCACGGATATGCGCCGTGCGTACAGCGACATCAATCTTACCGTACAGGAGAATATCCGCGGCGTTCGGTTGGTCCGCGCTTTCGCTAACGAAAAATACGAAGAGAAAAAATTTGAGCGCGACAATCATGCCGTGCGCGATCTCATGTTCCGCCTCGACGATACGGCGGCGAAGTATAACCTGTTTTTCAATTCCTATATGCAGCTCGCTTACGCGGCGACGATCATCGTCTGCGTCTTTCTCGTGCTCGACGGCTCGCTCCTGATCGGTGCGCTGACGGCCGCGGGCGCGTACGTCATGAAGATCATGAATCATATCACCCAAATCAGCCAAAATATCAGCAATATGCAGCGACAGCTGGTTTCTTTGGGCAGACTCAGACATTTTCTCGAAACGGAGAGCGGGATAAAAGAATATCCCGAAGCGCTCCGCGTATCTGTGCGCCCGCATATCCGCTTTGAAAACGTTTCGTTGACGCTGGGCGACAAACAGGTTCTGAAAAATATTTCTCTCGATATTCCCTACGGCAAACGGGTGGGGATCATGGGCGGCACGGGCAGCGGAAAGTCCGCGCTTTTAAAATGCCTTTCCCGCGTCTACGACGTGACGGCGGGTAAGATTACCATTGACGGCAAGGACATACGCGACTATTCCCTGAGCGCGCTGCGCGACGAATACGCTTACGTTTTTCAGGATGTTTTTCTCTTCTCCCATACGGTGGATTCCAATATCGCCTTCTATGACCCCGAAGCCCCTGTGGAGGACGTGAAAGAGGCGGCGGAAACGGCACAGGCCGCCCGATTTGTGGAAAAGCTGCCCGACGGCTACGATACGATCGTGGGAGAGCGCGGCTTAGGGCTTTCGGGCGGGCAGAAACAGCGGCTTTCCGTAGCGAGAGCATTGATGAAGAACGCGCCCGTGCTCATTCTCGACGACGCTTCAAGCGCCCTGGATATGGTCACGGAGAAAAAATTGCTGGCTGCGGTAAAAGAAAAGACTCCCGAAAGGACGCTGCTCATCGCCGCGCATCGCGTTTCTTCCGTTGCAGACTGCGACGAGATCGTCTACCTCCAAGACGGAGAGATTATCGAGCGGGGAAGCGTGGAGGAGTTAGCGGCGGAAAACGGACGCTTTGCGGCGGTGTATCGCAGGCAGAGCGCCGACGGCAGCCTTGACGATTCCTCTTATGGCAAGGAGGCGGACTGAAATGAAACGAAATACCTATTATATAGACGAGAAGGTGGAGAAGGAAAAGGTAGACGTCAAGCTGCTCAAACGCTTTCTTAAATATATCGCCCCCAAAAAGCAGGCCTTCAAGATCACGGTTGTCCTGCTTGCGCTGAGCACTTTGACGGCGCTCGTACCGCCCCTTTTCATCAAGGCGATCGTGGACAAAGTCATTCCCGACAGGAATTATTCTCTGCTCGTGAGCGTATTGGCGGGCTTTGTGTTCGTTTCGGCGCTGCGCGCGATTCTGCCTTACTTTTACGAAAAAATCATGTGGAAAATGGGGGACGGCATCGTAGCGGACATCCGCACGGAGATCTTCGAAAAACTGCAAAAGCTTCCCTTTGAATACTTCGACAACCGCCCCGCGGGAAAGATCTCCGTTCGCGTCACCGATTATATAGACGAACTGGGGGACTTTTTCGCTTCGCAGCTGATGCTGTTCATCATCGATATTTTGAATATCGTCGTGGTGACTGTGTTCATGTTGTTTTTAAGTCCTCTCCTGGCGCTCGTCGTCTATGCGATGGTCATTCCCCTGGCGGTGTGCGTGTTTCTTTTAAAGGGCGTCATCCGCAAACTCTTCCGCACGCAGAAGGCGAAGGATTCCAACCGCACCGCCTATATCGTCGAATCCATCAACGGAGAAAAGGTCATCAAGAGTTTTAACAGAGGGAATTATAACGCGGGCGTCTATCACGAACTGCAAACGACCAGCCTCAATCAATGGAGGAAGATCGTCGCCGTCAACGAACTCAACTCTCCCGTGGTCGATCTGTTTTGGAATATGGGCACGCTGCTCATTTACGGAGTATCCATCTGGGCGATGACGACGGGAAAATGGAGTATTCAAACGGGTACGGTCGTGGCGTTTCTCAATTATATGAGCCTTTGCGCCACGCCGTTTATGCAGCTTTCTTCTGTTTTACAAAATCTTTCGCAGGTTTCCGCCAATCTCGAACGGGTATTCGAAACCATCGACGAGCCCAATCCCATTCGGGAAGAAGAGGGCGCGCAGGAGCTTGGCTCCGTCAAAGGGGAAGTGGAATTTGAAAACGTCACGTTTTCCTATGAAGAAGGCGTCAATATTTTGGAGAACTTTTCTCTGCACGTTTCACCGGGAGAAACGATCGCTTTGGTGGGACCCACGGGCGCGGGAAAAACAACCGTCATCAATCTCATCACCCGTTTTTACGACCCTGCCGGGGGCGCGGTAAAAATAGACGGAAAGGACGTGCGGGAGGTCAGTCTGCACTCTTTGCGGAGTCAAATCGGCGTACTGATGCAGGATCCCTTTATCTTCAAGGGGACGATCATCGAAAATATCCGTTACGGCAGACCCGACGCGACGGACGAGGAATGTATCGAAGCGGCAAAGCGCATCTATGCCGACCGCGTGGCGGAACGCTATCCGGACGGTTTTTACGCCAAGACGGAGGAGGGCGGAGAGGGGCTTTCCGCGGGCGAAAAACAAATGATTTCCTTTGCCCGCATGGTGTTGAAAAATCCCGCTGTGGTGATCTTGGACGAAGCGACTTCCTCCGTCGATTCGGAAACGGAGGAGTTGATTCAAGGCGCGCTGGATATCCTGTTGAAAGAAAAGACTTCCTTTGTCGTAGCGCACCGCCTGTCCACCATTCGCAAGGCGGACAGAATCCTGTATATCGCCAATAAGGGCATCGCGGAAAGCGGCAACCATCAGGAACTGATGGCGCAGAAAGGACTCTATTACAAACTCAACGCAGGCGCGTAAAACGCCTTGTTTTGAAAATCCGAGGGGATTTTTTAAGGTTTGAGGAAAGGCGTTTGGGTTGACAAATCCTTGACAAAGGTGTATAATGATAATATTTTAAAAAAGGAGAAAATTATGTCGGAAAATTGTACGCATGACTGTTCGAGCTGTTCCTCCGACTGCGCTTCGAGGAAAACGGAGAGTTTTTTGAAAGCTCCGCACGCACGCTCGTCCATCAAAAAAGTAATCGCGGTCGTCAGCGGCAAAGGCGGGGTGGGAAAATCGCTCACCACTTCCCTGCTGGCTTCCTATGCGCATAAACAGGGCAAATCGGTGGGTATTATGGACGCCGACATCACCGGTCCCTCCATTCCCAAAATGTTCGGCGTTTCCGAACGCGCCACGGGCAGCGAGGAAGGCATAGACCCCGTACTCGCGCCGTCAGGGATACAGATGATGTCCATGAACCTTCTTTTGGACAGCGAAACGACTCCCGTCGTCTGGCGCGGTCCCGTCATTTCGGGGACGGTTTTACAATTCTGGACGGACGTCGTCTGGAAGGATTTGGATCTCTTATTCATCGATATGCCTCCTGGAACGGGCGATGTGCCTTTAACGGTGTTTCAAAGCATTCCTTTGGCGGGCGTCGTCATTGTCACCACGCCGCAGGATCTGGTCAAAATGGTGGTGGAAAAGGCCGTGACCATGGCGCGAATGATGAAGGTCCCCGTTCTCGGTCTGGTGGAAAATATGAGTTATTTGACCTGTCCGGACTGCGGCAGAAAAATAGAGATCTTCGGTCAGAGCAAAGCCGCCGCTATTGCAAAGGAGTATGGGATTCCCGCGATTGCGAAAATGCCGCTGGACGCGGAGATCGCCAAACTTGCCGACGCAGGGCGGATCGAGGACTACGATACGCAGTCGTTGGAGGAAGTATATACGGCGATCGAAAAAGCGTAAAACGTTTGTCCCGGCTGAAAAAGAGAGCGGCAGCCGTTTACGGCGCGGCAAAATAAAACGGGAGCGGAAATTTCATTCCGCTCCCGTTCCTTTGAAGGAAGGAGGATTTATACGGCGGCTTCTGCGAGATCTTCGCTATCCGCTGCGGTTTCTGTAAATTGATTGTCGCTCTCGTCCGCGGCCGAAGCCATGCGGAAGACGGAAGCGGATGAATAGGCGGCTGCCGCTTGCTCTGTCGCGGGCGCGGACGCGCCGCGAACGGGGGAGGCCGATACGGGCGCTCTCTGCACCTTTACTTCGGTGAGATTTGCCGTCTTGATGTATTCCGTATATTCGTAAGTCGAAGCCTTGCTCCTCTTCACCATGGCGTTATAGACAAGCTCTCTGAGGCGTTTTTGATTTTCTTTCGGGGTGAGATTCTTATCGGGAAAGAAAGGACCATCCACATAAATCGTTTCTTTGGGACGTTTGAAAAATTTTCTCTTTTGAAAGGTGGTGGTGAAACAGAAGACGGGTTTATCCGCTTCCGCGGGATAGCGGAAGGAAACGTCTTTAAAGGGGCGTATCTTCGTATAGTAAGGCCAGATATGCGCTTCGGGATAAATGACGATACAGTGTCTTTTTTGCGCATGACTGAGCACGGCGTCGTGAAAATTTTTCATGCCGCGGCGGTGCGTGGGAAGCGGAACGCCGCCCAGCATCTCCACCGCTTTGCCTACCACGGGAATGGAAACGCCGTCCGGATTGATGAGAATATACGCCTTTTTTGGGAAGGTGACCAAGGTCGGCGTAAAAGCGTCGCTGACGGCGGACGTGTGATTGGCGTAGATAAAATAGCCGTTTTTACGGTATTTTTTCAACACCTTTTTATTTTTGAATTTCTCGCGGAAGACAATCTTTTGAAAGAGGAAAATAAGGGGCGTGACGATCAGCCGATAAAGGATAAATTCAAAGAATTTCCTCACGGGATTGCTCGAAAAATAGGGATAGTCCGCAGGCAGTTCCTTGCGCTTGATGTTCGTGCCCGCAAAGTCGTCGTTGATTTCGTCGCTGTAATAATATGTCTTTTTCATGGTACTTTCTTATGCTCCTCGATTGCGCTTAAAAGCATCTGTTCCATTTGTTCCATGCACGTCTTTTGCGAAAAGGAATCGCGTAGGGCTCGATATTTCTGCGTATACTCGTTTCTCAAAGATTCGTTATCATACCAAAAATCAATTTTCGCGGCGAGATCTTGCGCGTCGTTCTTTTTAAAGAGATTGCGCTCATCCAAGGCAAAATATCTCGTCGCGCTGCGTTCGGAGTTGCAGATGACGGGCACCAGACCTCCCGCAATCGCTTCCATACAGGCTATCGCCTCTATCTCCACCAGCGCGGTGTGCACGTAAAGATCCGCGCCGTGCAGCACTTCCAAAAGCTCTTTTCTCGAAAAGAGTTTGAATTCACAGTCCACGCCCGCCTTCTGCGCGCTCTTTTTCAACCGTTTTTTATAGGGACCGTCCCCCGCGAAGATGAGCTTGATGTTCTCTTTATGAGCGGATTTCGCCGCCGCTTTGATGAGTAGGTGCTGCGCTTTCTCCCTGCTGTAACGCCCCGTGCAAAGAATGGTGAATTTTTCGGAAACTCTCTTATGAGGGCGCGTTTCGAAAAATGCGTCGTTGACGCCGTTGGAAATCACTTCGCCCGCCGTGGGAGCGGTTTCCCGTTCGAATACTTCCTTGATAAAGGCGGTGGGATAGTGGATCTTGTCGCAGTAGCGGAAAACGTTTCGATAAAAGACTTTATAAGTAAGGCGATTGGCAAAGGGGACGTTCATCATTCCGATATGGGAAGTTACGTTTTCCGCCTGGCAATGGAAGCTCGCCGTCACGGGTTTGTTCATTCGTTTGGCTAACTTTGCGCCCGCGGCGCCCAAAGAAAAGGGAAATTGGATATGGACGACGTCCGCGTCCTCGATCGCTTGCGTCAAAATTTTTTTGTCCGACTTTGCCAAACGCACGCCGTTCCTTTTGAGCGCGGCGTTAAAGGGACCGAGATTGAGCGCGGGAACCGTATAGTAATTTTCTTTGCCTGTCGTATCGGCGTCGGCGGATACGATTTTTACGCGGTGTCCCTTATCCGTCAGGTAATGGATAAGATTAAGCGTGGCTATCGTCGTTCCGTTGTTCGGTTCGCCGAGCACGTCGCAGATTATGGTGACATTCATAGCAGTTCTCCGTTTCTTTCGTGGATTGCAATTTCCCATATTCCCTTATAAAAAGAGAGAATGTAACAATTTGTCATGACAAAAAGCGAAAAAACAGCATTCTGTCATCTATTTCTATTATACCCGCCTCCTTTTTAAAAAGCAACAGCGAGTTCGGATAATGTTTTTCTACCGCTATATAATTATGAGAGATAGCTTCTCTCGCTTTAATCGACATCATTTTTTAACTCTACTCACAGTAGAATTTTATAAAAAGGCAGCTTTTGAAGTTGATTTTTTGTTGAAAATATGATATAGTAACAATATGGAAAAGACGATTAAAAATACTGTGGCAAAAAATTTAATCGAACTGAGAAAGAGCAGCAATCTCACGCAAAGCGAGTTGGCAGAAATGCTCAACTATTCGGACAAGACGATTTCCAAATGGGAAAACGGGGATTCGCTGCCGGATATTTCCGTCTTGGCGGCGTTGACGGAGGTTTACGGGATTACGCTCGACGATCTCGTTCACGAAAAGGCGGCGGAGAAAATTGCGGGCAAAGCGGAGGAAAAAAAACTGCGTGCGGGACACAACCGTTTGATTATCCTCTGTTTGTCCGTTTCCGTCGTATTCCTGATCGCTACGCTCGTATTCGTCTATTTAAAACTCAAAGCGAATATGGATTACTGGCAGGCTTTTGTGTGGGCGGTTCCCGCCTCCTGCGTCGCTATGCTCTATTTGAACCGTAGAACGGAGAAAGAAAAGGAGGCGCCGGGCGGAAAAGTATACAGGACGGTGGTCCTTTCCGTGCTTTGCTGGTCGCTTTTGGCTGCCGTTTATCTGCAATTTTTATATTATCAGCTTTGGCTTATCTTTATTTTAGGGCTTCCCATCGAAATGATCATCTGGCTCGGCTCGAAACTCAACCGATAAAAACCGGAAGACGGCAGGGAGAAATAAAAGTCTGTCAAGCGTTGAAAAAACGCGGCTTTTTTTCGGGGCTCTGCATCTAACGGTATAGGACAAAAGTTTTCCTGCACCTACGTGTGGTCGGACGAGGATATTGCGACAAGGGAAAATGTGGTTTTTTAGAAACGGAACGATAAAAAGGCTCCCGATTGCAAGCGGAAGCCTTTTTGTTAGAAAATAGAAATCGACGGCAAAATATGAGTATGCTCGGTGCTGATTTTCGACTGTGCCGGGGCGTAAGCGATGATGCGCAAAAAAAAGAGGCGCCTTGAAACCGAACTTCGGGCGCCCGTTTAAGTTTTTCTTCGAGTTTTGAACTTGCGACGATTACTTTTCCCATAAAAGCGGTGCGACACCGAAGATCAACAGGAACAAAAGCAAAAACATTTACGAATAAAGCAAAACGGAAAACATAAACGATAAACAAAACTCCGTTTCAATTGATTCGAGTTCAAAACGACGGGAGCGGAAAGGGCGGCAAGGTGAAAAATAAAAAACAGGCGGTTAAACTTCCGTTTCGTAGATGAGATTCGTCTTGTCTATCGCCATTTGCAGTCGGGAGATTTCCTCCCGAAGCGCGGAAATGTCTTTTTTAACCTCCGCTGTGTCGCACAGGCTGTCCGTATATTCGATAACGCCGTTGAAGGTAACTCTCCGCATGGATTGTACAGTAGGCAGAGCTTCCAACTGAGCGCGTTTTGAGGACAGTTGCGCCAGACGGATCAGCGCTTCGCTGACAGTATAGGGATAATCGCAGACGACAAGCTTGGCGTTTATTTTTGCAAGGATGGATTTCAGACGCAAGGTTTCTGCGTCGAGCACGTCGAGCGCCTCCCTCGTGGCGCGATAGTCGTAACCCGTGTTGACTTTATCCTTTTCGGAAACGTAGGAAACGCGGCAGTTCTCGTTTTCCTCCGCGATAAGCGCGCGTTTTTGTTCGTCGAGTTCCTTGACTTTTTTCATGATTGCGGTCAGACTCATTTTCATATCCGCTTCCTCCTTCTTTACTATGGATGTATTCCGTCTACATTATAGCAGGAGTTTTGCGCTCTGTCAATGGCTTGCGGATATTTAAATAAGAGGCAAAAATTATAATGATAATATTATAAAGAGAAAAGAGCTTTCTGTTTTTCTCCGCATAGCTGCTTTTTTAAGCGCCGAGAAAAAACGGCGGGCGTATTTAAATGGGCGCAGAGGACGTTTGGAAAAACTCGGCGTATTCGGAGTGTCGGAGATTAAAAAACGCGTTCGCCTTCCTTGACGAAAACGTTTACGTGTGCTATAATAGAAGTGAAAATGCGTAAGCGCGAAGCATTTACAAGCATTTTCACGCCCTATTTAAACATAACGCAGTTATGTTATAATAGAAACAAAACGAGAAAAGCGCGGAGTAATTACGGACACTTTCGCGTCCCGTTCCGAACGGGACTTCGGTTGCGTTCTGATAAAAATAGAAGCGCAAATCGCTTATAAACGGGGCGCGCGGTGCTGTAAAGTTCGGCTTTTGATGGTAGATAAGGAATTAATCGAAGAATATAAAGAGCAATCAATGTTGTAACAGCGCTTATGCTGTTGTGATAAGATAAAAATAAAACAAAGGAAGTGCGGTATGAGCAGAGCGGATAAAATTTTTGTGGAAAATATGACGGAGATTATGGAGCACGGCTTTTGGGATACCGATCTGGACGTGCGTCCGCGCTGGGAGGACGGGACTCCCGCGCATACGGTAAAAAAATTCGGGGTCGTCAATCGTTACGATTTAAGAGAAGAGCTTCCCATTCTCACCATCCGACGCACGGCATTCAAATCCTGTATCGACGAACTCTTATGGATATGGCAGAAAAAGAGCAATAACATCCGCGATTTAAAATCTCATATCTGGGACAGCTGGGCGGACGAAAACGGCTCCATCGGCAAGGCTTACGGGTATCAGCTGGCTCAGAAATCGAAATATAAAGAAGGGGAGTTCGATCAGGTGGACAGGGTTTTGTTCGATCTCAAAAATAATCCTTCCAGCCGCCGTATCATGACGAATATTTACAACTTTGCCGATCTGCACGAGATGAATCTGTATCCCTGCGCCTATTCGATGACGTTCAATGTATCGGGGGATACCCTCAACGGTATCCTCAATCAGCGCTCTAACGATATGCTGACGGCGAATAATTGGAACGTAATGCAGTATTCCGTTCTGCTCATCATGCTCGCGCAGGTGTCGGGCTTAAAGGCGGGCGAACTTGTCCACGTCATTGCCGACGCGCATATTTACGACCGACATATCCCCATCGTCAAAGAGATTTTGGACAAGCCTCAACATCCCGCGCCCAAGCTCGTCGTCGACCCGGACGTTAAAAATTTTTACGACTTCACGGTGGACAGCTTCTGTCTTGAAAATTACGAATACGAGAAGCTGGACAGCAAGATCCCGGTGGCGATATGATCCGCGCGATCCTGCACGCCGACAAACATTGGGGAATCGGCAAAAATAATTCTCTCATGTTCTCTATCCCCCGGGATATGAAGTTTTTTCGCGAAACGACGAGCGGAAAGACGGTGGTGATGGGAGGAAATACCCTTCGCTCGTTTCCCGGCGGCAAGCCGCTTAAAAATCGCGTCAATATCGTACTTTCCAGGGGACAGGTAAGGGACGACTGTATCCTCGTAAGGGATTTTGACGCTCTGAAAGAGGAGATGAAAAAGCGCGGAAGCGAGGATATTTACGTCATCGGCGGAGAGAGCGTCTATCGGGCGCTTTTGCCCTACTGCGAAGAAGTGCTCGTCACGAAAGTGAACGCAGACGGCGGCGCGGATACCTTTTTTCCCGATCTCGACGCGGACGAAAATTTCGAGCGCGCGGAAGAGAGCGAAGAGATAGAGGATAACGGCTTTGAGATCCGTTTTATGCGATACAGGAATAAAAACGCCGAACGCCTGTGAAAGACATTTCAGGCAAAGGGCTTTCCGCGGAACCGGAAAAAGGGGTTTCGCGGAAATTTTTTGATGATTTTGCAAGAAAAATTCCGCAAACCCATGCGAATTTGTTGTCATAATCGTAAAAAAGTATTAAAATAGTAAAGTTAAAAAGTTTTTATGAATTTATGAAGGAGAAATTGTTTTGATTAGAAACGATTTGAGAAACGTCGCAATCATAGCCCACGTCGACCACGGCAAGACCACGCTGGTCAATCAGATGCTGGTGCAGGGCGGTATGTTCCGCGACAATCAACAGGTCCAAGACAGGGTGATGGATTCTAACGACCTCGAAAGAGAGCGCGGGATCACGATCCTCGCTAAAAATACTTCCGCACATTATAAAGGCGTAAAAATCAATATCGTCGATACGCCGGGACACGCCGATTTCTCGGGGGAAGTGGAAAGAGTTTTGAAAATGGTGAACGGCGCCCTCATTCTCGTGGACGCGGCGGAAGGTCCTCTTCCGCAGACTCGTTTCGTCATGCAAAAGGCGCTGGAATTAAAACTCAAACTCATCCTCGTCATCAACAAAGTGGACAGACCCGACGCCCGCATTTCCGAGGTGGTGGACGAGGTTTTGGAACTGATGATGGATCTCGACGCCACGGATGAACAGCTGGAAAGCCCTATCGTTTACTGCTGCGGACGTTCGGGCACCTCTTCGCTTACGCCCGACGCGCAGGAGCCCAATTTGAACGCGCTCTTCGATACCATTTTAACGCATATTCCGCCCATGGATATGGACGTGGACGGAGCGGGGCAGCTTCTCGTTTCCTGTATCGATTATAACGAGTTTGTCGGGCGCATCGGGATAGGGCGCATCGAACGGGGCGTTATTCGCGCTAACGAACCCGTGTCCGTTTGCAACTATAACGACAATAAGGTGCGCACTAACTGCAAGATAGCCAATCTCTATCAGATCGAGGGCCTGGAAAGGGTATCCGTTCCCACCGCGCAGGCGGGCGACATCGTCGTGTTTTCGGGGATCGACGGACTGAATATCGGGGACACCGTGTGCGAGCCTACCAAGGTGGAACCCGTCCAATTCGTCAAAATAGAGGAACCCACGGTAGAGATGACTTTCTCGGTCAACGATAGCCCGTTCGCGGGGAAAGAGGGAAAATTCGTCACGACGAGGCAGCTGCGCGAGAGGCTGTACAAGGAGCTTTTGCGGGATGTGTCTTTGCGCGTCAGCGACACGGACAGTTCCGATTCTTTCCGCGTCTGCGGCAGAGGAGAAATGCACCTTTCCATCCTCATCGAAACGATGAGAAGGGAGGGATACGAATTTCAGGTTTCCACGCCCAAAGTTTTGTATAAGGAAATCGACGGGGAACTTTACGAGCCGATCGAACGGCTCGTGGTGGACGTTCCCGAGGAAATGACGGGTCCCATTTTCTCCGCCATGGGCAACCGCAAGGGCACCCTTGCCCACATGAGCGCCATCGGATCTCGTATGCGCCTCGAATTTACCGTCCCCGCCCGCGGTTTGTTCGGCTACAAGAGCGAATTTTTGACGGACACCAAAGGCTTGGGAATCATGAACTCGATTTTCTTTGAGTACGAGCCGTATAAGGGAGATATGCAACGGCGCAGCACGGGTTCGCTCGTGGCATTCGAAACGGGCGACGCCGTCGCTTACGGACTCTTCAACGCGCAGGGGCGCGGCACTCTGTTCGTTACGCCGGGAACGCCCGTTTACGAGGGGATGGTGATCGGATACACCAATCTTTCCGACGATATCAACGTCAACGTCTGCAAGACCAAGCATCTCACCAATACCCGTTCTTCGAACAGCGACGACGCTCTGACGCTGATTCCCGTCAGCAGAATGAGCCTCGAAGAATGTCTTGAATTTATTGCCGACGACGAGCTTTTGGAGGTAACCCCCAAGTCGCTGCGCATTCGTAAGCGCATTCTCGACAGCGAACTTCGCGCCAAGGCGAGATTCCGCGAAAAGAACATGAAATAAAAGCGGAAGAGATGGCTTCTTTTCGCCGTTTTTCCAAGTGTTTATAAAATAAGGAAGTCGAAAAGGTTTACCGGTTTCCGCAAAAGAAAAAATAGAAAACAGTCATAAAAAATAAGCGTTCCTGCATATCATACGGTATGCAGGAAATTTTACATTCTTTGGATATCGAACAACAGAAAAGCGTCACCGTCACGGGGATAGAAAGCGTGGCTTCCTTTTCCGAAAGCCAAATCGTGCTTTCCCTGTGCGGCAGCAATACCAAGCTCTATATCACGGGTACCGGACTGAAAATTACGGGCTTTTCCAAAACGAGCGGCACTTTCACGGCGACGGGGAGCGTCAACGGAGTGCGTTACGGCGGGAAGAGCCTCAGATCCAAACTGTTTAAATAGAGCGGGGGCGGGCGATGGATGCGGCGGATCAGATTTTCATTTTCCTCGTCTGCGTCCTCGTTGGCGTGGCGAGCGGACCTTTGTACGAGCTTTGTTTCGTATTTCGTAAAATCGCGGGGGACAGGATAATCGCCGCGGTTATTTTCGACGCGCTGTACTTTTTGCTGTTCGCGGCGATATGCGTTTTCACGGCGGTTTTGTTTTCCTTTCCCGATTTTCGGGTATATATGTACCTCGGGAATCTTCTGGGACTGGTATTATATTTAAAAAGTATTCATAGAATAGTTGCTTTTTTGTGGAAACTATGCTATAATAAAGCTAGAAAAGTAATAAAAAGGCGAAAAATCACGAAAAACACAAAGAAAAAAGAGGTGCATTCCTTATGACGCAGGAAAAATTGAAACGGGTAGTTACCGCGGCTGCGGTAGCGGGGACGTTGATTGTCGTCTGCCTGCTTGCCGTTATTGTGTACCAAATCGTTCATATGATCGTGTTAGACAACAGAATAAAAAAGGTGGAAGCCGAAACTTCGTATTACGAGGAACAAATCAAGAAAGGCGAGAACGATTTGAATTATTATCTCAGCGACTTGTATCTGGAACAAGCCGCGCGTGAACATCACTTTATCAAACCCGAAGATATCGTAGGGGGTAATCCATGAATAAAATTGCCGTAATAGACATCGGCTCCAATTCCGTTCGCCTCATGCTTGTGGCGGACGGAAAAGTTTTATATAAGGCGCTCCATACCACCCGCCTCGGCGAGGGGCTCGCTTCCTCTCCCCGTTTAAAGAGCGAAGCGGTCGCGCGCACGGCTGCGGCCGTCGCGGAATTTTTCCGCAGGGCAAAAGCCGAGGGCGCCTCTTTCGTATGCGCTTTCGCTACGGCGGCGGTACGCACGGCGGAAAACGGCGCGGAATTTGTAAGCCGCGTCAAGGAATCTTGCGGCTTGGAAGTGGACGTCATTTCCGGCGAGGAAGAGGCGGAAATCGGCATTTTGGGCGCTTTGGGAAACGACGACGGGGGGATTGTCGACGCGGGCGGCGCCAGCACGGAGATCATCGTCAGAAAAGGCGGCTTGGTTCTCTATAAAAAGAGCGTGAATATCGGAGTCGTGCGCCTCAAAGATATGTGCGGCGCGGACAAAAACAAGCTGGAAGAGGCGGCGAAGGCCGCGGCGGAAAGCTATGGGAAAGTCCCCTGCGGCGTACCCATGTACGCAATCGGCGGCACTGCGACCACTTTGGCGGCGGTATTGCTCGAAATGAAAGAGTACGACCCTTCGCGCATTACGGGAACCGTAATTACCGCGGAGAAGATGCGATTCCTAGCGGAAAAACTCACCGCAATGAGCGCGGAGGAAATCGCCGCCCTTCCGGGCGTTCCCGCAAAGCGGGCGGACGTTTTGGGCGGAGGCGCGGTGCTCTATTGCGTACTGATGGACAAGCTCGGTTTTTCGCAGATCGTTGTCAGCGACAGCGACAATCTGGAAGGCTACGCGAAAAAACACGGACTCCTGTGAGTCCTGCAACAAGGAGAAGGAAATGAAGCGTGTTTTCGGGAAAATATATGCGGCGCTGCTGCTGATTTTGATGGCGGCGGGCGAAAGCTTCGTGATTTTTTATTTCGCTTGGTTTAAGGGGACGAATCGCGTCGCCGCCGTTTCTCTGGGGCTTGCGGGGTGGCTTCTTTCCTGCGTGCTGGCGCCGACAATTCACGAACTCGGGCATATCTTCGCCGCAAAAAAGCAGGGGATGCGCCTGAAAATGAGTAAATTTTCTTTTTTCCGTTTGTCGGAGAGTGCCGGAAAACTGCGTGTTTCCTTCGCTTCGCCGTTTGCCGCGGAGGAAACCCAATGCGTCCCTTTAATGGGCGGCGGCATGAAAAAGCGGGCGATCCTCTATACGGCGGGCGGACTGATAGGAGGCGGCGTCTACTTATTTATCGTATTGCTTGCGGCGCTTCTTACGGGGCTGTTTTCTAAAAACGTTTCCTTTCTTTTTTGGGGCGGCGTACCCTATGCGGCATACCTGCTCCTGCTCAACGCCCTGCCTTTCGTCTACGGCGAGGGCAAGACGGACGCGGCTGTCCTGAAAGGAATCGTAAAAGAGGCGGGCGCCGAAAAAGCGATGGTATACGCGATGGAAATTTACGGGGAATTGTCCGAAGGCAAAAGTTTTTCCGAAATAGACGAAAAATATTATTTCGATCTGCCTCAGCTTCCCGAGGACGAACCCATGTATGCGATGACCTTGGATCTGCGCTATCGGTATTACGTAGAAAAAGGGGATATGAAGAACGCCGCGGACTGTCTTAACCGCCTGGCGGCGTCCGCGCAGTATCTTCCGCAGGCGCAGTTTGACGAAGTGGCTGCGGAGCTAGTCTATATGCACAGCCTGAACAAAGATACGGAACGCGCGGAAGAGAGCGGAAAGCTGTGCAAAGAGTATCTTGGAAAAGATACGGCGCAGGCGAAGCGAATCCTCGCGGCGTACTGCGCGATGCTGGGCAAAACGGAAGAGGTGAAGGCTCTCAAAGCACAAGCCGAAGACTGCCTTTCCCGCGAGGAGATAGAAGGCGTAAAAAAATTCGAACGGACTCTGCTTTCTCGAATCCCCGAAGCATAAAAGAATGTAAAAGCGGGAAGCCGTTTGGGAAACATCCCGTTCGTGAATAAAGTGTGAAAAAATCCGATCTCTGTTGATTTTCCGTTCCTATCGGGTATAATATATATGGTAGGAAAAAGTTGGGGAGGAAAGGATGCTGAAAAAGGACTTTTACGGGAACGTCACATTTGAGGCGGGGAAGGGGCCCGATGCGCCTTTTATCAAGGAATATATGCATTTAAAGCCCCTATATTCGGGGGCGCTGAAAACGGCGTGTGCCAAGTTTGAAATACTCGACGACGAGTTCAGCATGATTCAGGGGCACGACCCTATACATAACATCGAAAGCCGCTTAAAGACTGCAGAGAGCGCTTATGAAAAGCTGAGAAGGCGGGGCTATGAACAGACTCCGCAGAATCTTTCCAAATTGACGGATATCGCGGGCGTGCGCGTCGTTTGCGGCTACATCGAGGACATTTACAAGATCGCCCGCGTTTTCCTCAATCAGACGGGCGTGCGCCTTTTAAAAGAGAAGGATTATATTAAAAATCCAAAGTCCAACGGTTACAGAAGTCTGCATCTGATCGTAGAAATTCCCGTTTCGCTGTCGACGATTCAGATGGGCGTACCCGTCGAGATACAGCTGAGGACGATTTCCATGAATATGTGGGCAAGTCTTGAACACGAGGTTTCCTATAAAGTCAACTCCGACTTGGTGGACTCCTACAAGAAAGAATTAAAAGCCTGCGCGGACGATCTGTACGCGGTGGAGGAAAGGATGCAGAAAATCTGCCACAGCATCCGCGAATGCCCGTGTAAAACGGAAAACTAAAAAATGAGTTACGCGAAAGAAAAAGAAAAAATCCGACGAAAACATCGGAAAATTAAGTATGCCGTCGTTACGATTCTTATGATTGCCGTCGCGGGAGTGTGTATATTTTCCTGGTTCGTTCCTCCGTCTTCGTGGAAATATTACGTAAGTCTTCCCGATGTTTCAAAACGGAGAGAAGGGGAACTTCGGATCCATTTTCTCGACGTGGGACAGGGCGACTGCACGCTGTTGGAATTTCCCGACGGTCAGACGATGCTGATAGACGGCGGCGACGGGCAAGAGCGAAACACCGCCGCCGTTTTGCGCTATCTCAACGCTTTGAAAATAAAACGGCCGGATTTTCTGTTGCTTACGCATTCCGATTCCGATCATTGCGGCGGTTTGGCTAAAATTTTAAAGATGAAGGGCGCGGGCACGGTTTACCTTCCCGCGATAAACAATTATTATATCAACGACGAATACGCCGCGTTTCGAGAAGTGATCTTGACGGAGAAGTATCATTCTGTCGATTCTCGGCGGTACTTGCAGATAGTGTCGAATTCGGACGCCTATCCGTACACCCTTACTTTCCTTTGGCCGTATCGCGCAGGAAATCCCGGAAGTCCGTACGATAAGGTAAACGGCGGCGAGTATACGGAGGAAGATCTCAACAATTGTTCCGCCGTGGTCTGGCTGGATTATTTCGGGACGAGCGCACTGTTTTGCGGGGATGCCACTTCCAGGGTGGAAAAATTATTGATGCAGGATTACGAAGGAGATTTTTTTAAAGAATACGGAGTGGAATTAGACAGCACGGAAATTCTCAAAGTTTCTCATCACGGCAGCGCTTCGGGCACGAGTCGGGAGTTTGTGGAATTTCTCGGAGTGGAAACCGCGGCCATCTCCTGCGGAAAAAACAATCTTTACGGGCACCCTTCCGCCGAGGCGTGCGGCGCTTTGGAATCCGTGGGCGCGGAGATTTACCGCACGGATCGTCAGGGAAATATCGTCGTCACCATTTCCTCGGACGGGAAATATCGCACACACACGCAGTGCGCGGCTTAAACGCGGAAAGGGAAAGAAACTTCTTCCTTTGGAAAAGTAAGAGAAAAAGCATGGAAAAAACGAATGCAATGCGCCTTTTGGACGCCAAAAAGATCGAGTATACGGCGCGGGAATATTCTGCGGAACTCACCGACGGCGAAGAGGTGGCGGCGGCGTTGAAAGAGGAAAAGGAGAGGGTTTTTAAAACGCTGGTGACGGCGGGGAGCGATAAAAATTATTATGTATTCGTCATTCCCGTTTCGGAAACTTTGGATCTTAAAAAAGCGGCGCGGGCGGCGGGAGTCAAGAGCATTGCCATGCTTCCCGCAAAGCGGCTTTTTCCGCTGACGGGATACGTCCACGGCGGGTGTTCGCCCGTCGGTATGAAAAAGCAGTTCAGAACTTTTATCGAAGAAACGGCGCAATTGTTCGACACGATCTTTTGCAGCGGGGGACGGCTCGGCTGCAATATCGAAGTTTCCCCCGATTCTCTTCTCGACGCGGTCGGAGGAACTTATGTCGGATTGACCGTTTGAATAAAAGACGAAAAAAGCGCAGCCTGAGAAAAGCAATATAAAATAAAGAACCAAGCCCCTCCAAACGTAGTTTCGTTTCGAGGGGCTTTTGTCTAAGATTGTATCCCGTATCCTGTTTTAGGGAGCAAAGTCGTCGTTCGGGCATTTTCCGCCTTAAACGCGTTTATCGCCGCGAGGCGGCGTCCCGAAATATTTTTGATAAAATTCCACGATTTTCCGCCGCGCGTCGTCGGGCACGAGAGGGGGATTTTTCGCGGGCTTGGCGATATAATATCCCTGTACGAAATCGCATCCCAGACGAATAACCGTTTCCAGTTCCTCCTGCGTTTCCACGCCTTCCGCGATGCACAGCATCTTGCGCTCTTTGGCGAAGCTCACGAGATTGGAAATGATTTTCTGGCGCTCGTTGTCCTTGTTGACGTTTCTCACCAAAAGCATATCGATCTTTATAAAATCCGGGAAAAATTCCAGGAGTACCGCCTCGCCGTTGTATCCCGTACCGTAATCGTCCAAAGCGATGCGGGCGCCGCAGTCGCGGATATGGTTGAGCTTATGCTGCATAGCATTATAGGAGGCCCGCTCATATTCCGTAAATTCGACGACGATATGCTGGAAATCGCGGCTGTATTTGTCTTTGAGTTCCCGCCATTCTTCGTCCTTTAAATCCTGACTGGGAACGGAATTGATAAACAACCGGACGGAAGGGGGCATACGGAGCGCTTCAAAGTCCCGAATCCCCTTAAAGAAGGTCAGTTTTTCCAGCTGTCCCAAACGGTAGTGGAACTGCGCCACGTTGAAAATATCCTGCGGGGATTTGAAAATGGGCAAAAGAGAGCGCATCAGCGTTTCATAGCCGTAAATTCCCCCCGTTTGCAGACTGACGATCGGCTGATAGTGAAACTCCACCAGCTCGTTTTCGAGCAAATTGAACAGGTCTTCTTTGCTGCCGAGCAGGAAGGAGTTTTTAAGGTAAGTATTGCTGTCGTAATAAGCCAGCTCTCCTTTGGCGGTGGTCTTGATCTCGTACATGGCGAAGTCTGCAAAGCGCATCAGCTGTTCGTGGCTCTGGCTGTCCTGAGGAAACAGACTGACCCCGCCCGAGATGCGGACGCGGATATTATCGCCGCCCGGCACCGTGACAAACCCGTTTTTAAAGGCGAGATAAATTTGTTGCACGTCTTTTTTTACGGCTTCCACGCTGTCGTAGCCGTAAATAAACGCATAGAATTCGTCGCCCGAACGTCTGCCGTAAATTTTGCACGGCAGCTTTTTACATTCCGCGACGAGGCACTGCGCGGCGCTTTGGATATACCGATCTCCGAAGTCGTGACCGTAATTGTCGTTGATGTATTTGAGATTGTCGATGTCGAACATCATAAAGGCGCCGATGCCCAGATTGCCTCTTTCAAACAGTTTCTCGATATTTTCGGAAAAAGCTCTTCGGTTGTAAATGCCGCACAAAACGTCGAAGTTGCGTTCGAAAATGAGCGTTTCCTTTTCTCGATAGGAGGAAGTGACGTTGTTGACGATGCCGAGCACCCGCCTCCCGTCGTCCTGTTTCACTCGGCGCATTTCCACCCAACGGGTATTGCCGCCGTCGTCCTCGAATTTATATACGATTAGAGATTGTTCGTCGTCGGGGAGTTCCTGATTTTGAATGACGCGGGGCTCCATTTTGTCGAGAAAATTGGAAAAATCCGCGAGGGAAAACTCTTTGAAGGGAGGCTGCTGGGCAATTCCGAACACATCTCCGAAATTCTCCGTCATAAAAAGGTAGCCGCTCTCGACGTCGTATTCGAAAGATGCCACGGGCATCCCCGTAAGGGCAATCGTCTTTTCGAGCTTCATATTCGCTTCGAAAACACGGCTGCTGAGCTGCTCGATAGCGCCTGTCAGGTTGTCTATTTCCTTGATGGCGGTAGGCGTGAATTTCAATACGGGCACGGCGGCCGTATCTTTGATCTTTTTGGTGAGCGCCGTAATGGGGCGGGAAATGAGATAGGAAACGAGCGCCGCGATCAGGATCGCGACCAAAAAGGCAAGAACGAGAAAACGGATGATGGTGGAAAAAATCGAACCGATTTCTTCAAAGAGAATATCCTCGTCGATCACCGCAAAGAGCACCCATTGCTCGTCGGAAAAGGGCAGGCCGTTTTCGTAAAGACGGATTTGTTTGACTGCCAAACAATATTTTTCTTGCCCGGTCTGTATCGTATAGACGTTTTCGGCGTCTGTGGCGGAATAGGTCATGTCCGAGCGCTTGGCTTGGGTGAAAAATTCATCGCCGCCAAAGCCCGCGATGATGGCGTTTGGTTCGGAAAAATATCCCGTTGTGTTTGCCAGCGACAGAAGATAAGTGCCTTCGTTCTGGTCGTTCAATTCGTAGAACGGCAGCAGCTTTTTGAACAGCGTTTCCGCGATGTCTATGCCGTATACGCCGAACACCGTCCCGTCTTTTGCGATCAGGGGGACGCTGTAAGAGGACACCTTGACGGATTGATTGATAAAGGTCCTTAGAGGCGACCACCAGCCGCACTGCGCATAGGAAATATCCGATTGGTCCTTGGATAGTTCGGCATAAGTGAAAAGGGGCCGCGTAAAAAATTCCGACCACGTTTCGTTTTCCGATTGAAAAGGAAATTTGAATTTGCGGTAGCTGCTGCTGATCATCGGACCCGATTCAAATTCCATGGGCGCCACTTCGATCGTAAGGTCGGAATTGTCCGCCGTGTTTGTATCGGGATCGTTGTCCCGCAAATACAATCCGTAACGATTTTCGAGAGCATCCTCTCCGAAAACCACAAAAGACCCCGTCGAATAGGAAATGCGCATAGAGTCCGCGACGGTTACGGCCACGTCACTGATGAGGCGCGTGCTTAGCTCTTTGAGCACGTCGTCTTCTAACTCCATAAATTCTTTTGCCGTCAAATTTTGTTCCGCAAAGAGCGTTTCCGCGGCGGTTATGATTTTGTCATAGGTATATTCGACGTTCATCCATCGGTTGGCGGCGGTACTTTCGATGCTGGAAATTCTCAAATTGGTTTGGTTGTAAAAAGCAGTCCGTTTGTTATATCGCATTTTGTCGAAAGTGCCGCTCAAAAACACCGCGGAAAGAAATATCGCGGTTTGCATCATGAACACGAGGGTCATGGGAATGAGTATTTTCGTCATTATCGAGCGATTCTTTTTTAGACGGCTGCCTTTCTTTGCCATAGAGTGACCTTTATCGAAGAATAAATAAAAAACGGAAAACGCAGGTTAAGAATTATAAAGTCTGACGCGGATCAGCCAAGCGCGGCGACGATCCCGGAAAGCTCGTTGAACCAGTTTTCGAAGGGATAGGCGGCAAGCTCCGCCTCGGCCGCTTGTGAAGGGGTTTCGCCATTTTTCACGCGCTGTTCGACGAGCGCCAAAAGATCCGAGGCGTTTTTCAAATTTTCCATGCCGAGTCCGGAGGGTTTTGTGCCCGTCAGGGCGTATTCGAAAATCTTGCGGATTTTCGCGCTGTTTTCATAGGGGAAGGAGGCCCACACCTCGTAACTCGTCATGGTTTCGTAGGTGGCTTTATAGGTATCGAGTAAAATTTTGTTGGATGCTTTCAAATCGGATTTGATCTGCGCGATCTCTTGCACCGTGAAATCGCTTTCTCCCTTTTCTTCCTTTTCTAGATAATTTTTCCATTCGTTGTCTATGACGGCGGTCTGGATTTTATCGAGTCCGTCGCTCTCGTAAGCGGATTGAAGGACGGGAACATAGTTCATGGACGCTGCAAAGTCCTCGTTTCCCGAAAGATACTTGATGAATACGGCGGAGGCGTATTCCGTCACCGTATCCGATTTGCTCACGGCAAGCCCCGCGCCCTGCTGTATGGCGACGGCCTTAGCGTCTTTGAATACGGGAATAGGCGCCACGTACGTTTCGATGTCGTAAGAATGATCGTCGTCTATCTGCACCGCCTTGGGAAAATAGGTGGCGCTGGACGTGGAGCCTACGTAGGAGAGGATGTTTCCCGTCTGCACATCTCCTGAACGATACCGTTCCTTGCTGTAAAAATATCCTTTTACATAAGGGACATAAAAATTATCGTAAATACGGCGGAACGTTTCTTTGTCGAGAAGCACTTGTACGGAATCTTCGCTCGGCTGAATGACCGTTTTGCCGAGGGAATGCGCGGAGGTAAGGATATAATTCGCCAAGGCGTCGCGTCCGAAAAAGGCTTTCCCCTCCGACCATTGATAATATTTCTCCGCGGTGTCTGTGACGCCCTCGATCGTTTTTAAATCGTCGAGGCTCACTTTGTCCTTTTCCGCGGCCTTCGCGTTATAAGCCGTTTCGAAATTATCCCAATCTGTTTTATTCAGCATGAATACTTCCGTAGACTTTGCCGTGGGAATAAGCTTCAACCCGTCGTTTATATAGCCTTCTTCGAAAAAGTTTTCCACGTAATTTTCCGTTTCGCTCTTTGTGAAATAGTTGTCGAGGGAAGCGATGTTATGATAGCTGTCATCTAGGGATTTCAGGTCATCGGAGTAGACTTGGAAGATCTGGGGCATATCGGGCTTTCCGGGCATCTTTTTAGAAGAGGCTTCAAGCGCTTCCGTCAGCTTGGTAACGCTGTCGTAGCTAGTATGCTCTACATAAATATTTTTTGATTTGCCGAGGGTCTTGTTAAATTCGTTTATCGTTTTGCCGAAAGCGATGGATTGCTCGTTATTGTAATAGGTCCAAACGGAAAGATTGATTTTTTCCTTGTGCTCCTGAAGGAGCTTTTCATATGCTTCGAGGCCGGCGGCCGCATCGGAAGAGCTGTTTGAGCCGCCGTCATTGTTTCCGCAGGCGGCAGCCCCGAAAAACGAGCATATCAGCGTAAAAACGAAGGCTGAGGTAAGAAGTTTTTTTAATTTGTTCATAAATGTTCCTCAAATAATTTATCTCGGCAAATAATTTCGAACTTCGAAAAAATTAGTCTGCATTCATTATACTACATATTTTTCCAAAATGCAAGCCCAAGCGGAAAATATTATGGTTTTACGGAAAATAAGCGCAATAAAGGCAAAACGGAAAAGAATAAAAGCCTTGCGAAAGAAAAAATGATTCCGAAGGACTTTTTATATAAAAAATCCTTCGGAACCATAAGCGATTTTATAAATAGTCGAAGATTTATTGATAGTGGTTGAAATTTTTTTAATAGTCGAAAGAGAAAGAGAAAAAACGGCGTTCCGACTTTATTCCTTTTTCCTAAATTGAAAGGGACAGGGATGGGATGAATGAGAAAATATTATTTTTTATTCGCTTTATCCGAAAGAATTTCAAAAGGATTTTTTCTCGGATGATTGTCGAATTTTCCGTAAACTTCATTGACGCGGCAGGAATAAGAGAAAGACGTGCTGTATTTTTTGAGGATTTTTAAAAATTCTCCCACTTGACGTTTGCGGACAATGCAGATGAGCAGCGCTTTATTGCTGTGCGTATACATTCCTTCCGCATTCAGGGTAGTCACGCCTCTGCCCAGCTTTTCCATGAGTTCGGCGGAAAGTTCCTCCGCTTTATCCGTAATAATTTCAAACTTATAGCCGCTCTTCAAGCCTTGCAGCATGAAATCCACCACGATGTCGGAAATAAAGATATTGGAAAGGGTGGAAATCACGGAATTGGTCCCCGAACGGTAGACAAAAAATGCCAGAACGACGACGGACGCATCCATGGCAAATGCAAGCCAAGCGATATTCTTTTCCGGATGAAAACGCTTGATGAGGGCGGAAATCGCGTAAGTGCCGCCGGAAGCGCCGAAACGACGGATCATTAAAGAAAAGCCGAAGCCCGAAATGACCCCGACTCCGATAGAGGCAAAGACGAGATTGTTCCCCTCCTGAAAACAGCCGCCTCCGCGGATTGCCCCGTAATAGGGAAGTCCGTAACGCGTATGGAGGGATTTGAAGAGCATTAAAAGCAGGGACTGAAATACCAGATAGACGATCAGCATGATGCCCGTTTTGCGGCTCACAAAAATGACGGCGAGAATAAAAATCGGAACGTTGAGGAGGAGCATAAAAATACTCATGTTCAGCGTCACTTCGCCGAAATAATCGGCGGTCAGAGAGCCGAGAATAGAGGCGATGCCGGTAACGCCGCCGGGAGCGAAACGATTGTAATTAGAAAAATAATAGAGAGAAGCGGAAACGAGCAGCGCCGAAATAAAGCAAATAAAAACGTCGAAAACAATAGTGCCGGGGCGAAGGTCGTCTTTCTCCGGGGCAGGCAAGTCGGGACGCTTTTTTTCCTTCTCTTCGGAGGGAAGAGGGGTAGATTCCGCTTCATGGGTAGTATCCATATTAAAATTCCTCAGTGGGATGATTTACTCTCTAATAATATAGTACATTTTGTTGAATAAGACAAGTGATTTTGTGTGCTTTCACAAGAAATTTTCTTTGGAAAAAAGGACGCTCGGGCATTTGTACGGGAATTTTTGAAAAAGAAGAAAATTTTTTCCGTAAAAAGATTGACAAGAAAGAAAAAAAGTGATATACTGACAACGTTCTATTCGGATAGTTGTATAAAATGGTCTCGTAGCTCAGTTGGTTAGAGCGCATGCTTCACATGCATGAGGTCGAAGGTTCGAGCCCTTTCGAGACCACCATTATACAGGAAATAAGGTATAAAAAGCCCTATTTCCTGTATTTTTTTATGCGCAAAATGATTTCATTGTGTGAAATTTGGGGAAGAATTGGGGAAGAAATAAGCTCAATTCCTTTTAATATTTGAGTTTCTCACCCTCTTGCAAAAGGAAACGATCGGAAAGATCGGTATATGTATTTCCGAGGGCGCCGAGCGAGTGACCGACAAATTTTTTCCGTGCGACTTCGGCAACGCCGCATTCTTGGCAACGAGTATAGAATGTCGTGCGGAGGTCGTAAAGGATATGATTAGGTAATAATTCCTTCATTTTTTTACGGAGATTCTCAACCCTATAAAAACGTAAATCCGTAACCCCTTTGAGGTAGGGACGGAGCATGGGGGAAATGGGGATTTTTTTGTATTCGACTTTTCCGTGTTTGCGTTTGGAATTTACGGCGACAATAAATTCTCCCTCAATCCTTGCCGTCTTGTATTCGACGGGACGCAGGCCCGTATATAATATAACGGCAAACATAAGCTCGTAGGGCGTTCCCTTAACTAATCGAAGCAGTAACTGTTCTTCTTCATACGTAAGAGCTACGCCGTGTTCATATTCGTGATTGACGGGTAAAAGAGTATCCATGGGATTTTGCGTAATAAGGTGATGAGCCAAGGCAGATTTGAAAATTCCGTTAAGTAAGGAGTATATCGTTTCAGCTTTCCGCTCATGCCCTTGTGCCAGCACGTTATCGATTACCTTTTTGCAATCGGCAGGCGTTATATTTTTTACGTTTATTTTTCCCAAAAGGGGCTTTATAGTGGATTCATATTTTTGACAATCAAGTTTGTAGGTGTAGGCCGCTATGTTGGGCTTTCGATACGTTTCAAAATAGTATATCGCAAAGCCGTCAAAGACTTTCGGCACAGCCGTCTGCTGGTCTTTTTTTATCGCTTTCGGTTTAGCTACCTTTGCCTTTTCGATAAAGTTTGCTTTCGCTTCGGCTTTGGTCTTGCCTGAGGCAGATATATCATATCCTCGGCGGCGGTAGCGGATTTCATAGGTGAACGAATTTTTCCCGCTTTCGTGAGTTCTCATGTGGGCGATGAGCCCGTCTAATCTAAATACTTTTACAAATGTTTTGTTTTTTACAGACACTGGTCTAATCTCCTCTTCGGTGAATTGAACAATGCCTTCTTCTGTGTCCTCTGCTATTTGCGGAGGGCTTTTTTCTTTTTCGGCGGATTTCTGCCAACTTCGAAATAAATCTAATTTGGTCGTACATTCATCTTGGTCGTCAGATTCTTTCATAATCATTAAGCCTTGGAATGCATAACAAAATTGCATGACATTAATTGCTTTTGCTTTTAGCGCAAGCAATAATGCGGGGGAGTGTGAAAGCGCAAATCTAATTTCAGGGCTATTAATTAAATCCTGTAAATCTTCTGCACTAACAGAAATTTGGGTAACGATCGTATTGATCGTCGAGATAAAATTATCCAT
>ERZ809074.1711-NODE-1711-length-27160-cov-16.854639_pt1 | contig 27160 bp, 25 predicted proteins | sample MGYA00520795_ERZ809074 | MGnify/ENA primary metagenome ERZ809074 (study PRJEB31570, sample SAMEA3212989) | Homo sapiens | biome: human-gut; feature: human gut; material: fecal | place: Sweden | collected 2011 ...
GGGACAAAATTCTACCATTTTTGTCCCGCCAATAAAAAAGCCATCGTCTTCAATATCAACTTGTCCAGGTTCTATCCCATAATATAGTAAAATATCATAAGCCAAAGATTCGGGATCGTCCGCTTCATTGTTATCGTTCAATGGCATATATGTGGCAGTAGGGTTCTCGCTATTTTCCTGTTTTATAGTATTAATCAGATGAATTTTATTATCGACGAAAGGAGCATTATCAATGATAGAATTTTGTCCCATTGATAAAAAAAACAAAAAGCTACAAGAAAGCAGTAAGGAAATAATTTTTTTCATAAATACCTCAGATTATAATGGAAATATTTTATATATTTTATAATAACATCATTTTATTTTTTTGTCAACAAATTTTTCAATAAAATATTTTTGATACAATAGATTTTCCTGTATTCTTAATTTCATCTTTTTAAGACGAACTCTTCTCCCCAAAGGAAACTTTGCGGGAGCTTTTTACATTTAATCGATCACGTGCTCTTCTTTGACAAAAACTTTTTAAGCGCCCCGCACGAGGGGAAAGAAAAATTAAATCCGCAACGTAAAAAAAATTCAAAAAAATTATTAACCATGGTTAAAAAATTCTTGACAGCGGCATAAAATGATGATATAATACAATAAAACTTAACCGAGGTTTAAAAATATTTTGCCTTTGCGAAAGAGAAGGTTGTCGAAAAGAGAAGGGACTTTATAGAACGGGCAAAAAACTTATAAAAGAGGGAATGCGGCAAATTGCCGTTTTCTTTTCCGAAATAAAATTAACCGTGGTTAAAATAAATTGGGCGGAGGACAGAAAAGATATGCCTTTAAAAATGGCGCCTTTGGGCGAAGAAGTGGAAATCAAGAGGCTTGCGGCGGACGATAAGGTAAAAAGGCATCTGGAAAATCTGGGACTTGCCGTGGGACAGAAGATCACCGTTTTGAGCGCGGAAGGGGGCGCCGTCATCCTCAAAGTCAAGGACGGGCGTATGGCTCTCGACAGACAGATGTCCGCGGGGATCTTTGTGGCTTGACTCTTACATAGCTCCGTTGCTTTCGGCATTTTTTTCGGATTGCCGTTTGAAACCGTTGGAAAAAGACGGAAAACGCAGCTTGGCGCATCGTCGGTATGAAAAAAGGAAAAAGGGGGCTTACGGGAAGGGGCGGAGCCGATATCGATAAGCAATCGTATTTTAAAACGATGGTGCGCGGTCTTGCGTAAAACGCGCGGACAGGATATAGAAAACGCGGATTCGAGAAAAGAGAGCCGAAAGGGGGAAAATTTGCGATTTTTGTCGCCAAAGAGATTTCGGCGAAACAGTCTTTGAGAAAAGACACGGGGCAGGTATGCGGCGACAGCGCCTTTTACTTCGTTAAAAAGACAGGACCGATTTTTGCTTTAAAGAAAAAGTCGCGTCCCGTCAAAATCTGTATAAGGAGATTGAAAATAATGGCTAAATTTTTATCGGACTTTGCCGTCGGAGAGAGCGGAAAAATCCTTTCCGTTTCGGGCGGCGGCGCGATTCGCAGGCGCCTTTTCGATATGGGCGTGACGCCCGGGGCGGACGTCGTGCTCCGCAAAAAAGCGCCGCTCGGGGATCCTTTGGAAATCACGATCCGCGGCTATGAACTTACTCTCCGCAAGGCGGAAGCCGCCTGTGTGGAAATGGAGTCGATGCGGAAGGAGGCGGCAAACGGAATATGTTGAAATTTGCTTTGGCGGGAAATCCTAACTCGGGAAAGACTACTTTGTTCAACTCCCTGACGGGAAGCACGGCGCACGTCGGCAACTGGCCGGGCGTCACCGTGGATAAGCGGGAGGGCACCTATAAAAAGGGAGGCGAACCGGTAGACATCGTCGACTTGCCCGGCATTTATTCCCTCTCTCCCTATACGCCCGAAGAGGTCATCGCGCGTAATTTCATCCTCGACGAGCGTCCCGACTGCATCATCAATATCGTCGACGCGACCAATCTCGAACGCAATCTCTATCTCACGACTCAGCTGATGGAAGTGGATATTCCGATGATCGTCGCGCTCAATATGGCGGACGTGCTCATCAAGAACGGGGATAAGCTGGACGTCGACGTTTTGGAACAACGAATCGGTTTGCCCGTGGTGGCAATTTCGGCGCTCAAAGACAAAAACACCGATCTTCTGATGAAGCGCGCCGTCGAAACGGCAAAGAAACCGCGGTCGGCGACGAGCGTCCTCACTCGTTCGAAGCTGGGCGAAGCGATCGCTTACGCGGAGGGAATGCTGAAAGAAAAGAAGAGCGCGCCTTTGTTCCATGCGGTGAAACTGTTGGAAAAGGACGAACTCGAAATCGCGAAAAGTCCTGCGGAATCGGACAAATTGCAAAGATATCTCAAAGAAAGCGGCGGTCAAAAGGGGGGACTTAGCGGCGATACGGAAGCGGAGATCGCGGATGCGCGCTATCAATATATATCCGAAAACTTTTCGCCCGTACTGAAAAAATCGTCGAAATCGTCAAAGGGCAAGATCACGAAATCGGATAAGGCGGACAGAGTGCTCACCCATAAATGGGCGGGGATTCCTCTCTTTCTCCTCATCCTGTTTGCAATCTTCCATTTTACTTTTTCCGAGGACCTTTTCTATCTCGGCGCCATCATCAGACCTTTCGGCGAATGGGCGGGCGGGATCAAAGAAACTGCCGCGGGCGGCATCTTCTTTTCGGACGGATTGAACTCTCCCGGCGTCATTCTCGCCAATGCTTTGGGGCTTTTGACAGATACGCTCACGGGGCTGGCGGGACAGGGCATGGAAGCGGCGAACGCCGGCGCCTGGGCGGTCAGCTTTATCTGCGACGGCGTATTGGGCGGCTTGTTCTCGGTGCTTTCCTTCCTGCCGCAGATCCTCGTTCTTTTCCTCTTCTTCTCCGTTTTGGAGGACAGCGGATACATGGCGCGCGTGGCGTTCATTCTCGATAGAATTTTCCGCCGTTTCGGCGTTTCGGGAAGAGCGTTTATGCCCATGATCATGGGCTTCGGATGCAGTGTGCCCGCGATGATCAATACCCGCACCCTGTCCGACGAGAAAGAACGGACTGCCACCATCCGCGTCATTCCCTTCTTCTCCTGCGGCGCGAAGCTGCCCATTCTGACGGCTATCGCGGGCGGTATCGTCACGAAATTCGGCGTCGGCAACGCGGACGCCATCACCTATTCCATGTATGTCTTGGGCATGGCGGCGGCTGTCGTTTGTCTTTTAGTGATGCGCAGCACGACGATGAAAGGAGAAACGCCTCCCTTCATCATGGAGCTTCCCGCCTATCACGCGCCGAGATTGCGCAATCTGATGCTGCACTTGTGGGATAAAGTAAAACATTTCGTCAAGAAGGCGTTTACGATTATTCTCGCTTCTACCATCGTCATCTGGTTCCTGTCCAAATTCGGCTGGGATTGGCATTATATCGGCGACGATATGGACAGTTCCATTCTCGCCTCTTTGGGCAAACTCATTCAACCCATTTTCACGCCCCTCGGCTTCGGTTCGCAATTGTCTGCGTTCGGCTGGGTGTTCGCGGTGGCGGCGGTGACGGGGCTTATCGCCAAGGAAAACGTCATCGCCACCTTCTTCACGCTCGCCTGCTGTATCGTGGCGGCTGCCGGAAACGGCGCGCTCGCGGGACTTCCCGAAGAAACTTTACAGGAAATCCTTGCGCTGATAGAGGGCGGGGAAGCCAGCGAAGACGGCGTCCTCGAAGCGGTGGCGATGATTCAGGCTACGGGCATCACCGTTCCCGCGCTGCTTTCCTTCATCGCGTTCAATATGACGACGATTCCCTGCTTCGCGGCGGTGGCGACGGCAAAAGCCGAACTGCCCGCAGGCAAATTGAAGTGGACGATCCTCTTCTGGACGGTTTCTTCCTACGCCATCTCGGCGGCGGTATACACCATCGGCAGCTGGTGGTGGACGGCGTTCCTCTGGCTGGCGGCTGCCGCGATCGTCACGGCGATCATCGTGCTCAAAAATAAATCCGACAAAAAGGTCGCTTTGAAAACCGATTCGGACGCAAAGGCGCAGGCGGCTTGATAAAGCTTTCCCCTTCCTCTCAAAACTCTTCCCTTTTTCCTGAAAGGGACTGAAACTTTCAAAAATTCGGCTACGGACGTCCGCGCTTGTCGGATGCCCGGAACTGAAAGGAAAGCGCGGGCGCCTTTGGCGCATAAAAAACGCAGCCGAAAGACGGAGGGAAAAAGATTTGGAAAATTTTGTCGGCTTCGCTTGACGAATTGCTTTTGAAAGAATTGGAAAGTAAGCGGAACGCCTGTTTTCGGGTCGCTTGTCCCGTAAACTTTTTGAAAACGCAAAAGTGCGGATCGGATTCTTTCGTCGCTTTAAACGTTCAGTTTTTAAAAAGCGTTTCCTATCGATTTTTGTCCGCCGCATTGGTTTTTGCGGGGAAACGGCGGCGGAAAGATAAGGTGCGTTTCAAATTCTTCATCGCCCCTGTAAAGACAGCATTTCCCCGCCGCGGCGGCGGAAAAAACGTCAAAGTTGTTTTGCGGCTTATTCGGGCGGAAAAAAAATCTTTCTTGCACTCGGCATTATTCTATCGGGAGGAGATCATGAAACCCATCGAAATCATCATCGTAATTGCGGCGGTCGCCATCGTGGCGGCGGTGATCGTATGCGCGATTATCCGTAAAAAACAAGGCAAATCGTCGGGCTGTGACTGCGGCTGTTCTTCCTGTCCGTATTCCGGCGCGTGCGCTTCCCGTAAGGCAAAAAAGCCTTCTAAGCCGAATAAATAAACCGACCGTTTCCGTTCTTTCCCGAAAAGAAATTCCACGGGCGGGAAGAAGGGCAAAAGCCCTCCCGTTCCGTTTCTTTGTAAGCGGCGCCCCTTTTTAAGCCTGCGCTGGCGGAAACGGCGGAAAGCCGGATTCTTATGTTCATACGTTACCGATTTATATAACTCTATTTCATTGACGAAAAAGCGGGCGTCTTCTCCTTGTGCTCATAGGGGATACGGTTCGCTTTTTTGTCGCGCTTTCCCGTCGTTTTGGTTGCGTTTTATGCGTATTTATGATAGAATATAGAGGAAAATTCAATATTATAAATCGAAAGACCCGAATCGGGAAAGGGAGGCGTTCTTTGAAAACGGCTTCCTTTTTAAAGGATTGCGGCGGTTTGCGGAAACGGAAGACGAAAGAATGAAAAAGAGCTTTCTTTCAGGCGGGAACGCCGCAAAGAGCGTCCGTTTGGCGGACGAAAGATAGGCATAAAACGCGGCCGATCAATTCTTTTTCGCGCGCAAAGTCGTCGGCAATCGCGGAGAAAAGGGCGTTTTTTCGGATAGGCGCATAGCGTTTGCCCTTTTTACGGGCGCGGCTCTTCTTTTTTTGGCGGACAAGCGGCGGATACGCGCGTTAAAGATGTTTCGCCCAAGAGTTCCCCTTAAAAACGCGGCGCGTCTTGAAGGGAGAACGTCGGGACGCCGCGCCGTTTGGGTCGGAGTTTTTATAGAGTAGGAGGCATAGCTGATTATGAAGCTGATCAGGAGATTTTTTTCCTATTATCGGCCGCATCGGCGGCTGTTTATCGTAGATTTGATCTGTTCGTTTACGATTTCCGTCTGCAATCTGTTTTATCCCATGATCGCGCGGAATATCATGAACGATTACGTCCCCAACCAAAATTTGCGGCTGCTGATCGTCTGGGCGATCGTTTTGGCGGCTATTTACGCGGTGAAGAGCGTGCTTACTTTCATCGTCGGATATTGGGGGCACGTTTTAGGCGTTCGCATTCAAGGGGATATGCGGCGGGATTTGTTCCGACATATCGAAACGCAGCCCTTTTCCTTTTTTGACGAGAACAAGACGGGCGGCATTATGTCCCGCATCATCAACGACCTTTTCGAGGTTTCCGAGCTGGCGCATCACGGACCCGAGGACGTTTTCAATTCCTTTATTTCCATCGTCGGCGCGCTGATCATGCTCTGCACCATCAACGGCTGGCTGGCGCTCATCGTGCTCTGTTACATTCCCTTTATGCTGTTTTTTGCGATCAAGGCGCGCGGGCGCATGAACAAAGCGTTCGAGGAATCGAGAAAGAAGGTGGCGGAAATCAACGCCGAAATCGAGTCTTCCGTTTCGGGCGTGCGCATCACGAAGGCTTACAACGCCGAAAACACGGAAGAGAAAAAGTTTGACGTCGTCAACGGGAGATTTAAAAAGGCGCGCGCGGAATCCTATCGCGCGATGGGAATGTTTCAGGGGGGTATGTCTGCGTTCAACGACTTTTTGTATCTGCTGGCTCTCGTTTCGGGCGGATTGCTGTTCTATTTCGGCGTCGTCACGGGCGCGGACTTTACGGCGTATATCCTCTATATCACCATGCTTTTAAACCCCTTGCGCACTTTGGTGACGCTGTTTGAACAGATCCAGGACGGCATGACGGGCTTCAAGCGCTTCTGCGAGTTGATGGATATGCCCTCCGAATATCAGCCCGAACATCCCGTCGAAACCGACCTCGACGGCGATATTGTGTTCGACGACGTGACGTTCGGCTATAAAAATCGACAGGGGGAGGACACGGCGGTGCTCAAAGGCATTTCCTTCACCGTCAAAAAGGGGGAAACCGTGGCGCTCGTCGGCTCCTCGGGCGGCGGAAAGACGACCATTTGCCATCTCCTGCCCCGTTTTTATCTCAGGGACGGAGGCGTCATTTCCATCGGCGGAACGGATATCAACGACGTTTCAAGCGAAACGCTGCGGGACAAAATAGCCGTCGTCGCGCAGGACGTTTTTCTCTTCGCGGGGAGCATCCGCGACAATATCATGTACGGCTCCCCCGACAAATCGGAAGCGGAAATGATCGTCGCCGCCAAGCGCGCCAATATCCACGATTACGTTATGGGGCTTCCCAACGGTTACGAAACGGAAGTGGGGGAACGGGGCGTCAAGCTTTCGGGCGGTCAGAAACAGCGCATTTCCATCGCCCGCGCCTTTTTGAAGAATCCGCCCGTGCTGATTTTGGACGAAGCGACTTCCGCACTCGACAACATGACGGAAATGCAGATCCAAAGTTCGCTTGCCGAGCTTTCCAAGGGCAGGACGACGCTAGTAGTGGCGCATAGGCTTTCCACCGTCAAAAACGCCGACGAGATACTCGTGGTGACGGACGGCGTGATTGCGGAAAGAGGCACTCACGAGGAATTGGTGGAGAAAGGCGGTTTGTACGCCGAACTTTATCGCTATCAGTTTCGCGAATGAGCGTTTTTCAAAGGCAGAAGCAACGCGCGAAAAGCCGTTTGAAAGGGATAAATCAAAACGTCGGAGATACCCATGTATAAGATCATGTTTGTCTGTCACGGCAATATCTGCCGTTCGCCGATGGCGGAATTCGTCTTTAAAGATATGCTTGGTAAGGCGGGAAGGGAGAAAGAATTTTTCGTGGCCTCGTCCGCGGTTTCCTCGGAGGAAATTTGGAATGGCGTCGGCAATTCCGTCTATCCGCCCGTAAAGGCGTTGTTAAACGCGCTCGGCATCTCGTGCGAAGGCAAGCGCGCGGTGCAGCTCAAAGCGTCAGACGCGGAAAAGTACGATTTGTTTCTCTGCATGGACGATAGCAACCTGCGGGGCGCAAAACGCATTCTCGGCGCCGGCGGCGCACAGAAGTGCAGAAAACTGCTCTCTTTTGCGGGAAGCGACGCGGACGTGTCCGATCCGTGGTATACGCGGGATTTCGAGACCGCCTATCGGGACATTTGCCGCGGCTGCAAAGGACTCTTGGAAAAATTCTGAATACGAAAAACGTTTGAAGGGGGAAAGAAAAATTGGAAAAGGACCTCGCGGAAAAGTACGAGAAAAAATATTTCGAAAAAAGATGCAGGTACGAAATTCGTCAGGAATTGAAATGCGACGAGTATTTTTATCAAAAGACGGAAGGTGCGTCTTTATATGAAGAATACTGTCTGCGCTGTAAAAGCTGCGAAAATTTTTATCAAAATTGCGGGTTGTATTTTTCCTCGGACGAATATACCGACGATTTTGAAAAGCAGGTCGCCGTTGTGGCGGTCTATTTGAAAAATCAGAAAGAGCTGGAAGAATTTGTCGGGCGTTGCAGTCCGCGCTTAAAAGCCGTATATTTGGGCGGTCGCTTCGAGGATTTGACTTGTGTGGAAAAATTTTACGATTTGGAGATGGCCTATCTCTATCCTCCGCGGGTCAAAAAACTGTGGGATATGAAGAAAACGCCCTCTTTTCAATGCTTAGAGATCGAGGGCGGAAAAAATATTACCGATTTAAGCGGACTTTCCGAGGCGCGTGCTTTGCGGTATTTCCGGATAAGTCCGATTACTTCGCAGATAAATTCGAATCGGGTGGAAAGTTTTGCGCCGCTCGCTTGTCTGCCCGATTTGGAAGAGGTGGTTCTCAGCGGTACGATTCCGCTCGACGGGGAGATAAGTCCTTTTATCTCCCTGCCCAAATTGAAAAGAATGTGGGTTTCTCCCAATCTTTTTTCCGTGCAGGAATACGCCCGCTTCGAGGCGTTAAAATTTCTGTTCGACGGGGACGAGGAATATGGGATTTTCAAAAACGGAGATGTCGAATGGCCGTACGGGATCGGACAGCGTCGATTTCTCACGGATAAACGCAAACGGGAATTTTTAGAAAATTATCGCCTCCTCATGAGTCGGGCTTTGGAAAATCGGCAAAAATAAAAAACGCGGCTTATCTCCTTACGCTTTGGTTTTTGAAAAATGCGGAAAGGAAAAGGCTGAAAATCCTCCGTGCGAAGAGCACAGGAAGATTGTATCAAAAACGGGAAGGACGCATTCGCGCCTTCCCGTCCGTTTTTGTTTTTAGAGTCAGCTTCCCTTTTTGCGGAGCCAAGAAAAGAGAGTTCGCTTGCTCTTTTTTTCGGGAAGCGCCGCCTGCCGCTTGGCGTCCTCTTCGCTTCCCGAAAAGGTGGGGGCGTTTTCTTCCTCCGGATCCTCCCCGTCCTCCTCGTCGCCTTCGCCGTCTGCCAAAAGAAAGGGGATCTGTTCCTCGTCGAAAAAGTCCGCGCTTTCCTCCTCGCCCAACTCGTAAAAATTCGTATCCTCAAAGTCGGCGTTCTCGTTCTCTTCCTCCTCGAACACCTCTTTGTCGGGGGACAGGGCGCCGTTTTCCTCTCCGCCCGTCAACTTCGCTTTGATCCGTCGAAAGAGGGAAGGCTTCTTGCGCGCATCCGTTTCGGGCGCGTCGGAGAGGGCGAGGGCGGTTTCCGCATTCGCCCCGGCATCGGCGGAAGGAAGATACTTCGCGTCTTCTTCCGCAGGGTTTTTCCCCGCGAGCCGCGCGGCTTTTTCTTCCGCCTTTTTCTGCTTGTCCGCATCCCTTAACAATTTGGTTTCGATGCGCACGGAATTTTTCTGCTCCCGTTTTTGTTCTTTCGCCGTCTGCTTCGCCGCCGTGCGTTCCACTTCGCGTCGGATTTTTTCCTCCGCCTTTTTCCGTTTTTGTTCGGCGCGGTACGCCTCGACTTTCTCTTTGAGTTTGAGCTGATTTTTCGTCAGTTCTTTCTGAGGAGCCACTTCCTTGCCCGTCACCTTTTTAAAGAAATTTCCCACCGAACGCACGGGCTTCAACATATTGTCGAGATCCGCTTCCAATCCTTCCAAAATAAAATTGACGCGATTGGTTAAAATCTTGATCAGCACCTCGAAAATGATCTGCAAACACCATCCGACGATCATCAGCGCCGCCAAAATGACGGAGAGGGCGGAAACGTGTTCCACGGCGGTACAGATGCCGTAAACGGTCAGTCCCAGCGTAAACAGCTTGATGAGGCGCTTGCACCAGACGTACACTGCCGTGCCCGTCTTTTTGACGGTTTTGCCTTCGGGAGTTTTCCCGAGCGAGGTCATGGTGAGGAAGAACACGAAATACGAGGTGGAGATCACCAGGAGCACGATATTCAGGGCGAGATAGCCCGTCCCGACGATCAAGGTATAGATAAGATAAATTATGTAAATGATTTGTGTGGCGACGTTGCGGATATAATCCGTTTTTTTCAGGTCGGATATCGTCTGCTTAATCGCCATTTTCGTATAATCGAGCATAAAAACGGCTTCTCCCGAAAGACGGCGAACTTTAAAAAATGCCGCCTTTTCTGCGGCGTGCCGACGCAAAACAGGGCATGGGCAAAGAGAAACTTTTACTGAGCGCGGAAGGGAAAAAGAGAGAATACACTTTTCCCGCCGAGCGGCAGACGTTTCCAAAAAGGAGGCTGATGCCGCCTCTGCGTCGATACGACCTGATTTCATTATACACCAAACGAGCGAAAATTCAAACCGAATTACGGAGGAAAATTCTTCTTTTTTGTCGAGCGGGTTTGGATTTTTTTCTCATAACTTCGGCGGCGCTTGCTTTTTGCGCGTCGCTGTGGTACAATGGTAGCACTCGATACGCCGAAAGGGACAAGCGCGGCGGGATAAGGAAACAAACCTATGAGAAAGAAAAAGAAAAAAAACGGGGAGGAAAACGTTTCTCTCACGGTGACGACGCCCAAGGCAAAGCAATACGCGGCGCGGGCGCAGGAGGATTCCACGGGCTTCGCGGATTCCATGTCCGACGCCTTCAAACAGAAAAACGAAAAAAATTTCTTTGCCGCTATTTTGGCAGCGGTGGCGATCATCGTCATTCTGATCATCGGCGCTTTGGCAAACGTTCTCTCCCTCTGTTTTGAGGTAAACCGCGTTTTCGGATACCTGATGGTCGCCTTGACGGCGCTTCTCATCCTTCTTTTCGTGGTGCGCCCGATCGCAAAAGTGCTGGGCGCGCGGTTTTTCATCACCGACATCACGTCGGACAAATGCGATATGGCGCGCCGCAGAAACTACCGCGCCCTAAAAGATACGGCGCGCGCGCTCGTGGAATATAATACGAATCCGAGAAATTATAAATTCAGATACCTTTCTTCGGAAAACGCCGAAAAAATTGACGCCGCGCTCGACGAGGGGGACAAGGACGAGCTGAAAAAGACGATGCGGCAGGTGTACGCCACGGACGTGGCTTCCTGCGCAAACGCTCTGATTTGGAAGAGCGCGGGCAAGGTGTTTTTGACCACTTCCATTTCTCAAAGCGACAAGATCGACGCCATCTCCGTGCTGCTCGTCAATCTCTCTTTGGTCAAGCAGATCGTGGGCGTTTACGGCTATCGCCCCTCTTACGCCAAACTCTTCCGCGTCTACACTGCGGTCCTGCGCAATTCGCTGATCGCCTATGGGATGCAGAATGTCAACTGGTTCAACGTGTTCGGAAAATTCTTCACGGGGCTGGCGCGCAAGATTCCCTTCCTCGACACTCTCGTGGACAGCGCCGTACAGGGAACGGTGAGCGCTTTCATGACCGTGCTGGTCGGCTACAAAACAAAGAAATATCTCTGCTCCGACTATAAGAAGCAGGAAAAGCTGGATATGGACATACAGGACGCGGTGGACGTCGGGGACGACGAGGTGAAGATCGCTTCCGCGTGGGCGAAAAAGATTCAGCGGGAAAACGAACGGGGCAGGGAAGAAACGAACGCATGAAAGAAAAGAACTTGCAGCTTTTGATACCCGTCGCGGCGGGATTGGAACAAATCGTCAAACGCCAGCTTTTTTCACTCGGCTTCGAGCGTGCGCCCGCTTTCAACGGCAGGATAGAAACGGAAGGGGATTGGCAGGACGTCGCCCGCCTCAACGTGTTTTTGCGCAGCGGCGAAAGGGTGCTTATCAAATTGCGCGAATTTCCCGCCCGCACGTTCGACGAATTATACGACAATTTTTACGCGATCCCTTGGGAGGATTGGCTGAGCGTCGATTCCAAAATCCTCATGGACGGCAAAAGCGTCCAAAGCGCGCTGGCGGCGGTGAAAGCGGCGGGCGGCGTGGCGAAAAAAGCGATCATCCGCCGTCTGATGGATAAAAAGAAAACGGGCCGCCGCACGGCGAGCGAGAGCGGCGCAAGATCCGTGGTCGGCTTTTCCCTGTATCGGGACAGGGCGACGGTGACATTGGATACTTCGGGGGAGGGCCTGCACAAGCGCGGGTATCGTTCTCTCGCCTACACGGCGCCCCTCAAAGAAACGCTGGCGGCGGCGCTCGTCGATCTGTCCTTTTATAATCCCAATGCCGATCCCGAAAAGCCCTTTGCGGACGTCTTTTGCGGCAGCGGCACGCTGCCCGTCGAGGCGGCGATGAAGGCGCTTCACATTGCTCCCGGCGTCAATCGCAGCTTCGATTTTTGCTTTTGGGAATGTGCTCCGAAAGGAATTTTGGAACGGGCGCGGGAAGAAGCGCGCGACGGAGAAAAACGGGGCAGACAGGTATGCGTTTACGGCTCGGATATTTCCGCGGAAGCGATTTCTGTCGCCCGCTATCACGCGAAGCGGGCGGGCGTCGAAAAAAATATTGTATTTTCCGTGGCGGATATGCGCGATTTTAAAAGCACTGTCCCTTACGGCGTGATGATCTGCAATCCTCCTTACGGCGAACGCCTTTTAGGCGAGGAGGAGGTAAAGAGCCTTTACCGCGATTTCGGCAGGACTTTCCGCGCCCTTCCCGATTGGAGCGCCTACGTGCTCACTTCGTTTTCGGAATTCGAGCGCTTTTTCGGCAAGAGCGCGGACAGAAAGAAAAAACTCTGTAACGCCAATCTCGAATGTGGGCTATACGCCTATTTCGGCAAGAAACCCGAGCGCGCAGAGCGGTGAACGAAGGTGTGCGCCCCGAACGCAACGAACGGGAAAGAGGGCAGGTCGTTCTTTTCGTTCGGAAGTTTTCGAAGGGAAGGAATGGCGGACGGAAAAAAGGCAGGGGAAGAAAGGAACGGACAAAGAAAGGAGCGGAGGGAAAAGAAAGGACTTTTCATCGTTCGCTTTCGTTCGCCTATATGCAAAGTAGAGCAGGGCGAAGCAAAACGGGGGGCCCGTTTTTTCAAGAGCGTTTCTTCTCGCGGCGAACGGGAGAAAATCTGTCTTCCGAGAGGACCCGAAGAGGGAAAAAACTGTTTTGTGCGAATTTTTTAAACTTTGTTTTTTCAAGTAAGAGCGCTCGTTTCTTGTTAAATACAGGGAATAAACTGCCGATAAGCATATATTACGGCTATATAGGTTTGTTTTTTAAAGTGAAAGCCGAAAAAAACGATAGTTTATAAAGTAATTGTCCGCGGAAACAATTTTAAACTGTTTTCGGTGAAAAACGGGGAGAATTTATTTGACTTTCTCGGCTTCTTTTCATATAATTTTTGTAATCGATCGAAACGGGTAAGCGTCGGATTTTCCAAACGCGGCGTCCCGTCCCTCCGTTCTTTTGCAATAAACCCTTTTAAGGAGTCAAACATATGAACATTCCCGAGATTTTTGGCGAAAACGTCTTCAACGACATCGTGATGCGGAGTTCACTTCCCAAGGAAGTTTACAAATCCCTGCGCAAGACCATCGACGCGGGCGAACCCATCGATATGTCCATAGCCGACACGGTGGCAAACGCCATGAAAGACTGGGCGCTTTCCAAAGGCGCCACCCATTATACCCATTGGTTTCAGCCGCTCACCAATCTGACGGCGGAGAAGCACGACAGCTTTATCGAGCCTTGCGGCGGCGACGGCGTCATCATGCAGCTGACGGGGAAATCGCTGATCGTCGGGGAGCCCGACGCGTCGTCCTTCCCTTCGGGCGGCTCCCGCGCCACCTGCGCGGCGCGCGGCTATACGGCTTGGGATCCCACCTCCCCCGCCTTCGTCAAAGAGGGAACGCTCTACATTCCCACCGTTTTCGTTTCCTACACGGGCGAAACGCTGGATAAAAAAGCGCCGCTTTTGAAATCGATGACCGCGATAGGCCGTGCCACCAAACGTATTCTCAAACTGTTTGGCATCGCCTGCCAAAAGGTGTCGACGACGGTCGGACCCGAACAGGAATATTTCCTCGTGGACAGGGCGGTGTTCGAACAGCGGGAAGATTTGATTCTGACGGGCAGAACGCTGTTCGGCGCTCCCGCGCCCAGAGGACAGGAGCTTGAAGATCATTATTTCGGCGTTTTAAAGCCCCGCATTTCCGAGTATATGCACGATTTGGATAAAACGCTCTGGTCTTACGGCATCCTCGCCAAGACCAAGCACAACGAGGTGGCGCCCGCCCAGCACGAGCTTGCGCCCGTTTTCAACACCACCAATATCGCCGTGGACAATAACCAGCTGACGATGGAGATCATGAAAAAAGTAGCGCAGCGCCACGGTCTTGTCTGCCTTCTGCACGAAAAGCCCTTCGAGGGGATCAACGGCTCGGGTAAACACAACAATTGGTCGCTTTCCACGCAGTCGGGACTCAATCTTTTGGAGCCGGGCGATCATCCCGAAAGCAACGCCCGTTTTATGCTTGTCCTCGCCTGCGTCATCGCCGCGGTGGATAAATATCAGGGCGTGCTGCGCGCCTGCGTCGCTTCCGCGGGGAACGATCACCGCCTCGGCGCGGACGAAGCGCCGCCCGCCATCATCTCCGTCTATCTCGGCGATCAGCTGGGCGCTTTGGTGGACAGTATCGTCAACGGCAAGGATTATGTGCCTTCCGCCGCCGTCAAAGGCTCCATCGGCGTTCCCGAATCGCCTATTTTCCCCATCGATTCGACGGATAGAAACCGCACGTCGCCCTTTGCTTTCACGGGCAATAAATTCGAGTTCCGTATGCTCGGTTCCTCCGCGTCCGTGGCGGATCCCAACATCGTTTTGAATACGATTGTCGCGGAGGAATTTTCCGAAGCCGCGGAAAAATTGGAAAAATCCAAAAATTTCGAAAAGGACTGCAAGGCGTATACGGAAAAGCTGTTAAAAGCTCATTACCGCGTCATTTTCAACTACAACGGCTACGGACCCGAATGGGAGCCGGAGGCGGAACGCAGGGGGCTTCTCAACAATAAAAACACGGCGGACGCGGTACCCGAACTTTTCAAAAAAGAAAACATCGACGTCTTCGTCAATCAGGGCGTCTATACGAAGTCGGAGGCGATCGCCCGCGCCAGAATTCAGCTGGAAAATTATATCAAGACCATCCGCATCGAAGCGCTGACCATGCTGGACATGGCAAAGAAGCAGATCTACCCCGCCGTGTCCGCCTATGTGGGCGAATTGTGCGCCAATCTCGGCGCGAAAAGGGCGGTCTGCGATTGTATTCCCTGCGCGTCCGAAGAAACGCTCATCAAAACCCTAGCTACGGCAAACGACAACATGATGGCGGCAGTGCAGAAGCTGGAAAGCGACCTTGCGGATATGCCCGAAGGGGAAACGGAAGCCTCGCAGAGAATGGCGCACGTCGTCGTTCCCGACATGGAACGGATCCGCGGCTATGCCGACGAAATGGAAAAACTTTGCGCCAGGGATTATTGGCCTTTCCCCACCTATGCCGATCTTTGGTTCAGCGTCACTTGAAAGTAAGTTCTGAGCGGAACGCAAGGCGCTTTCGTTAAAACTATTGCGCAGGCGATTGCCGTAAAGCAGATGTTGAAATCGTGCCCGCTGCCTTTAAACAAAGAAGTCAGAGAAAGAACACTGAAAGGCTCGCCGAAAAAGGACGCTTGGTGCGCCCGCCGAAGACCGATTTATTGAAAAAAAAGCAGGGAAACGCGTTTCCCTGCTTTTTTTATTCGATAGATCAGTCATTTTTTGCGCTTGCTTAGATTCCCTGATTTTCCGTCGGCAAGAGCGCCGGGTCGGGCGTTTTCTTGTTCGAGAGCGACTTGCAGACGATTCTCTGCACCAAGTCAATGACGGAAATGACGACGGCGGCGATAAGAAGCCCCGAAACGCTGACGGTGTATTCGATGTTTTCGAATACTTCCATCGTCTTGTTGACGAGAACTACATAAACGATCGTAAGCGCCAGCAGAACCACCGCAAAACAGACGTTGAGGATTCCGTAAACGAGCTTAGTGCTCCGTTCTTTTCCGATCGCCTGAATATGGTCGACGAAAGAGAGGGCAAGCGTAACGACGAACGCCACGGAGATAAGGTTGATGAGGATGCCGAGAACGGTGAGGACGACTTCGATCTGCATATCCCCCAAAATTCCCATCATGGAAGGGGACAGCGCAATTCTTAGAAGTTCCCCGTTATAGCTCATGAACGCTTGGGGAATGTATTTCGCCGCGGAGCCGAGAATCGTAGGTTCGTCGGCGGAGATTTTCAAGGCGTCCCAGGCGCCTGCCAAATCGAAAGCGCCGTATCCGCCGCGAAAGCTTTTCGACGTCGATCCGGAGGTGTATTCGCAAAACAGCCTCATGACGGAGGAGCCTGCAAAGAACAGCATGAGGAGCGAGAAAACGGCGCCCACGCCCGTGGAGATATAAAGGGGAAGCTTTGCTTTTTCAAAGTGAATATCGCCCGCAAAGATGCGATAGCCGATATTCAAAAGCATGGAGAGGAGGGCAAAGACAAGCACGCTTGTCAATCCGAAGCCCATGCTGCCTTCAAAAAGCATTTTCAACAAAAACGCATAGCCGAGCGCCGCGGCTGCGCCCAGCGCGTTCAGCGTCATCAGCCGCTTAAATCGATTCTCTTTCTTTTTAAGCGTGTTGATAAAATCGAGCACGGCGAGAACGAGGAAGGCGGCGGCGACGCCTATGTAAAGAAGGGCGTAGGCAGAACTGAGCCACAGATTGAACGTCGTAGAGGGCGTAAATTCCGTCACTTCATCGATGGCAGCGAATTTCAGTACGTTGTAACTTTCCAGCTTACTTTTGATGAGGTCGAGCGCCTCCATATAGTTTGCGGAAGAAGAGCCGTTAATGACGCCGTTGATGATTTTCTTTTCCCTGTCGGAAAGGTCGTTGAGCAGGTATTTCATGAAATCTTTTGCGACCTCGGTTTGCGTTTTCGGATCCAGACGGGCAAAACTGCCTTCGATAATGTCGATCGGCGTCACGTTGACCTCGATGATCTCGGTGATGCCGCCGAGGTTGAGATCGTCGCCCAGATCGGGCGCCTCTATTTTCTGTACGCTGAAAAAGGACATAATGAACATCAGGAGCGCAAAAGCGAGAACGGCGCTGGCGCGGACGATATTGAGGATCCGAAGCACCGCCTGTTTTGTATATCGGCTTGCCTTCGGCGCAGCCATGGGTACGCCGCTTTGCATGGCGACGACGGGTGGAGGCGGAACGTGCGCTGCTTTGGCCGCTGCTTTTGTCGCGGGCGGCTGCGCGCGGACGAGGGGCGTACCGCAGGTGGAGCAGAAAGCGCTCTGCGGCTTATTGAGGGCGCGGCAGGAAGGACACACCTGTTTCCCGTCCGTTCTCGCGCCGCAAACGGGGCAATAGACTTCGTCTTCGTCGAGGATATTGCCGCATCCCGAACAGCGTTTGTCGAGGGCGGCGCCGCATTTCACGCAAAAACGCGCGTCGTCCTTGTTTTCAAATTCACAGCTCTTACATTTTTTCATAAAACTTCTCCCTATTTTTTATATGCGTTCTGTGACTGCTGTATGCCGCTATCATGGAAGCGAAAATGCGCAAATACAAAATAGAAGTGTCTGTCGGCATCTTCGCGCCCTATTATATAGCTTTGCTATGCTATTATATAACCGAATCGGGGAATTGTCAATACTTTTATAAAAACTTATTGGGAGAAAAACGGAAAAGAGGGAAATAGAGAAAAGCGATCTTTGCAACAGGCGGTTTTTTATAGAGTCCAAAACAAAAGCGCCGATTAAAAATCAGCGCCTCGTTTTAGGGATTGTCAAAGATAAAATTTCATAAGTCGCCGAATTGACGGAAATCGTTGCCGTATCGGAAAAACAGAACAAATAATGCCCGCCTTTCGTGCAGGACGTAATCGCGCCTTCATCGGCAATTTTATTCGCGGTCTGAATAATCTCGACAAAATACCCGAAAAAATCGCCGTCTTCCGATAGCCTGATTTTTTTTCGGGCTTTCTTTTCAAATTTTTGCGAGGCGTGAAGATTGCCTGCGTTTCGGAGCAAACATTCTCTCCATGCTTCCGTTTCCGCGTTCTCCGTTTTCCTCAGGAAAGATTTTGCTTTTTCGAGGGAATGAAACGGCACATAGAGTCTGTTATTTTCGGGCGGCAGGGCAAAATACGCTTCTATGCCGCGCGCACGGGGCAAGGCGGAACACGGTATATCGTTTTCGCGGAAAAGTTCCGTCAGCGTTGCGGAGTAAGCGGCGCTCTTTTCCGTTAAAAAACAAAAGTCGTCGTCCTGAACCGGACGGCTTTTTTTGCTGTCGCATAGCGGGCAGCGATTCCCTTCGAAAACAAAACGGCAATTCTCGCAAAACTGCATGGTATTCTCTCCCCTGCCTCAAAGGAACGGAATTTTGTCCCGTCCTGCCTCCTCGGCGGAAGCTTCCGCCTTCGGCGCGCGGCGATTGGAAAAGCGTTGTTTAGTCCCGTCGCCTGTTGCGGGAAAAATTCATTTTTTCCCGTATGGGAGAAAAGACGCCCTGTTCTTTGCGAACGACGAAGCGGCGACGCCTTGAAATCTCCTGCAAAATTTCGCAAAAGAAAACGCCTGCCGCAACGGACGCCTTTTTAAAGGCGGGAAAGGGACGCTTTTGAATGCGGCGCCTTATTCCGCCTCGAACATATCCTTGCCGACGCCGCAAAGCGGGCACTCGAAGTCTTCGGGTACATTTTCCCAGGGAGTCCCGGGAGCGATTCCCTTTTCGGGAACGCCTTGTTCCTCGTCGTATTCCCATCCGCAGACCGTGCAAACGTATTTCATGTCGATACCTCCGAAAATTTCTTCCGATTGGAGTTTGTGCCGCTTTCGTGCGTTTCATTCGACGGCGGACAAAATCCATCATCTATATTATATGCGATTCGCGCGTTTTGTCAATCGTTTTGGAAAAATTTTCCCAAAAGAATTTTTCGGCTTACCGTCGATTGACAACTCCCGCGCGGAAGGGTATAATAAGGGCAGAAAAAACGAGGTACGGGAATAGGGCGATGAAAGAAAATTACGACAAGAAAATGACGGAGCTTTTCAAAGTTCTGCCCAAAGGCACGCCGCTTTTGCTGCATAGCTGCTGCGCGCCTTGTTCGTCGGCGTGCCTCGAAGCGTTGAAGGACGTTTTTAAAGTGACTGTTTTTTATTATAATCCCAATATCGACGAAGAAGAGGAATATAAAAAGCGCAAATCGGAACAGATACGCCTCTTGAAGGAAACGGGCTGGGCGGACTTTCTCGACTGCGACCACGACGCAAAGGCGTTTGAGGAGATCGCCGAGGGCTTAGAACAGGAACCGGAACGGGGCGCGCGCTGCTATCTTTGCTATCGTCTGCGCCTTGAAAAGACGGCGGAGGCGGCGAAGGAACGCGGCTTTCAGTGGTTTTGTTCGACGCTGTCTTTGAGTCCCTATAAAAACGCGGAATGGGTGAACGAAGCGGGGGCGGCGGCGGGGGAAAAATACGGCGTCCGCTTTTTGCCCTCCGACTTCAAAAAGCGCGGCGGGTATTATCGCTCTTTGGAATTGTCGGCGGCATACGGATTGTATCGTCAGGATTTTTGCGGCTGTAAATACTCGAAAGCGGAAACGGAAAAAAAGCGGCAGGCAAAGGATTCGAAGACGGATTCTTTAAATACTCCGTAACGGTGTCCCTTACTCGTTTTTAGCGATAATCCTCTGTGATTCCCAAAAAGTAATCGGCGGAAATATCGTATGCGAGGCAAATATTCTTTAAGGTGAAATAATTGGGACAATTTTTTCCTATCAACCATTCCGCTACCTGCGATTGTTTGACTCCCGTTGTTTTTGCAAAAGCCGTTTGCGATATACCGTTATCTTTTAAAAATTCTGCTAAAACGTTTCGAAATTCGCGTTCCATTCTTTTTTCTCCTTTCTCTTTAAAAATAGTCGTAAAATAGTTTAAAGGAAAAAGGGGAGAATTTCAATAGCCCCCGTCCGTAGTTTACGGCGGGGGCTTAATTTTTCAAAAAAATTTTCGGAAAAGCGTCAAAAATTTGCTTTGACAATATGCCCCGCGGTGCATCTGACAAAATTCGAGCGTCGAAATTCGTCGTATGCGCGGCGGGGCATATCAAAAGCGACAAAATCTCCCATTCCTCGACGCAAAAGCGCGTTCTAAAAAATAACAGAGGGGCAGGGCAGCGACGAACGCAAAAAATCCCCCGACCGCACAAAGGAGGTCGGGGAGTGTCTTAAACATCGAATATTTTTTTCGATTCAAACGCAGAACACGTATACGATTACAGTTTGAGGCGGTCGAAAACTTTACATTCGTCGCCGAGGTCTTTCCAAAGCAGTTCGTCGTTTTCCAAGAGGAGGTAGGAATGGGGCGTATCGTTTTTAGGGAGCGCGACGGAGCCGCAGTTCGCATACAGGATTCCGCCTTTGATCTCTTTATGGCAGGGGACGTGAAAATGCCCGTTTAAGAGGATTTCGCCCGCGGAGAGGGGCGGGGGATTGTCCGCGTCGAAGAGGTGCCCGTGCGTGGCGTACAGCACTTTTCCCGCGGCGAACAACAGCGCGTAATCCGCCATGACGGGAAATTCCAGCATCATCTGATCCACTTCCGCGTCGCAGTTTCCGCGCACGCAGAGGATTTTTTCTTTAAGCGGATTGAGGAGTTCCGCCACCTTTTTGGGAGCGTACCCGTCGGGCAGTTCGTTTCTCGGTCCGTGATAGAGGAGATCCCCGAGCAGCAGAAGCTTCTCGGGCTTTTCCCGCTCGCAGGCGGCGACGAGTTTTTCGCACCAATGCGCCGAACCGTGTATATCCGACGCGATCATTATCTTTTCATCGATTTTCGACATGAGATTCTCCTTTTTATGCGTTTTGAAAATTTTTCAAGAGATTTCCGATCGTGAGCAACACGCCCTTGTCCGCATTGCGGGGCACGATCTCTTCCGCGATTTTCTTGATGGCGGGAACGGCGTTTTTCACCGCGCGGGAATGGGTGCAGGCGCGCAGCATCCCCTCGTCGTTCATGTGATCCCCGAACGCCATACATTCCTCGGGCGAAAACCCGAGCATTCGCTGTATTTCCTTCACAGCCTCGCCCTTGTCGGCAGTCGCGGCGGAAACGTCGCACCAATAGGCGCCCGACAGAGTGAGCTTCACTCCGTTCAAGAGGGCGGGAAGCGCCCGCATGGCGTGGTTTTCGGCGCCGTTCTCGTCGAATACGGAAATTTTGCAGACGGGTTCTGTGCGGATACATTCGTCGAGATTGTCCACCTTCACGCAGCGGGTATACGCGGCGCGGGCGCGGGAAAAGAACGGCTCCTCCGCGTTTTCGACGTAAGCGTTTTCCGCGCCGCAGAGAATGGGGAAAAGACCTCCCGCGCCGCGCACGGCGTCGAGCGCGTCCTTGACGAGAGAAACGGGAATGGGATTTAAATAGACGATCTCGCCGCCACGTTTGACGAGAGCGCCGTTTTCGCAGATGAAGAGCAGCTTTTCCCATACGGGAAAAAACAGTTTTTTCAAGTTCGCGTATTGTCTGCCGCTTGCGGGAGCGAATAGAATCCCGCGTTCAAAAAGGCGGCGGGCTAAGGGAAAGATCTCCTCGGGCAGAGCGCCGTGTTCGTCGAGCAAGGTCCCGTCGAGGTCGGTGGCGATAAATTTGATCATAAAAAGTCCTTGACTGCCGCGGTGCGGCCGATTGCCGAAAAAAGGGGAAGAGAGGGGAAAGAGGTGCGCTTGCGGCGCGCCGCATATGCGGACGCCCGCACCCGACCTTTTTTCGCCCCGCATAGGCAGCGAGAAAGAGAAATTTCGATTTTTTAAAAGCGCGCCGCGATAAGCCGACGGTCTTGATTTCGGGAAACTCTCGGGGCAGAAGCTTTGGAAGGGGGTATGTCCGACGGAAAATTTCGCTCCGTAAGAAGGGGAGTTTTATATCCGATTCACGGCGGACGCATAGCAGGCGTTGAGGAAAGATACGTTTTGCTCTGTAAAAAGGACCTCTTTGCCGTCACGTCAATTCGCGGCGGACGCGCAACAAGCGTCGCGGAAAATTCGTCCTGCTTCTAAAAGGGAACGTTTTATGCTTGACTTGGAATGGACGACAAGACCGCAAAAAAGCTTCTCTTTGCGCCGTTCGATGACGTTTTGTACCCGCTTTCCTTGGGCGCCGTAACCCGTTGTGAAAAGGATTCGCCCCTCGCGCTTTTATAGCGTTTTGCGCGTGACTTCCCTCCTGCGGCTCCGACATTTTCAAACGGCGCCCCTTTGCGGTGGCGCCGTCCTTTCTGCAATCAGAAAATAAATTTGAAAATATCTATTTCTTCGGGCAGGTTTCCGCCCTCCGCCACGAGCGCCGCGTACTTTTTGAGCGTTTCGGGCAGCTGTTCTTCGGGGAAGCTCCGATAGGGGAACTCCGAAAAATTCACCGCCTTATTGGCGAGGATATTGATCGCCGTGGAAACGAATTCCCTGCTCTCCGTAATGCCCTTGATGGAGAGATTGTTTTTGAGCGCGTTTTCGAGATTGACGGCGAGATTTTTTCCCACGGGCGCGCAATAGGCGACATAGGCTCCTCGCGCGACGAGCGAAAAGAGCGTGGAAGGCTCGCTCTTGTTTGCGAAGGCGAGATACACCGCCGCGTCCGCGAGCTTTCCGCCCGTCACTTGCAGGATATGCTCCTTTAACGTTTCGTCATTGGGATAAGTATAATAAATCCCGCTCTTTTTCGCTCTGCTGAGCCGTTCCGCGTTGTTGTCCGCGAGAATGGGCACGGCGCGGTGGTAGATGAGGATTTGACAGAGCACGTTGCCGTAAAGCCCGCCCCCCATGACGAGGACGTGCTGACCGATGGAAATATGCAATTCGTCGACGACGTGTTCCGCCATGGCGACGGCGTCGATGAGGAAAGCGGCCTCGTCGGAAACGGAAACGGGGAGCGCATAGGCGTCCTCGGTCCCCGCGAGAGCGAAATCGCGGTAAAAGCCGCAGGCGGTTTCGCCCGCGATGCGGATGCCGTCGGGCGCGCACTCGTCCTCGGTGACGGACGCGAGGTAGACCCTGTCGCCTTTTTGGAGATAGGAATCCTTTTCCGCTTCCGTGACCTGACCGATGGCGAATCTTCCGGGGACGACGGGGTATTTCACTCTCGTTGCGCCCGAAAAGACGGCGACGTCCGCTTCGGAAAGGAGCGCCTTGGTCACTTTGACTTTTACGTTATCTTTTCCGCGCACCAGATCGGGCGCTTCCTCGCGCTGTAAATTATTGGGAGAATTTAATTGCCAAACTTTCATGAACCGTTCCGTCCTTGTTTTTTGCCGCAAAAAAGACTTCGGCAAAAACGTTGCTTGAAATCAGTATAGCGCATTTGCATTAAATTTGCAACTATTTTTTGCAAATTCCCGCAAAAACAGTTGACGGAGGGCAAAAAAAGCGTTATAATGGGAAAGCATCTGAATGGAAAGCACACGAAACAGCGAGGTGATAAGAATGAAAGCTGATATACATCCCAAATATCACGAAGTAACAGTAGTCTGTGCTTGCGGAGCCACGTTCAAGACGGGAACGACGAAAGACGGGGACGTTCTGAAAGTGGATATTTGCAGCAATTGCCATCCTTTCTTCACGGGCAAACAGAAGCTGGTGGATACCGGTGGACGTATCGATAAGTTCAAGAAAAGATACGGTATGTAAAGGAAGAAACGAAACGGGCTTTAAGGTGTCTTTTCATCTTAAAGCTTTTTTTTGTATGTGGAGAGCGCCGTTTCTTTTTAAGTTTGCCGCCGGGAAAAAGCTCTGTCCGGCGGTTGAGGAAAGCGAAAGAGAGGGGCTTTCAGTCAAAGCGCCGTGCGGCGTCGCCGCGCCGCGTCCAAAAAATAAAAATAGCCGGCTTTGCGGCGGCATATAATATATCCCTATGAAAAATACAGAGAAACGAAAAAAGACAAAATCGGAACCGGGAAAAGCCTGCACGTATATCGGCGGTCAGGCGGTGATGGAGGGCGTCATGATGCGGGGCAAGTGCGCGATGGCGACGGCGGTGCGCGACGGCGAAGGCAACGTTCAGGTGGAGTCAGAACGCCTGACGCCCCCCGAAAAGCGCAGCCGTTTTTCCCGCCTGCCCTTTGTGCGCGGCGTGGTGAATTTCGTCAATTCCCTCGTCGTGGGCAACCGCGTCTTGATGCGCAGCGCCGAAGTGGCGGAAGGGGACGACGAACAGCCCTCCAAAGCGGAAAAATGGCTCGCGGAAAAGCATAAAATCAACCTAAACGCCCTTTTGAACGGAGCGGCGACGCTCCTCGGCATCGTTCTCGCCGTTCTCATCTTCGTGCTGGTGCCGCAGGCGCTCACGCAGCTGACGGGCTTTCGGACGACGGGGCTTCAAGGGCTTTGGTTCAACCTCATCGAGGGCGGCATCCGCATCGCCATTTTCATCCTCTATATCCTCGGCATCTCCCTCGTCAAAACGCTCAGAAGGGTGTATATGTACCACGGCGCCGAGCATAAGACGATCACCTGTTTCGAGCGCGGTCTTCCCCTGACGGTGGAGAACGTCCGCGAATGTTCCCGCGTGCACGACAGGTGCGGCACCACTTTTCTCTTTTTAGTCATGGTGGTGAGCATTCTCGTGTTTTCGCTCGCCAACGCGCTGGTGGGGACGTACATTTACACGGGGCATAAGACGCTTGATTTCTTTATCCGCCTTTGCTTCAAGCTCCTGATGCTGCCCGTAGTGGCGGGCGTTTCCTACGAGGTGCTGCGGGCGCTCGCGAAAACGCGGAATAAATTTTTCCTCATTTTCAAAGCGCCCGGACTTTTGTTGCAGCGCATCACCACCAAAGAACCCGACGACGGCATGATCGAGTGCGCTATCGCGGCGTTCCAAAGGGTGTACGATATGGACGCGGACCCGACCATTCCCGAAACGGTCTTTGCCACGGCGTGCAAGATGACCGAGATTTTGGCGAATACCAAAAAGCGCTTTAAGGACAACGGGATCGACGAAGAGGAAGCGGAGTGGATTTTTTCCATTCTGTTGAATATTCCCAAGAGCGCCGTCAATACGGAGGAGCATATCCTCAAAGTGGGGCAGGTGAAAGAGATTTTAAAAGTGGCGGACGAACGGCTGACGGGCAGACCTCTTTGGTACGTCATGGGCGACGCGGACTTTTACGGCTATAAAATCAAGGTGGACGAACGGGTGCTGATTCCCCGTCCCGAAACGGAGGAGCTTGCCCAGCAGGTGATCGCCTCCGCGGAGGAGGGGGACAATATCCTCGATTTGTGCACGGGCAGCGGCGCGGTCGCCATCGCCGTGTATAAGGAGCTTGAAAAGAGCAGGCGCAAGGCGAACGTGACGGCGGCGGACGTAAGCGGGGACGCGCTGGCGCTCGCCCGAGAAAACGCGGAAACGAACGGCGCGGACGTCACCTTTATTCAGTCCGACCTCTTTTCCCGTATTCGCGGCAGGTATAACATCATCGTCAGCAATCCCCCCTATATCCCGACGAAGGACATCGAGGGTCTGCAAAGGGAAGTAAGGGAATTCGAACCCCGTTTGGCGCTCGACGGCGGCGAGGACGGTTTGGATTTTTACAGACGCATCGCGCAGGAGGCGGGAAAATATCTCGTCCGCGGCGGAATGCTGATCATGGAAGTGGGCATGGGCGAAGCGGAAGACGTGGTAAAGCTGTTCAAGTACTGCGATTACGCGATGATCGTCAAGGATATGCAGGGCGTGGACCGCTTTGTCAAAATCGTGGTGTGACGTGCGGAGTAAAGTATGCTGAAAAGACTCGACGACATTTTAAAACGCTATGAATTTTTGTCCGCGCAGCTTTCCGATCCCGCGGTGATCTCGGACATGGGCACGTGGCAGAAGTATTCCAAGGAACACTCGGAGATAGGGGAAACGGCGGAAAAGTATCTTCAATATCTCGCTTGCGAGAAGGAGATGAAAGAAGCCTTCGCGCAGGCGGAAACGGAGAGCGACAAGGAGATGCGGCAGCTGTTTTCCGACGAAGGCTATGCCTGTAAGGAAAAGCTTTCCGCGCTGAAAGAGGAACTCAAAATATTGCTGCTGCCCAAGGACAAGAACGACGAAAGGAGCTGTATTTTGGAGATCCGCGCGGGCGCGGGCGGGGAAGAAGCGGCGCTGTTTGCGGCGGAGCTTTGCCGTATGTATCAGAGCTACTGCGCGAATCACCGCTTGAAAATGGAGATCGCGGACAGTAACGAAACGGAGCTTGGCGGCGTCAAGGAAGCGGTGTATAACGTTTCGGGAAAGGGCGCGTATAAGCTCTTGAAGTACGAGAGCGGCGTGCACCGCGTACAGCGGGTGCCCGAAACGGAAACGCAGGGGCGGATCCATACGTCCACGGCGACGGTGGCGGTGCTGCCCGAGGCGGAGGACGTGGAGGTGGAGATAAACGATAAGGACATCCGCATCGACATCTTCCATTCGGGGGGCGCGGGGGGCCAGAACGTCAATAAGGTGGCTTCGGCGGTGCGCATCACCCATTTTCCGACGGGGATCGTCGTCACTTGTCAGGACGAGCGCTCGCAGTTGAAAAACAAGGAACGCGCGTTCAAGGTCCTGCGTTCGCGGCTGTACGATTTTTATAACGGCCGCAGCGAAAAGGAGCGGACGGAGAACAGGCGCAGCCTCGTGGGCACGGGGGACAGGAGCGAGCGGATACGCACGTACAATTTCCCGCAGAGCCGCGTGACGGATCATCGGATCGGCGTAAGTCAATACAATTTGGACGCCTTTATCATGGGGGACATAGATTCCATGGTGGAAGCTCTCGCGCTTGCGGACAGAGAAGCGCAGCTCGCGGGGGAAACGGAGGAAGAATGAGAAAGGGCTTGCCTGTCGTCAGGCAAACCCTTTTTTCCTTGACAAAGAAGAGATCGTTTGATATAATAAACATAAGCAATAAGGGGATTCCTCGAAGGCGGTTAGCAATCCTCCCGTAAAAAGGAGGTGAGGCGTATGAGAAAAGACTTTCGTTTGTTCCTGTCGTTCCTCGTGGACGCGGGGTACATAGTGTCTTTTCGCGTAACAAAGGATAAAATCTTTATTACAATACGAAAATAACCGCCCCTACGTTTGCACCGTCGGCGGTTATTTTGTGAAAAATAATTCGTTACGGGGCTAACCGTTTAGAGGTTAGATCGGAAGAGCACACGTCTGAACTCCAGTCACGGCTACATCTCGTATGCCG
>ERZ809074.1714-NODE-1714-length-27140-cov-13.719919_pt1 | contig 27140 bp, 15 predicted proteins | sample MGYA00520795_ERZ809074 | MGnify/ENA primary metagenome ERZ809074 (study PRJEB31570, sample SAMEA3212989) | Homo sapiens | biome: human-gut; feature: human gut; material: fecal | place: Sweden | collected 2011 ...
ATCAGGGAAACGCGGTGGTGAATTATACGGATGCGGAAACGCCGTACACGCGTATCATCGAGCACAAGCATTTTCAAAAGACGGCAGGGGGTCACACGCTGATTACGCGGGAATATCCTCAGGAGTGGAAAAAAGGGGAGGAGGCGTACTATCCGGTGAACGACGAGAAAAACAACGCCTTGTACGAAAGATATCGGGTTTTGGGGGAAAGGGAAAAGAAAGTCGTTTTCGGAGGCAGACTGGGAAGTTACCGATATGCGGACATGGATAAGACGCTTTTGTCGGCATTGGAGTGTGTGCGGCACTGTCTGAGGGAGAATTGAACAAAGGGTCGGGGTCGTTTGAGAGCGCCCGCTTCTTGCCATAGAGAGGGATCCCGCGCATAGGAAAACAAAAAATTGTATGTAAGGAAGGCGGAATATGAGAAAGGAAAGGCTTGCGTACAGAGAAGTGCAAGAGAGGAGAAAATTGAGAAGATGAACAGGGCGTTCACGGGGAAGTAAAAGAATAGAAAGGCGTATAGAGAAAACAAAAAGGGAAAAAGCTTTTGTATAAGGTGTCGAAAGATTGTTCATGGAAAGAAAGGAAATTGAAAAATGGTGGGGCGAAGCGGAAAAGGTGGAAAGGGAACAAGCAGCGTAACGGGCAGGAAAAATTAAAAAATGCGCAGCTACGAAAGAAAAGCCGCGAAATTATGTAGGGACTGGAAAGAGGGAGTGTAAAACTTATATGTCGTATTTAAACTAAGCCGCCGAAAAAATTTCGGCGGCTTGGTTTGTGCTCTCGTCGGTCCTGTGAAAAAAATCGGATAGGAGGAGCGATAAAAAAATTATATACAGGGAGTGATAAAAAAAAGCTGTTGTTGAAGCGAATGGCGATTTTTTCCGACTGTAAAATCTTCCGCGGCGCTGCGCGGGGTTATAAAACATGGAATATAGGTGAGAGAAGCGTAAAAAACGCTTTGAGATTGTATCGGACGCGCATTCTTTAACGAATGTATAAAATTTCTTCCTTTCAGGGCGGCGAAGGTATATTCTTCCCCGCGGTCGGTCAAAATGAAAGTATAGCCATGGATCCGAGGCGCCGCCGAAAAAATTTTGATAGACGCAGGCGGCCGCATCCGCTTCCAAAGCGAACTCGGAACTTTGTTTTCAGGAGGAAACCATGAAGAGCGCGATCGTTATTTCTGTGCTGTTGCTGGCACTGTATATCGTAAAAATCGGAATCATGATATGGAAAAAGGACGACTGAGCAGCCGACTTTCCTAAAATAAAGCAGTCGAATAGAGTGGGCTTCCCGATTGTCCCCGTAAAAATATTTTTTCGAAATGCGTTAAAAATGTAGAATGTGTGAGTCAATCTCTTTTGCTTTAAAGCATATTATGGTAGGAGCGGCAAGCGGCGGAAAGTTCGTTTTTTGCGTTTGATTCAAATCGTTTTAAACGGGTTATAATAAAGACAAAGACGTCAAAGAATTTTTTGCGTCGCGGCTTTTTAAGCCTTATAAAAATAGAAGTTCACAAGGAGATAACGAAAATGACGGAAATCAACAAAAATAATTTCGAGAAAGAAGTTCTGCAATCGGATATGCCCGTGGTAGCGGATTTTTGGGCGCCGTGGTGCGGCTATTGCCGCAGGCTTGCTCCCGTGGTGGAACGCCTGGATAAGGAATACGCCGATAAAATTAAGTTCGTCAAGATCGACACGGACGATAATGCGGCGCTCGCTAACGAGTACGGAGTGGATACCATTCCCACCCTGATTCTGTTCAAAAACGGAGAGGTTTTGGGAACGGCTGTCAATCCCGGCTCTCAGTCGGCGATCGTCGATTGGCTGAAAGAAAAGCAGGCGTTATAAAAGCTTTGAATTTACGGACAAGGGCGGGAGATAATTTTCGCCCTCTTCAAAGGAGAAACAATGGACGAGAGAACGTATGACGTCGCCGTGATCGGCGGCGGTCCGGGCGGGTATACGGCAGCTCTGTACTGCGCGCGCAGCGGCTATAAAACGGCGGTCATCGAGAAGATGTCGGCGGGCGGTCAGATGGCGACGACCGACCGCGTGGACAACTATCCGGGCTTCGAAGAGGGAATAGACGGCTTCGAACTGGGCGAACGTATGCAAAAGGGCGCGGAGCGGTTCGGGGCGGAAACTCTTTACGAAGAAGTAACGGGCGTCGAGCTGGAAGGCGACGTAAAGCGCATTACGACGACTTCGGGAAAATTGACGGCCCGGGCGGTGGTGATCGCGACGGGCGCGCACGCTCGGGAACTCGGTCTGCCCGAAGAAAAAGCGTTGGTCGGACGCGGGATCGCCTATTGCGCGACGTGTGACGGCGCGCGGTATAAGGGGGGCACGGTAGTGGTGAACGGCGGCGGAAACAGCGCCGTTGCGGACGCTTTATATCTTGCGGGCATCTGCAAAAAAGTATATCTCGTTCATCGTCGGGATACGCTGCGCGCTTCCAAAGTTTATACCGAGCCGCTGAAAAAGAGCGGCGTGGAAATGGTTTGGAACAGCCGCGTCGAAGAAATCCTGCACGAAAAGAAAGTGACGGGAGTGCGCGTCGAAAACGTAAAAACGGGCGAACGGCGGACGATAGACTGCGACGCGCTGTTCATCGCGATCGGACGGACGCCGGAAACCGCGATTTTCGCGGGACAGGCGGAGCTGGACAAAGGCGGGTATCTCGTTGCCGACGAAACGACCCGCACGAACATCGCAGGCGTATTCGCCGTGGGCGACGTGCGGGTGAAGGAAGTTCGGCAGATCGTGACGGCAACGGCGGACGGCGCTACCGCCGCTCATTATATAGAAGAATACCTCCATTAAAATGTAAACGGCCGGATAAAAATACGCTCCTCGCGGGGCGTATTTTTTGTTTGCCCAAACCCCTTCGTTCCATTTTTTCTGCGCCAATATGATCTAAAAAATTTTGTCGGATTGGACGAGAGAAAAAATGAAGGGGGCAGGGCTGCGATGAACGGGAAAAGTCCGCGGGGAAAAGTTTTGAAAACGCTTGACCTGAGGACTTTTTATCTGTTATAATAAATACGCTCGGGAATCGCCCGAATAAAGGAGTTGCGAATTTATGAACGATTGCGAAAAAATGCGGAGTGTGACAAACCGGGAGGTTTGCGCACTTTAAAATCTGCCATACCTCCCGCAAGTTTATTTGACGACTTTCAGGAGGATAAAACATTGTATAAAACGAATAAATATACCGTTCGGCAAAGCGCCGATACGGAAACTTTTACCTGTGCCGTATGCGGAAGGACGGTTACCTCGGCGGGTGCGGGAAGTCTTCACAGAAACCATTGTCCCTATTGTCTTTCCAGCGTGCATTTGGACGATCAGCCCGGGGACCGCGCCGCCGAATGCGGCGGGATCATGGAGATCGTGGGCGTATGGGTGCGGAAAAGCGGAGAGTGGGCGATCATTCATCGCTGTAAGCGCTGCGGGATTTTTCATTCCAATCGCGTCGCTGCGGACGACGATCCGCTGATTCTGATGTCGGTCGCCATAAAGCCGCTCGCTTCGCCGCCCTTTCCCCTCTCTTCGTTGGAAAAAAGGGGCGAGAAAGAAGAAACGGACACATAAGACATACGGAGAAAAAAGAGCGCGTGCCGGGGATGTTTTTTGCCGCGCGTACGCGCAAATTTCAAAAGTAGGAATCTATGCGCCTGTTCAACAAAGAACGTTGCCTCAGCGCCTTGTTTGTCGCCGAGGCGTCAAAGAAGAAAAGGCTGCAAAAAGCGGAGCGGAGAAGCGCTATGCCTTTGAAGCGGAACTTGAATCAGAGTGCTTTCAAGAAGCGCTTTAAGGGCATACTATGTTCGTGAAGCTATCTTTCGATAAAGAATAAGCAAACGGAGCAGAAATCATCTGCTCCGTTTCTTTTGGATTCGTCGAAAACTTTTGCGCAAAAATGCGCAGGAGGAAGGTTAGCCGCGGTAAGAAATCGGGTGGGAAATATGCGAAATTGTATTCTTTAAGCCTGTCTTTCTATCGGAGTAGTGCCGAGCGGGGAGTTTTCGTTGCGATAGGAAAGTTTTAAGAGAAGCGGCGCCAGGATGGAGGTGAGAATAATGATAATAAATACGAACGGATAGACGGCGGGAGAAACGAGTCCGCTCGAAATTCCCTTATCCGTACAGATGAGGACCACCTCCGCGCGTACCATCATTCCGCAGCCCACTCGGAAGCTGTCTTTTCCCGAATATCGGCAAAGCCGCGCCGCCAGAGAACAGCCGCCCAGCTTTCCGACGATCGCCGCGAGGACGTAGCAGAGCCCGAACAGCGCAAACGAGCCCGTAAAACCGGAAAAATTGAGATTCATGCCGATATTCGCAAAGAAAATCGGGGAGAAGAACATATACCCCAGCATATCCGCTTTGACTTCCACATAGGGCGTTTCCTGCAACGTGCCGCCGAGCATGATGCCCGCGACGTACGCGCCCGTGATGTCTGCGACGCCGAATATCTTTTCCGCCACGTAGGCATACACGAAACAGGTGCCGAGGGCGAGAATAGGCACTCGGCGGTTATGCGGATATTTTCTTTCGATCTTATTGAAGAGCTTTCTCAAAAGGATCCCCAGCCCGACGGCGATGACGAAGAAAATGAGAATTTTCAGACATACCAGCCACCACGCCGCGTTTTCCCACCATTCGGGCAGAAAGGACGGAGCGCCTGCGCTTCCTCCGCTTTGCGGGGTGAAGCCCGTAAGAACGGAAAGGATGATGATGCCGATGACGTCGTCGATGACCGCCGCCGCGACGATGGAGGTGCCCACTTTCGTATTGAGTTTCCCAAGCTCTTTGAGCGCGGCGACCGTGACGGAAACGGAAGTGGCGGTCAGGATTGCCCCGTAGAAGAGATGACCTAAAAATCCGTCCCCTTCCCCGAACGCCCATGCCACCAACGTGCCCAGCGCCATGGGGACCAGGACGCCGAACGTCGTGATGACGACGGAGGAAAAGCCTGTCGATTTCAGTTGTTTGAGATCCGTGCCCAGACCCGTCGAGAACATGATGAGCACCACGCCTACTTTTGCAAAGACGCTCAGCCATTCTTTGATGTCCTCGGAAAAGAAAATATAATCGATTGCATCGGAGTGGATGTTTTTGAGAAGTCCGATCAAAAGTCCTGCGATCAGCATACCGATGACCGCGGGCAGACCGACCTTCTGAGAACCTAATCCGAGCAGTTTGGTAAGGCTCAGAATGAGCGCTAAGGGGAGAAGAATTTCAAAAGCCGACATAGATAAACTCCTTTGTACTTCCTGAAAATGCCGTGTGAAGGAAAAAAGGGGGGAAGAGGAAAAAATTTCATTTCACCTCGCCTTCACCCCGTTTTCAACCGCACACCATTATACTCCTTACGATTTGGAAAAGCAAATGTTTCAGCGTGCTAAACACGTGAAAGAAGACTAAATTTTCAAAGAAATCGCAAAAAAGCTTTGATTTGTTATTGACAATTACAAAAAATATGATATAATAAATAACGGTGTCTAAATAATGAAAAGAATCGGATACCGCGTCAAGAAATTCAAGGAGATGTTGAGATTATGTATCGGATTATCGACAAAAAAGCGCTGAACCCGACGGTCACCTTAATGGAAATCGAGGCACCGTTCATCGCCAAAAAAGCGCTGCCCGGGCAGTTTATTATTCTGCGCGTGGACGAGGACGGCGAGCGTATTCCCCTCACGGTGGCGGACTACGACAGAAAGAAAGGAACGGTCACGATTATTTTCCAGATCGTAGGCGCTACGACGGAAAAACTCAATCATAAAGAAGTGGGGGACTGCCTTCCCGACTTCGTGGGGCCTCTCGGCAGACCGACGCACACGGAAGGACTTAAAAAAGTCTGCGTGGTCGGCGGCGGCGTGGGCTGCGCCATCGCGCTTCCCGTCGCCAAGGAGCTTGCCGCGCAGGGCTGTGAGGTCACCTCTATCATCGGTTTCAGAAGCAAGGATCTCGTCATTTTAGAAGACGAATTCAAGGCGGCGAGCAAGCGTTTCTTCATGATGACGGACGACGGCTCTTACGGCAGGCAGGGCAACGTCTGCGTGCCCCTCAACGAGATGCTCTCCGCGGGCGAAACCTTTGATGAAGTCATCACGATCGGACCGCTCATCATGATGAAGTTCGTCTGCGCGGCGACCAAGCCCTACGGCATCAAGACGATCGCCAGTATGAATCCCATTATGATCGACGGAACGGGAATGTGCGGCGGTTGCCGCCTGACCGTCGGCGGAAAGATGAAGTTCGCCTGCGTGGACGGGCCTGAATTCGACGGACACGAGATCGATTTCGACGAGGCGATGAGCCGTTCGAGAACGTATGCGGATTTCGAATCGCACGAAAGAGATGCCGCGTGCAACCTGTTCCAGAAGGAGGTAAAGTAAGATGCCTAAATTCAATATGACCCCTCTTAAAAATCCCATGCCCGCCCAGGAACCCGACGTGCGCAACAAGAACTTTAAGGAAGTTGCGCTCGGATACACCGAGGAAATGGCGATCGACGAGGCAAAAAGATGTTTAAACTGCAAAAATCGTCCCTGCGTGGCGGGCTGTCCCGTCAATATTGCCATCCCCGAATTTATTTCCAAAGTGGCGGAAGGAGATTTTGAAGGCGCTTATCAGATCATTTCTCTTTCCAGCTCTTTGCCCGCGGTCTGCGGCCGCGTCTGTCCGCAGGAAACGCAGTGCGAAGGCAAGTGCACCCGCGGCATCAAGGCGGGCTGCGAAGCCGTCGGCATCGGCAGACTGGAAAGATTTGTCGCGGATTATCATAATATGCACGCGACCGAAAAACCGACACCCGTTCCGTCTAACGGACACAAGGTGGCTGTGATCGGTTCCGGTCCCGCAGGGCTTACCTGTGCGGGAGATCTTGCGAAACTCGGGTACGACGTGACGGTTTACGAGGCGCTTCACGTGGCGGGCGGCGTTCTTGTCTACGGCATTCCCGAATTCCGTCTTCCTAAGGCGATCGTGCAGAAAGAAGTGGATAACTTGAAGGCGCTCGGCGTCAAGGTGGAAACGAACATGGTCATCGGCCGCGTCATTTCCATCGAGGAACTCAAAGAGGAATACGGCTACGAAGCGATCTTCATCGGTTCGGGCGCGGGGCTTCCCAAGTTCATGAACATTCCCGGGGAAAATTTGAAGGGCGTATATTCCGCGAACGAATTTTTGACCCGTTCCAATCTCATGAAAGCGTATAAAGAAGGCAGTCCTACCCCCATTCAGCACGGCAAGTGCGTGGCGGTCGTGGGCGGCGGCAACGTCGCTATGGACGCGGCGCGCACGGCAAAGCGTCTGGGCGCGGAAGTGCATATCATCTACCGCCGCGGCGAAGAGGAACTTCCCGCGCGTAGAGAGGAAGTGGAGCACGCCAAGGAAGAGGGAATTATCTTTGATCTGCTCACCAATCCCACCCGCATTCTGCCCACCGCCACGGACAATCCCCGCGATCCCGCTTACGGCTGGGTAAACGGCATCGAGTGCATCCGCATGGAACTCGGCGAACCCGACGCCAGCGGCAGACGTTCCCCCGTGGAAATCGCAGGCAGCGAATTCACCATTCCCGTGGACTGCGTCATCATGTCCCTGGGTACCTCGCCCAATCCGCTTTTGAAGGCGACGACGCCGGGACTCGAAACGCTGCGACGCGGAGAAATTGCCGTGGACGAAGTCGGCAAGACCTCCATTGAGGGCGTGTATTGCGGCGGCGACGCGGCAACGGGCGCGGCAACGGTCATCAAAGCCATGGGCGCCGGTAAAGTGGCGGCAAAAGCCATCGACGAGTATATCAAGAGCAAATAATTTTTAAAGATTTGTGTCTGCCGGTCGGCGGACGAAAGCGAAACGGAATTCCAAAGAGAAAAGCGCGGACGGAAACGTCTGCGCTTTTTGGCGCCGTCAGGAATGGGAAATCGAGGGCAACTTTGGGATAAGGCGCCTGTTTGCGAGAACATGAAAAAGACGGGCGCGGCGACGGGGTTTTATGTCTTTCGATTTGGGAATTTATTTAGAACAAAGAGTGCGGGGAGGTTTTCTTCCTTTTTATGCAGAGTCGGGCGGAAAGGAAAAAATCAGACGGAGGTGCAGAAAGGAACGGGCGCGGTGCGTATCGGGAAACGGAAAGGAACGACGCGAAAAAACAATCTGCAAAGAAATATTTATAAAAGGTATTGACAAAATACGTTTTTTTATGCTATCATAACATTGCAGACTGCTTTTGAATAGAGTGTGAAAATGTCTGTTAAAGAATATATTTTCGCATTTATTATAAAAAGATTGAAATTCCCGACGGGCATTGGTCGGAAGAAAACTGCGGGAAAAGGAGAAAAAAGATGAAGAAATTATGGAAATCGGGTGCCGCGCTGGCGATGAGTATGGCGTTTATCGTATCGGGCGCCGCTTGCGGCGCGCCCATAGACAACAGCGGCGAATCGTCGTCTTCTTCCGGCGGGAAGGAAAACTCCGCTTTAAGCACGGAGTATGTCGCCAAAGCATTGGAACAATTTGCTTCGGCCAAGAGCGTAAAGATTTCGATAAACGCGGAAACCGCGGTATATGCCGATCGAGTGAATAGCGCAAATTCCGAAACGCAGGTGACGGCGAATGACACGCAAACGATTCAGGGCGAGATCCTTCTTTCCGAAACGGAAACGGGCGTCGATATGAGCCTGAACGTCACGGGGAGCGTAAAGGACAACGCTGCGTCGGAAACGACGGACGTCAGTGCGAGCGTGTACGTTCTCGGCGACAACGTTTACGTATATGACGAGGACTACGGCGCGTATATTCTGCAAAGCCTGTCCTCGCTCATCGAGAACGCGCGGCCCGACATCTTCGACGCGCTTTCGATGGCGGACTTGGAGGGAATGACCGCGGATATCGATACGGCGGAAATGATCGGGATGCTCGCCTCTTTGCTGGATGAATACGGAACGGTGAACGAAACCTCTGCGAGCGTTTCGCTCTCTTATGACGCTTCCCTTATGCTCAATCTGCTCATCGCGCAAATCAACGGCGTCGATGAAACGACAAAGACTTTGGAAGAAGCGATCAACGATCTTCTCCGCCTGGTCGGCGACGTCCGCGTGGACGACCTTCTCGATGCGGTGAAGCCGTTAGGCTCGTTGACGTTGACTCAGGCGGCAGCGCAAATAGACGCCTTGCTGACCTCCTACGATGTTTCCTTAAAGGATATTAAGGACGCCGCGATACGGGAGATGGGAGAGGAAACTTTCGAACAGTTGGTCGCCTCGGGCTCTTTGACGCAGGCTCAGGCGGACGCCCTCAAAACGGGAACGATAGCGGAGGTGCTCGCGGCGTTTGACGCGGCGGACATGACCGTCAATGCGCTGATCGGACTGCTCATTGCCTCTTCCGGCGGAACGCAGGTTCCCGATACCCCCGCGGATGTCGTCGAGCCTGGAAATGAGAGCGAATGGACGAGTATGTATGCCGCGGGCGCCGCTGCGGAAACGGAGCCGTTCGATTTGGCCGTATTTATCGAAGAAACGGTGAAACCCTATTTGAAAAACACTACCTTGGCGGAAGCCGATATTTATCTGCCCGAATTGGACGGCGTTTCGGTGACGAAGGCAAAGGCCAATGCCCGGATCGTTTTGGAAAAAACTGCCGTAAAAACGATGGAAATGAGCTATGAATTCGGATGTACGAGGCGCGTGAATGCTTCCGACGGCTTCGCGACGACCAAGGTCGACTTGAAGGGCCGTATCGCATTGGAAGAGCTGAACGCTTCCCCCGTCGCCATCAGCTTGCCCGCAAACGCCAAAGTGGTGTATGCGCTTTGGACTGAAAATTGGAAAGCGTATGCCGACTCGGAAGAATATCGCGCCCATATATCTTTCTATTCGCCTGTGTTTGAAGAGGAAACGCTCAAATATTACGGTGAGATACGCATTGCGGACCCTCAATCGGCGAGCGTCATTACGTATGCGTTCGAGTATACGCCCGTGGTTTCTGCCGATGCGCAGAGCGTATCCGTCACGGTGCTCTCTGCGAATTGGTACAGCGCTCAGATACCGGAGTGGAAGACATTGACGGACGAGGAACTGAAAGCGCTGCTCGGCGGCAAAGTTACTCTGACGCTGAAAATTGATGCGGGCGTCGTCGATGTTTCCGCTTTTCCCATGTATGAGCCGTCTGCGCAATAAAGCGGTTAAAAGAGAGGAAAGGGGGAAGGAGTCGCCGTTTTTGCGGATCGATATTGCCACTTTCTGTTTTTAGGGAGGAAAGGAGATCATGGACATCGGAATTTATAAGTCGAAGGTGAAAGAGGGCGTCGTCGCCGAAATGCTTGCTTATAAGAAGGAAGTACCGGAATGCGGCTATCGGCGCGGGCACGTCGCAAAATGCAGGCGTTTGCTTTTCGGATATTTAAATGCCCTCGATAAAATTTCTTCCCCGACGGACGAAAAAATTATGGAGCAAGTGAAAAACTTGGTGCTTTCTCTCAATAAGCTCAACGAAAAAACCGATTACAGCCTCATAGAAACCGATGCGAGGGAATGTATTTGGGAGATTATTCAAAGCAGCGCCGTGGAATGCGGTCTGAGGGAAGCGTCCGAGGACGTCACGGAAGAATGGCGCGAATGGTGATTCGCTCCTCCTATAAGGCAATGAAAAACACGCTATATTCACTTTGCGGAGTGTAGCGTGTTTTTTAGTTTTCCAAAAGAGTTCTCTTGCCTCTTTACGAATTTATCTGCTTTGTAACGGCAATCTATTCGGCTATGAAGGATAAGAGTTCTCTTTATTGACAAAAGATCAGGAAAACTATTTTTTTCGCAACCAATTATAGGAAATTTTCTACTTATCTATGTGTGTACGGTGGAATAGAATTGACTAACAAGGTGAAAAATGGTAGAATAAGGTTATGGACAATTCAAAGGAAACGAAAAGAAACATGAATATTCCGAAAAAAAATCCTGAAAAAAAGACCGCGGCGACTTCCGCGCAAGCCCCGACGGAGGCACCGGCGGGGAACGCTTCTGCTGCCGGTAAGGGCGCAAACAGAGGAGAAGGTATCTTAAACGCCGAAGAAGGAAAAAAGAATCCGAAGGACGGTCCGTCGGCGGAAAGAGGGGAGAATAGAGGGTCGGGCGTTTTGAAAGCCGCCGAAACAGATGCGTCGGGGGATATTTTTAGGACGGGAAGAGAAGACGGCGCGGAGCGTGTCTTGACAAACGTAAAAGAGGACAAAAATTCTGATTGCGTTGCGGAAACGGGAAAAGACGAGGGAAAAGCTGTCTGCGATTCGGAAACGGGAGATAACGGGAATGACGCAAAGCGTGTTTGGGACGCAGAAAAAAAAGGAAAAAAAGCGGGGAAAATCGATACGATCGTCAAAGATGGAAAGAGAGAGGGAAATACCGTGAAAACCGGCAAGGGCGGGAACACAGAAGAAAACAGCGCGGAGGCGATGCAAGATGGGAGTAAGGAAAAAAATTCCGCGATAGCCGCTTTTGCCTCGGAGGGACTAAAAGAGAAGGAGAACGCGGAGAGCGCCTCTGGCGGCGTCGTGGAAGGCGGCGCGGAAAATACGCGGGAGGGCGTTGCGGAAGACGAGGAAAAAGAAAAGGAAAGCGTTTTTAAGGCGAGTTTTCCCAAAGCATATGCTTTTTGGGAAAAATATTGGGGACTTGTTCTCGCGCCGATCATCGCCTTCGTCATTTATTTCGTACAGCTGGCGGTGTCCGAGGTATATCCGTTCGGATCCAATTACGTGGTGGCAAGCTACGACCTGTCCGCGCAGATATGTCCCTTTATCGAGCATTTATTCGACGTCATGGACGGAAAATCCTCTCTGTTCTATTCTTACGCGATTGCGGGCGGAGCGGACGTTTTCGGCACTTTCGCGTATTTTTTCATCAGTCCGTTCAGCTTTCTCTATCTCCTTTTCGGGGATGGAAACGTATATAACGCCTGCGGCGTTGTCATGGCTTTCAAACTTGCCGCCATCGCGTTTGCGGGAGCGTGGTTCGTCAAAAAACTTTTCAAGGAGATCCCCGATTATCTCGGTGTCGGAATCGGGATCGTTTACGCCTTCTGCGGCTATGTATTCGTCGCCAGCACATATGTCAACTGGATAGATTTTCTCATCTATATGCCTTTCTGCGCGGCGGCTTTCGTGCATTTTGTCCGCACGAAGAAATTTCTGCCCTTCTCCATTTTGATGGCGTGCTGTATTTACACCTGTTTTTCCATTGCCTGTTTCTCCCTGCTGATCGTTTTTCCCACCTTGATTGCCTATGCGTTTATTTGTGTGAAAAGGGAAGAGAGAAATTCGTTCATCGCATACCTGTGCCTTGCCTTTGTCGTGGCGGTCCTCATCGCGCTGCCCGTTTTGGCGGCGGCTTTGATGGCGTATTTAAGGAGCGGGCGCGGCGGCGGACTCTTCGACGATTTTTGGTACGGCTTCTTTTTGCAGGATGAAAAGTACGCCTTTAACGTCAAATATTACTTTGAACGAGCAGGCGAAGCGTGGTATAGAAAATTCAGCTATATTTTCAGTGATTCCGTATTCGTTGTGCTGACGATCGTTTGGTTTATACGCGGAAAATTAAAGACTCCGCTTTCTAAATTTATGCTTATCGCGGGAATCTTCACCCTGCTGCCCGTATTCGTGGACGAGGCGATGCTGCTCATGAACATGGGCTCCTATATGTCCTATGCGTTGCGTTTCGGCTTCCTCAACGCCTTATATTTCCTCGGCGGGGCCTGTTTAGCCGTGAGGGAATGCAGCTTTTCGCCCGAAAAAGCGTTCGACGGCAGCGCGCTTAAAAAGAAGGGGAGAGAAGGTTCCGTCCTCTTTTACGCGATCGTCAGTCTTGTCATCGCGGTGATTTTGGCGGTATTCGTTTCCAGCGATCTATATCTCAATATTTGGGATAACTTTATCACCGACAGCGGAATGCTCAGCGACATACACGGCTTTTCGGGAATGTTCGCCCATTCCCTGGGAGGACTGCAAGTGACCGTGGTGTTCTTCCTCTTCATCGGCTTTGTCGTGGTTTTAGGCGTTTTGATGCTGCGCAACAAGGAGATCGGCGCGCGCGTGATGTCGATTATGCTCTTGTGCGTCGTCGGCGTGCAGGTGATGTTTTACAACGAGCAGCTGGTGGTGGGCAACCGTGCGACGCATTACAATTTCAATCATTATCAGACGATGATGGCGGAACTCAACGAACGGGACGACAGTTATTTCCGAGTCAAGGATTACGAGGACAAACTGACGGCGAACGCGCCCTTTACGGGAGATTCCAATTCGTTCAGCGTGTTTTCCTCCGTCATCGATAGGGACAATTTCGAAATCGTGCAGCTATTCGGGTATTCGGGCAACGGTCGCAACAGCATGAAGAGCGTCAACGGCACCGTGCTCGGGGATGCGTTTTTAGGGTATAAATATTTCTTTGTTTCCGCGCAGGATCCCGACAATCCCAAGAGCGGGAAATGGGAACAGGTGAACAATTTATCCTACACGGAGCCGGTATTGGCGACGGGCGAGGACGGCTCCTCGTCGCAATTGCAGGCAGGCGGATTCTGTATGTTTGAAAACACGATCGTGTTTCCCTCCGGGTATACGGTGGCGGACGGAGAATTCCGCTTCGCGGCGGAAAACACGAGTTCTAACCGCACCAAAAATCAAGTGGCGTTGTATGAATTTTTGGGCGGAGATAAAAAGGCAGGCTCCGTGACGACCAATATGGTAAAAGAGCTTTCCAAGGATTTATGGGCACGCGCCGCGGAAATCGAGGTGGGACAGGCGGAGATCACCGCCAAAGTGACCGCCGGGGAAGGGGAATATCTGTTCTTGAATTTTGTGGCTTCCAAAGGCTATAAGGTTACCGTCAACGGCAAAGAAGCGCAGCTTATCGACAACGATCTGCACTTTCTCTCCGTAAAATTGGAAGAGGGAGAAAACGTCGTCGTCTTCACCTATTCTTCGCCTTATGTCAAATATCTGGCGATAGGGCTGGCGGGCGCCGTAGCGGGGCTGCTGGTCGTCGCTTTGATCGTCAAAAAGACCAAATTTATGGAAAAGTGCGCGCCCGTCATCGCCTGGGCGGGAGTGACTCTCGCGCTTGCCGTCGTCGCCTTCTTCATGCTGTTCCCGACGCTGGTGTTCCTCGGAAAATTGTTGAAGGCGGGCTGGATAAAACTCGTCGCGCTCTTTTAGTAAAGTAGGAAAATAGAGAACAATCCCTAAAAAGAAAATAAAATTCTTTTTAAAAATTGCCGAAAAACGCTTGACTAAATTCTTTCGTGTAAGTATAATAGTTTATGCTGCTTTGAAAGATATTTCGGGTGCAATGGACGGCAATATTGAGGCATAGCGCAGTTTGGTAGCGCGCTTGGTTAGGGACCAAGAGGTCGTGGGTTCAAGTCCCGTTGCCTCAACCAAGAAGGAACTAAGTTCAATCGACTTAGTTCCTTTTTATTATATGTATATAGATTTGCTAGGGACGAGTGTGCGCGGCGGCGCTCCGCCTTTGATTTTCTAATTAATTTATAAATTTATTGTTCAGCCCAAAGGAATCTATACAGTGAATCGGGTGCGTCTGCATCCACGTACCATCCCGACTTTGTTCTTTTTATAAAGGAAAACGCGTTGCCGTTTAACCCCTAAGGCAAAGTGAGAAAAATTCGATAACCAAGGGAATCGGATTGTTTATTTTCTCATTTCAATTCGTCCGGAACGCAAAATCAGTTGAATAGAGATAGAGAAAGGCGGGCTTTTCGGCTCGCCTTTTCGATTGCCGCAAACGAGAGCAAGGCGTGTATATCGCACGGGCGGATAAGGAAAAAACAGGCGTAACGGGAACGGATGGCGCGTTAAAAATATACGAATATTCTCATAGTTTTTTCTATCGACTAAGTAAACCGTTCTGAAAGCCCGCGGGAGATTGGAAAAAGGTTACGTATCCGCCGCTGTCCGCGCTTTAAAGCAATATAAAAAGGGGAGCCGCTCTTTGAAACGGAAGGGCGAGAGGGCTTTGGAAGAAGAAAAGTTGTCTTTAAAAGCGCGTAAAGTTTTCCGAAACGAGCACAAAATAATCTTTTGTTAACCGAAAAAAAGCCATTGAAACAAGGAAATATTTGCGTTATAATGAAACCATAAATATTTGGGAGGGGAAACTATGGACAAAAGCGGTTTCACAAAAAAACGCGCGGCCGCCTTATGCGCGATGGGCGTATTGACGGCGGGGGCTTTCTGCGGGGGAATGGCTACCGCGCATCTTGCAAAGGCAATCGAAACCAAAAGCATTGCTTTGACGGAGGATCTGGCTGCCGTTTCGACGCTCGCCGACCTCGAAAATACGTCGCTTAAACTGTACGGCGCTATCGACTGGGCGGGATACGGACGAATCGCGTTAAACGAAACGAACAGGGGGAACTTTCATAACGCTTACGTCAACGACGTAAAACTGGGGGAAAACTCCGATTTTAAAAACACGAATTTCACGGCGAGCGGCAAGCACACGGTAGGACTGTTGTCCGAGGCGAATTCCTGCCGCATTTTTTCCGTTGCCTACACGGCGGCCGCGGACGGCTATCTCACGATTTCGAGCGGGAATTTGAAAGTTACGGAGGAAGGCGCGCTTTGGAATCCCGCTGTGACGTATAACGGAAAGCTCGCCTTATCCGTTACCAAAAACGACGCGGATAACAAAATCACGCCCGATACGGCGGGTTGGGAATATTACGAGGCGGGACGGGCGTATACGCCGGAAGACGAAACGGTGCCGGTCGCGGCGGGCGATACCGTATATCTCAATATCAGGGCGGTGAGAGTAGACGATTCCGTTGCGCATTGTTATGTGGCGTTTGAATACGCTCCCGTCTTTACTTATTCGGAAACGGAGCCGACAACGGAGCCCATCGATTACGATAACGTTTCTCTCAACGAAGACCTGGCGAGAGTGAAATCGCTTGCCTCGTTGAAAGACACGGCTTTGTCATACTACACGGGGAACAGTTGGGCGGGCTATGAGAGAGTAAGAATTTCCGAAGCGACCAAGGGCGAACATCCGCAGGTTTATCTTAACGACGTGATGATCAATAACGCTTCGGAATTGGAACTCGTCAATTTGAGAAGCAGCGGGACGCATACCGTCGGGGTGTGGAACGAAAATGTCAACAGGGTGGTTTCCGTAGGATATACGGCGCAAAAAGACGGATACGTCGTCCTTCCCGAAACGACTTTGGACGTCGTATCCGACGCGACGGGCGGCATCGGAAAATCCTTTAACGGCAGACTGGGAATCAACGTCACCGTAAACGACGCAAAGACTTCGCCGCAGGACGCGGGCTGGACCTACTATGAGTCGGGAAAAAGCTATACGATTCCCGCGCGGGCAGTTCAGGTGTCCGCGGGCGACATTCTCTTCCTGAGCTTTTTCAGCGATAGGATTTCCGCGGCGGAAACCAATTTGAGCTACGTATCCTTTGTCTATAATCCTTCTTTCGTCTATGCACAAACCAATCCCCTGGTGCCTTCCACCGTGCATGAATTCAGTCATGCGGGGAAACTCGTCAAGAATGCGGAAGGAGAGCTTATCAACGACGTGCAAATCGCCGAGGACGACGCTGCGACCTATCCTTTCTCCTACCTTTACAGGACGACGGCAGGCTCCGCGTCGGGATATCCCGGGACGGAAGACTCCACGGGGATTTTGGAAATGAGCGCGAATTCGTCTTTGGGTGCGAAGAATATCTACGCGGCGGGGTCTTATTCGGGCTTTCAGGCAAGCGACGGTTCCATCATCACGGTGGCGATTGTGCCGGATCCGAATAATGTCATTCTCGGCTTTACGTCCCCCTACGACGGAAAACTGACCGTTTCGGACATTTCATTCGGATACGTATACTATCCGAATGCCAAGAATAATTACGAGTTTTATGGAAATACGGTCGGCAAGCCCTTCCTCGGCTATGCGTTCCGCGTATTGCTCAACGGAAAACAGGTATGGCCTGCGGACGGGGGCTGGGATAAATCGCTGGCGAAGCTGTACGAGCGGGAGGACGCGGGATACGCGGCGGGAGATCTGATTCCCTCGCAGTCCACGGAAGATATAGGGGATATTTACGTCCGCAAATACGACAAAGTGTATTTTGAGATCACGCGCGCCGATCTGTCCGCGGACGCGGTGCAAAACTGCGATCTCATAAAATTCAATCCCACGTTCAGCGTCGATACGCAGGCGGATATGTCCCTCTACAAAGACTATCTCACCGCCACCGATTATTTCGACACCGTGGAAAACGAGAACGAAGCGAATAGCCGGATTTCCTATTGGTATGCGGATACGTCCAAAGGACTTTACGACAAAGCGGAATATTTCCTGATGAGCGACGTCGACTATGCGGCAAACGCCTACACGTCGGGACTTTTGGATCCGTCGTCCGCAAAAATAGGCATGAATTATCTCATGCCCGTCAAAGGAAAGGACGCGGCGCTTCAATATGCGGTAAAGGCAAAGGGAAACCTCACGGTTTCCGCGGAAACCCTCTTTCGAAACGGCAATATGACGCTGTGGCAGTATTATGATTTGGCGGCTTCGGGCAACGCGCCCTCCGCGGACGGCATACGCATGAGAGTGGAGATAAACGGGCAGCGGGTATGGCCTCTTGACAGCGTTTGGAAAGAATATAAGCCGACGGAAGAAAATCGTGGCGTATTCGATTTTCAAGACCTCACGTTCGGCGTGAACGAGGGAGATAAAGTCGTTATTCGCATAAACTGCGGCGGCGACGACGGCTATGACGGGCTGAATTTTAATCCTGTTTTCGCTCTCGCGGAAACGGAAACACCCGTGAGTAATCCCGCCGTCACCGTTTCGGACCCCCTCGACCCCGAAGGCGGAGGAGAAAGCAGTTCCGGCGACAGCCAAAGCGGAAGTTCGGGCGGCGACAGCCAAAGCAGTCAGAGCGGCAAAGACAGCGGAGCGGAATCGGGCGATACCGGGGCAGGCTGCGCCGGCGGCTGCGGCTCTGTCGCCGCGGGCGGGATCGCCTTCCTTTCGCTTGGTATGTGCGCGGCAGTATGGCTGAAAAATAAACGCAGGCAATAAGCCCGCCGCCGAAGGGAATACAAAACAGGGAGCCGATTTTATGCGGCTCCCTGTGTCCGTGATTGCCGCCTGTTTTCGTATACCCAAGCGGAAAAAGACAAAAAATGAGTAGTGGGAAGCGCGTGACAATCGTGTTATATATAAAAAAATCGGGACGTTGCGTTATACGGGAAAGGGATCGATAGGGCGTGGAATATCAGGGAAGAGGCGCGGCAGAGCGGTAGTTACGGAAAAAAGAACGGGAGCCGCAAGACGTAAATAAAGAAAAAACGTCGTGCCGCGGAAAAAGGAAAGCGCGCTGTACCAAGAGAAATATAAGGGCGTCGCCCTATGGAAAGAACAAGGCGATGGCATTGACGGCGAGAGCGCCGTCCGCAACTTGCCTTTGAGGTAGAAGCGTTTATAGCTGCGCGCGCTTTTTTAGAGAAAAAAGCGGATACTATACGAGAAAAAGCGGCGGCATACAAAAGTGCGTTTTCCGTCGCGGACGAGAGAGAAGGTATATCGCGATAAGAGAGAAAAATAAATCGGAAGGAAAAACGTCGGGGAGGGAGGTCAATGAAAAAAACGGAACGCGCGGATAAGATTTTCGGCACGAATTACAAACTTGTGATCGGCGCCTTTTTGTTCCTTATTTTCGCTATGCCTATGGTTTTGTTCTTTTTCGAACATAAAAGCTATGTGGAGGAAAAGAGCGGCGCCGTCTATCGGATTCAGTCGAAAACGGACGAAAAAATACAGTCGGTGAAAACCCTCCTCAACTATACTTTTTTCGACGAGGAGTTTCAGGAGCGTCTGAAAAAGATCGGGGCGGGCGGGGAACAGGAGGACTATGAAAAAATTTTCGCGCAACTGACCTCCATGACGATTCTGGGGGACGTCATAAAGGATGTATGGTATTTTCCGAAAGCGGAAAACGGGGGCGTCGTAGAGAGCGGAGCGGTGGTCTGTTCCGACTATCTCACCGCCTATCTCGCCGACAACGCGGCTGCCGTCAATAAGTTTGCCCTCGACGAGAGATACGCGCGGGGCGAATATTTCTTCTTTCGGATCCGGGAGCCGGGCGGGGAAAACCTCCCCTCCGACTACGCGGCCATCGGACATTGGGTGACGAGCACGGCGGCGGAGGACTATTTTGAACCTATCGGTATCGGACTTGCGCTCCTCAATCTGCCCGTACTCGCGGATAACTTTTCCGAGATCAAGGATATGCGCGGCGTGCACGCCGTATTGTGCGACGGGGAAGAAAACGTTTTAAGCGGTACGGCGGGCTATGAGTACGGCGGCTGGGATAAAAGCGGGGCTTTGAAAATGAAGGTTTCCTCCCGCTTTTTCGGCTTAAAAACCATACTCTATTTTGAAAGATACCAAATTTTTCTGGATTTTCTGCCCTTTCTCTTAGGAATTGCGGCGGTGTTCGTATTCGTGTGTTTATGCTTCTATATCTATATCCGAGCGAACGACAAAAAGCGGCTTTCCTCCTATCAATCCTTTATCGGCAAGGTGGCGGGCAGCAAGTCCATGGGCGACGTCGTTCGGGGAATGCCCGTCGTAACGGGCGCAGACGGCGTCAAGAGAATGCAGGGCGCGGTGAACAATTACGGCTATCTCGCGATCAACAACGACGTTTCCGAAACCAAAAAGCGCAAGATACTCGAACTCATGAACTGGATTTTTACCGAAGAGGGGGATACTGCGCTCACCTGGGGATTGGAAGGAGAACATTGGGAAAAGAGCGAAAACGGGGAAAAGAAAAGCCTTCTGCCCCTCGATAACGCGGGCAATCAATATCTCCTCAAAAGCGATTCCGTCGCGCCCGCCGCGTATCGGATCAAGGGGATCGCTTCCTGGGAAACGGAGTACACGAATTATCCCCGCTCTTACGTGACGGAGTCCGAGCAGATAAGGACGGCGTGGGATACGCGGCATCTGATCGTAGACGAATTGTATTTCGTCCGCGTGCCGAACGAATATATCACTTTGGAAACGGAGTTGAAGGATAAGGTGTCCACGGTCTGTAAAAATATCGTGGCGACGATCAGAAAAAATCCTGCCGCAACGAGAGAAAATTTGTGGAATTCGCTGCTTTCCTATTGGAAGGAGCGCGGCGGGGACTATATCAAGGCGAAGAACGAAGCGGCGAAAGCCGTTGTGGAATAAGGAGGAAAAGGGGATGAAAGTAAAGAGGATTTTTGGAACGGCGCTGTCGTTGTGCCTTCTGCTGCCCTTCTCCGCCTGTATGGGCGGCGGAGAAGGCGCGGAAAGCGGAGAAAAGGAAACTGCCTTTTACGAGTTTCGATTCGAAACGGATCTGGCGGAAAAAAGCGCGGACAGATATCCTGCGGCGGGCGGCGGAAACACTTACTACGTTTCTTCCAAAGGCAGCGACGAAAACGACGGGCTGAGCGAAGAAACGCCGATCAAGACGATCAAAAAAGTGAACGGTCTGCAACTGAAAGCGGGCGACACCGTCCGCTTCAAGGGCGGGGAAACGTTTTCGGGCGCGACGCTTACCGTTTCGGCGAGCGGCACTCAGGACGCTCCCGTCACTTTCTGCGGCTACGGCGACGAAACGGCAAGGCCGAAAATCGTCGCCCAGAAGGTGGACGGCATCAATTTTTTCAATTCGAGCAATCTCGTGATTCGGGATTTGGAGATCGTCGTCGTGGGCGACGAGCGGGTTTCCGAGGCGATTTCGCGTTCCGTCGTGGGCATCGAAGGCTCGTATACTTCCAAGGAGGGTTGCGAGAACGTATATATCGTCAATAACCTCATTTACGGGGCGTATAACACGGCGACGAGCGGCATCCGCGTCACTTCCTCGTACGCGTTTGCGGAAAAGGCGGAGGACGTACTGAAAAACGTACATATCGAAAACAACGAGGTGCACTCGCTGGGCATCGCGGGGATCTATGTGGACGGCTGGCTGAGCGACATCAATAAAATGAACGCCTCGCCCAAGCTCTATTCGGAGGTTTACGTCAACGAAAACACCGTTTACAATATCGGTCAGATCGCCATTTACGAGGAGTGCTGTCACGATTCGGAGATGAACCGCAATCTCGTACACGATGCCGCCATTTTCGATAAACCCTTCCTTTCCATCGGACAGACGGGCATCATGGCGCTCGGCTGCGAAGATACGGATATCATGTATAATATCGTGTATAACGTATCCAATGCCTGTCACCCTTTCGACGGCATGGGAATAGACATAGATTGGAACACCAATCGCATAAACGTACAATACAACTGGGTGTACGACTGCGTGGGCAGCGGCGTGGGGACGATGGCGAATCAGAATTGTTTTATCCGCAATAACAGGATCGAAAATAACCGCTGCGAAGGCAATCAGCACGGGCAGATTCATGTTTCCGACTTTACGACGAGATACGAGGCGGTGGCGGAGGATATGCACGCGGTGACCAATCTCACCGTCAAAGACAATCTCATCGTCAGCGATAAGGAGGGCAAAAGCCACTTCAACGCCAATGAACTCGGCGGGGATTCCACGCTGTGGGCGGGAAATATCTTTGAAGACAACAGGCTGGTTTCCAATACCAAAACGAACGATATTTGGATACAGGTGTCAAGCGCGGTAGCCTGGCACAAATTTGCGCAAAACAGATACTACAAAGAGAACACCTCGAAGTTTATGGCGTTCGACACCACGCCGCAGGAAAAGATAAACGAGGGCGCGCTGGCTTATGACGGCACGGGATTCGAGGCGTGGAAAAAGAGGGACACGGGCGCGGTTTTTCAAACTCTGAGCGGAGCGACGCCGACTCTCCCCAAAAACGTTTGCGCCGTTTACGAAGACGGAAAGGTGACGCTGACATGGGAAAAGCCGTCGGGGGACGTATGGCATTACAACGTATATCTGACGCGGGAAAACGAAGAAATAAGCTATCTCAATCTGTCGGGAGAGGCGTTTTCGGAAACGTTTACGCAGGAATTTGAAGCAAGGGGCGTCTATTATCTCGCGGTGGAGCCCGAATCCAATCAAGGGCACTGCGGCGAAGTGGTAAGGGTGAAGATCGTTCTCGAATAGAATCGTTTGGGAAAAGGAGAAAAAAATGGACACGAAAAATCTCGCCGTGATAGGATTCGGCGGCAGGGGGCATATTTACGGGGAATTTGCCCGCAAATATCCCGAAAAATTCCAATTGAAAGCGGTTGCGGAAACGGACGAGTACAGGCGCCGCGACGCGAAGGAAAATTTCGGCGCGGAGGTGTACGAGGATTATAAAGAGCTTTTAGATCAGGGCTACCGCCTCGACTTGGTGGCGATTTCCACGCAGGACGCGCAGCATAAGGAGCACGCCCTATACGCTTTGAACAGGGGCTACGATCTGCTTTTGGAAAAGCCCGTTGCCATTACGGAAAAGGATTGTCGGGAAATTTACGAATGCGCAAAGAAGAACAACCGTCGGGTATACGTCTGTCATGTTTTGCGCTATACGCCCTTCTATTCCAAAATAAAAGAAATGATCGACGAGGGAACGCTGGGGGAGATCGTCAGCGTCCACGCTAGCGAAAACGTCGGCTATTATCATCAGGCGCACAGCTATGTCCGGGGACCTTGGCGAAACAGCGGAGAAAGCAGCCCCATGATCCTCGCAAAGTGCTGCCACGACATGGACATCCTGCGCTATCTGATCGGCGAAAAATGCGTTTCCGTCAATTCCTACGGTTCGCTCAGCTATTTTAAAGAGGAGAACGCGCCCGTAAATTCGACGGCGTTCTGCACCGATTGCCCGCGAAAAGAGGACTGCGTATATAACGCGCAGAAGCTGTATACAACGTATATTTGGCCCGCGGGGTATTTCACAAAGGGAGCGCTCACGAGGGAAAACATTTTGCGGGATTTGAAATATTCGCCCTACGACCGCTGTGTTTTCAAATGCGACAACGACGTTGTGGATCATCAGTCCACCCTGTTGCTGTTTGAAAAGGGCAAGACGGCGGTACATACGATGACGGCGTTTTCACGGGAAATTTATCGGGACATCAAAATTTACGGCACGAAAGCGGAGCTGTCGGGCGTCATGGAAAAAAATCTGATCGAGATCCGCCCCTTCGGCGGCGAGCCGTTCCAAGCGGAGGTGAACGCGTCCGCCGCGTCCGTAGGCGGCCATTGCGGAGGCGATTACTACATGATGTGTCAGATCTGGAACGACCTCAACGGAATAAAGGGAAAGGGCATTACCTATCTGGACGTGTCCATCGAGAGCCATCTCATGTCCTTCGGCGCGGAAAAAAGCCGCTTGCACGGCGGCGAAAGCTGCAAGATCGAACTCGTCGAGTGAGGAAAGCATGGTGAGAAACGGTTATTTCGACGATTCCGGGAGGGAATACGTCATAGAAAATATGTACCCGCGCCGACCGCTCAAAAATTATCTTTGGAACGAAGGAATGCTGGCGGAGCTCGATCAATTCGGATTCGGTCCGTCGAAAGCGTGCATAGAAAAACAGTTCCGCACAGTGGTCGCGGGTGAAAGGCTAATCTATATCAAGGACAGGGACAGCGGGGAGTTTTTCGACGCGAACCGAAATTTTTTACAAAAGGAGTTTTCGGATTTTCGCGCGCGGGTAGGACAGGGATATCATGTGGTCGAGAGCGTTTATCTGGGGATAAAAACGGAATTTACCCTTCTCGTGCCGCAGCGGGATTTTGTGGAAATGCACAGAGTGAGGGTCCGCAACGAGTCTTCTACCGTCAGGAATTTAAGCGTATACGCCTATCTTCGCCCCTTCGTCAACCTTACGGGCGTAGACGCTTACGGGCGGGCGCGTTACGACGAAGAAATGTATGGAATCCGCTATACCTATCGGGGATTCCGTATCGCGCAGAAATATACCGACGTTTTCTACGCCGCTTCCCTGCGCGCGGCCTCCTACGATTTGTCGGACGAGGCTTTTATCGGCACCTATCGGGATCTCTCCCGTCCGCAGGGCATAGACAGAGAATTTCTCTCCAAGGAGCCGACCGTTTTCGAGCCTTGCTATGCGGGCGCCCTGCAATTTGAAATATGCCTTGAACCGAATGAAGAAAAGGTTTTGTATTTCGCGGCGGGCACCGCCCGCGAAGAGGAGGAATGCCGCGCACTTGCAAGGAAATACGCAAACGAAGCGGCGTTTGAAAAAGAACTGCGTTTACAGAAGGAAACGAACGAAAAATACATAGAAAAGACCATGATAAAAACGCCCGATGCTTATCTCGATTCCATGGTGAATATCTATCTGAAACGGCAGATGACGCTCGGAAAAACGTGGGGACGGGTATACGGAAAGGGATTCAGGGACGTTTTGCAGGACATTGCGGGATTCGTTTCTCTCGATCCGGAAATGGCGCGCGAAAAACTTTTGAACGCCTTGACGCATCAGTTTATCAGCGGCAACGCCCTTCGGATGTTCGACCCGATTTTAGACTATCCCTATCAGGATATGCCGGCCTGGATTCCGCCCGCCGTGCTCGCCTATCTCAAAGAGAGCGGGGATCTTTCGCTGTTGGAAGAAGAAATCCCCTATTACGACGACGAACGGAAAGAGAGCGTATTCCTGCACGTGAAAAGGGGAATGGAGTATCTCTTTCGGATGCGTGGAGAGCGGGGACTGAGTTTGTGGGGCGGCGGCGATTGGAACGATTCTTTGGACAACTGCGGCATGAAGATGAAGGGGGAGAGCGTATGGCTGTCTATCGCCGCGGTGCGGGCGGCGAAGGATTATCTTGAAATCGTGGGGAAAAGCGCGGGCGCAGAAAAGCAAAAACTCCTTGCCGATACGGAGAAAAAAATCGAAGAATTAAAAGCCGCCGTTTTGAAATACGGATTCGAGGGAGATCATTTTCTCTACGGATATACTGACTGGGGAGAAAAGGTCGGCTCCGACGACAATCGGGAGGGCAAAATTTTTCTCAACGTACAAACGTGGGCGGTGATGTCCGATCTCCTGCCGTTGGAAAAAAAGCAGGCGTTGATGGATACGGTAGAAAGGCGGCTTAAATGCGAGTACGGGTATCTGCAAAACGATCCGCCCTACGAAACGCCCGACGATCATTTGGGCAGACTCACCTATTTTTCCAAAGGAGTCTACGAAAACGGCTCCGTCTACAATCACGGCGTGATGTTCAAAGCGGTCGCGGACTGCTGTATCGGGAGGGGCGACAATGCCTTGAAGACACTGGAAATGATCCGATACGACAATCCTTTCCATTCCGACTCGGGCGTAGAGCCCTACGCCGTCTGCAATATGTATTTCGGCCCCTCGGCGGAGGCGAAAAAAGGTTTTGCGCCGCAGGCGTGGATCACAGGCTCCGCCGGCTGGATGTATCGGGCGGTGGTGGAGTACATTTTAGGGATAAAAGCGGATTTTGACGGCTTCACGATTTGTCCCTGTATGCCGTCGGCATGGGACAGGGTTGAGGTGACGAGGACCTTTCGCGGAGTCGTCTATCGGATATGCTTTTTGAAATCGCAAACGTTTTCTCTGACTTTGGACGGAAAAAGATTGTCGGGAAATAAAATTCCGCTCTGCCGAGAGGGGAGCGTACACGACGTGATTTGTCGTTTTAGATAAAACGAGAGGAGAGTGCGATACGCTTATAGGAATAAAAAATGCCGTCCGCGGAAAAGTCTGGTGCGCGGGCGGCATTTTTTATTGAAAAAGGCATAGGAATAGAGAAATAAAAAGCAAAAACCTCGGGAAATATTCTCGCAAAGAGGGCGTATTTTGCTTTACATTTCAACGGCCGTATGCTATAATAATCAAGAAATTTATGCCTGTCAGTCGAAAGAAATTCGATAAGACGCGGGTGTCCTTTTCGGGCAGAATAAGATAAATAAATCGAAGTTCAACAAATGCCTGAGAAGATTAGAAAATCGAGGCGTAGCGCAGTTGGTAGCGCGCAGCGTTCGGGAGTTAATCGCCGTTCCCGACGGCAAAATTTTCAAAAACGCTGAACCCTTTGAAAACATTGACTTTTTCGGCTCTTCAAGTTCTCTAAAATCCCGCAAAAAATTGGTCTGACCACATGTTTGACCACTTACAAAAAAACGAGTATTTTCCTCTTTCGAGGCGTAGCGCAGTTGGTAGCGCGCATGGTTCGGGACCATGAGGTCGTGGGTTCAAATCCCGTCGCCTCGACCATTTGAAACATCTATTGAAATCCGAACCCTTGAGGTTCAGACATCAATAGGTGTTTTCTTTTATCCTTTATAAATAAAGGCTTTCAGCGATTTTTGTCTTTGCTTTTGTATAGACAGTAAAATCAAAAAAGTTTAAAGTAGAATACGAAAAATCGAAAAGGAATGTTTCCGAACTCCTTTGTCTATCCATCATTATCTTATAAAGCCTCTTGTCTATTGAAAAAGACCTGTTCTTTCTTATAAGGCGTCTTGTATCCGTTCTTCGCATGAGGCCTGCGTTCATTATAAAAAGCTATATAGTTATCAATAGCCGTTCTGAATTCGTTTTCAGAGCGGTATTTCGTTCTATACAACTCTTCTCTTTTAAGCGAAGCAAAAAAGGATTCCATTACAGAATTATCATAGGGAATATGCGCACGGGAATAGGATTGTTTGAGGTTTAAAGATTTAAGGTAAGTACAAAAAGTTTTGGATCGATAATTGGCTCCTCTGTCTGTATGGAAAAGCAAAGGTTCGCTAGGCTTTCGATTTTCATAGGCTGCCTTAACAGTACTCTTTGCCAGCTGAGTACTGTTTTTCAATCCAACCCGATATCGAGATCGAGACGGAAAACTGCTTTTGGCATTGGAAAATAATCGCCGGGGATATCCTTTCGGTTAGAATCGTAGTATCTCAACCTTGTACCTCCTTGTTGTTTTTCTTTTGTTCATTTTTGTTTCGTATTGTTACCTCCTGATATTTTGATGTGTTATAGATTGAAAATAAAAAAGACCTGCACAAAAAACGGCTGAAAGCAATCCGTTTATTATGTACAAGTCTAAAAATTCTTAAAAAATATATTATGTGTATTCAGTTGTGTGCACAAAGGTTTAT
>ERZ809074.1716-NODE-1716-length-27122-cov-13.756382_pt1 | contig 27122 bp, 27 predicted proteins | sample MGYA00520795_ERZ809074 | MGnify/ENA primary metagenome ERZ809074 (study PRJEB31570, sample SAMEA3212989) | Homo sapiens | biome: human-gut; feature: human gut; material: fecal | place: Sweden | collected 2011 ...
CCCCGACCCACGGCTTAGAAGGCCGTTGCTCTATCCAACTGAGCTACAGACTCATTATGCTTTTTCGCAAAAGCAAAGCGGGTGATGGGAATCGAACCCACGTATCCAGCTTGGAAGGCTGGTGTTCTACCATTGAACTACACCCGCAGGAAAATTTTTCTTTTTCGCTGACCAGTAGATTATATCTCATATCCACTCATTTGTCAACAAGTTTTTTATCTTTTTTTCGATAAAAATCGGGGTGACAGGATTCGAACCTGCGACTTCCTGGTCCCAAACCAGGCGCTCTAGCCAAGCTGAGCCACACCCCGGGGATTTCGCAAAGCATTTAAAAACAAAAGTTCACTAAATGCGTTTAAAATTATACCGTAGATAGGTTGGATTGTCAACCACTTTTTTTATTTATTCGAGGCTTTATTCGAGGCTGAATCCTCCACTATCTCTGTTCCGGCGGCATTTCTTCTACAATTGGCTGCATACGCACTTTCTGCGCAGGCAGCTATCTGATTTCATACAAAAAGCAGCTCCGAACTTATTCTTCGAAAACTGCTTTCTGATTTTATCTGTTTTGTGCCAATTATTTCCGGTCCCGCCTAGTAAAGTCCCGACGGAATATCCCTGTCCTGATCCACATAACAGACCGTATAATGTGCCTCACCGTTCCGATCAAGCTCCATCAGCATGTAGGACGGCTTTCTTCCGTCCTGTCTCGGATAGGAGAGACTTCCCGGGTTCAATACAACAAGCCCGTCCTCACAGTACTCCAGATGCGGCTTGTGGGTATGTCCGAACATGACGATATCGGCTTTTCTGGCTCTCGCCTCTTCCTTGATCGTCTCCAGCTCGAAAGATACGCCGTACATATGGCCATGGGTCAGAAATGCCCGGTATTTTCCGATCGAGATCTCCTTCTCCCTGTCTGTCTGGGAGAAGAAGTCATTATTTCCGCGCACCACGCGGATCACGCAGTTATCATTATTTACCCATTCCTTAAAATATGCCTCGCTGCCCTCGGTATCGCCCAGGTGGATCAGCATATCGAACGGGGACTGTTTCTCAATAATTTCCCTGAGATTTCCATCTCTTCTGTGGGTATCGCTCACGATCAGAATTTTCATACTTTATTCTCCGATCTCTTCTGCAAGACGTTTCTTCATCGCCCGAAGCGCTTTTCCGCGGTGACTGATGGCATTCTTCTCATCCATGGTGATCTCCGCCGATGTCTTTCCGTACTCCGGCAGCATCAGGATCGGGTCATAGCCGAATCCGCCTGCGCCAGCCGGTTCATGGGCGATCACACCCTCCATGGTTCCCTCCGCTGTCAGGGTTCTTCCATCCGGGAGAACTGCCGCGATCACGCAGACGAAACGCGCCGTGCGCTTTTTCTCCGGAACACCATCAAGGCGGTGGATCAGGTTCCAGTTTTTAATTTCATAGGAAGTCTTCTCTCCCATGTAGCGCGCGGAGTAAACGCCCGGCTCCCCGTTCAACGCATCGATCACAAGACCGGAGTCATCTGCCAGAACGATCCCGCCTGTCTTCTCCCACACGGCTTTTGCCTTAATTAACGCATTTGCCGCGAATGTATCTCCATCTTCAACAATATCAATGTCAACACCGGCTTCCTTCATGGACAGGATCTCCGCCCCGAGGTCTTTTAAAATCTCGCGGATCTCCCGCATTTTTCCGGCATTTGATGTTGCAAAAACAATTTTATGTTCCATGTATCTCTCACTTTCCAATTTTCCGGCTGTAGGCCTTCAGGCACACGTTGCATCTCTTGGATGTCTCCGTCCGTTCCCACAAAGAGCCGTCGAAACTAATATACCCCTCGCCGTCGCCTATGTCAATATTTCCGGTCCGTCCGCCCCCAGCATACTCCACCGCCACCGGCTGCGTCGTCCCAGGCGTGCGGATCCTTACCGCCACAACGAACATTTCGCCTGCATCCAGTTCCTGGGACTTTGCCAGGTTCACTGTATAAAATCCCGTATCCGGCAGTGGCCCGGATGCCAGGACTTTTCCACTGTCCGCCTGGAATTTCACATTATTTTCCACATGTTCACGGAAGCTGTCCCCGTCAAACACATACACTTCATACTCCGTGTCCGGTGCCGTAGCGTAGAAGCCCACCGCCTCCAGCGTCTCGTCCGACTCCGCTGTATACGCGTTCGCCATCCAGGCCTCCGGCTCGCCGAATCCCATCTGCCCGGTCCAGCCGCAGAGGTCGCTCTGGTAATTCCTGTCGAAATTGTCCACCGGTCCGATACCGCAGTAGGAGATTCCGCTCTCCGCGATCCAGCTGTCCTCGTAGGACACATGGAAAAAGCCGCCGTCTCCGAAGTTCTCTCCCCAGCTGTTCACGCAGAGGAACGCTCCGTCCGATTCCGGGTTCGATGCAAATTTTTCTTTCGGATAGTTGTCATCCCATCCGATGATCACCGCGTCATGGTTCGGTTCTTCGCTGCCTTTGTAGCAGACATCCTTATCACTCACCCGGTTTTCTGACGGGAGGTAGAGGGACGTCTGGACACCGCCATATAAATACACCGCCCGTTTTACCGCGTCGTAATTCCGTTCCGGCAGGATCCGGATCTCCTGGACGTGGCAGACAGGTGCAAGGCCGTCCGGCGAAGTGCTGTCCCCATAGGGATCATCCTCCTCGGAGACAGGTCCCTGCCAGGCTAAAAGATACGCCATCGCCATACTGTAATCGCCGCCGGAATTCTGACTGATCCCAAAACTGTTGTGGATCGACATGTGGTCCGCCGAGAGCGGCACCGCCATGGACTCCGGCATGGAGGTCTCCACCGCCTTTAACGCCGCGAACGCCCAGCATGTGCCAAGATCTCCCTGGTCGGAGACGGAGACGGTCCGATGCTCACGGATGTCATAGGATGAGGGGAGTTCTATGGTTTCCGGATCCGAATTTCCGCTGCCGGAAGCCTCCGTTCCTGCATCTGTATTCTTCTGGTCAGGATCAGCTCCCGCTTCATCTGTTTCTGCCAGATCCACGCCGCCATCTGTCAGCGTTTCCTTACCGCCGTCCGTGCTTTCCACACGCTCCGCAATATCCTGGTCAGATTCTTTCTCTCCGCCTTCCTGTTTCGGATCCAGCACAAAGGCGATCTCTGTGGTTACCAGATCCAGGATCTCTGTCCTCGCTGTAAAGACAGCCCCGGCTGCCAGCACCGCGATCCCGCAGGTCCACAGACCGTCCCTGTTTCTGCGCCCTTTTCTTCTTCGACTTCTCATATCCGCTTACCTGCGTTTCTGCCTGCAATCGGCATTTTTGTCATCTCTGTGTGTCTGCTGCCGTTCTGTTATCTCTCTTCTCTTCTGTCCTCACGCTTTCTCGGCAGTTTCGGTCCTAAGAACTGGTAGAAGTAGGTCTTCATCATACCATTGTAGATCTTCCGATTCTTATCCGCCTTGCGGCCGAAATACCGCTCGGTGTCTTCGTAAGCCGTAATGATATAGGCAGACCAGGAGTCCAGCTCCGCGAAGCGCTCGCCGATGGTCTTATATAACTCCGGCAGATTCTTTTTATCTTCAATTCGCTCACCGTACGGCGGGTTCGTGATCAGGAAGCCGTACTTTTTCGGGTGGCTCAGGTCGCTGACGGATCTCTGCTGGAAATGGATCAGCTCATCCACTCCTGCTGCCTTCGCGTTCGCTCTCGCCGCACGGACGATATCACCGTCGATATCATATCCTTGAATATCCGTCTGGACGGAGAGGTCCACGAGATCGTTCGCCTCGTCCATGGCGTCATACCAGCATTTTCTGGGGATCAGGTGCTTCCAGTCCTCGGACAGGAACTCACGATTCATTCCCGGTGCCATATTTGCCGCGATCATCGCCGCCTCGATGGGGAAGGTGCCGCTTCCGCAGAACGGGTCCACGAGGATCCGGTCGCTCTTCCACAGGGTCAGCATGATGAGAGCCGCCGCCAGCGTCTCCGTGATCGGTGCTTTACTCGTCAGTGTGCGGTAGCCGCGCTTATGCAGGGACTCGCCGGTGGTGTCGAGAGCCACTGTCACCGTGTCCTTGTGAAGGAAGACACGGAGCGGGAAGCTCGCGCCGTTTTCCGGGAACCACTCGATCCCGTACGCCTTTTTCATCCGCTCCACCATGGCTTTTTTCATGATGGACTGGATGTCAGACGGACTGAAAAGCTTGCTCTTGATGGAGGACGCCTTTGCGACCCAGAATTTCGCGTCCTTCGGGAGATATTCCTCCCACGGGATCGCGCGGGTTCCCTGGAACAGGTCCTCGAAGGTCTCCGCGTGGAAGCTGCCGACTTTTAAGAGCACGCGCTCTGTCGTTCTGAGGAAAATATTGGCGCGGCAGATCGCCTCCGCATCGCCGATAAACGTCACACGGCCATCCTCCACCTGGCTGACCTCATATCCGAGATCCAGGATCTCCTTTTTCATGACTGCCTCCAGGCCGAAATGGCATGGGACGATTAATTCAAATGTATTCAATCTGATTTTCTCCGTTCTGATGTGTCATGTAACTGCCTGGTATCTTAGCAGTTACTGTATTTTCATAGTTTCACGCCATCCATGACTTACGCCAAATGGTCATATTCCATTTAATTTTAAGGGTTTGCAGCGTCCCTGTCAATCCCTGCCGAACCTCAAAACAGACCTACATTCCGCATTTTTTCCGAACTGCTTATACAATAAGCCTGGCTCCCGGATGCAGCTTATCACTGATAACCGCGTTCGGTGCAAGAATGTGCTACTCTTTACACGTCACATAATATTTTCCTCTATAATAATAAAGGCCTCCAAGCACATTCACCGTGTCATACCCGCGCCCCGCAAGTTCTCTCGCTGCCAGAAGGCTCTGACCCCCGTAGGCGCAATAGATAACCACAGGGCGGTCTTTTGAGATACAGCTCTCCACTTCGTCCAGCTCTTCATAAGGCAGGTTTACAGCCCCCAGAAGATGTCCCGCCTCATATTCCCTCTGCTCCCGCACATCCAACAAGGTGAATGTCCGCTCCCCGTCCAGAAGATACTCCAACTGCTGCACCGAAATCGTCCGAAACATATACCTTCTCCTGAAACATATCCTTAATGTAAGGTATGCCGGGCGGTCCGGACAGGTTCTATGTACACTATTACACACAAAAAATGTGCCTTGGCACATTCTCGCACCTCGCGCGGTCGCTTGCGACAATCTGCATCCTCGCGCGAGTGCGCATCTTTGGCGTGTTAGTGCCTTTTTATGTAACAGGGATTTCCCAGGAATTCCCTGTTACATAAAAACAGCGGCAGGTTCTGCTCCTGCCGCCGCTTTCATCATATTCTGCGAATGTGTGCTGTCTTCACATCCACATCTTTTTATCTCTTGCAGTTTCTGCCATTATCCATAGAGTCCCTGGAACTGTTTCTTGTGCGATTCTGGCTGCTGTTTTCAGAACGGTTCTGGCTGTTTCTGCTCTGATTCTTTGTCTTATCGTAGGTCTCAGACTCGCTGCTCTTCATGTTGTCGTCCATATCATAGCTGTTTCTTGCCATTTTTTCGTACCTCCTAGAGTGGTTTTCAAGCCGCGGACATTTTCCGCCGCTGCATCCTCTAGTATGGTCCGTTCCCGAACGATTATGCAGCTTCCCCGAAAAGAACTTTTAATTTTTTCATACAGTGGAAGAACGCCGGGATCAGGAAAGCATCCGCGAAGATCCACGCTAACGGGCTTGCAAAGCATGCCGGAAGGAAGCCGAATACCGGAACGAGGCAGAAGCCCACGAGAGATCGCGCCGCCATCTCGCAGACACCCGCGAGGATCGCGAATGTGGAGAATCCCATTCCCTGGATCGTAAAACGCACCACATTCACAAAGGTAAGCGGTATGTAGAACATGCTGTTTCCGATAAGGAACATCGCCACGCGCCCGATGATCTCCGTCTGGTTCGCGTCCATGAAGAGCAGCGCGATATACTTTCCACCGAAGAACAGGATCACAAATGCGATCACGGAGTAAATGATTCCGATCAGACTCGCCGCCTTCAGTCCCTCTTTCACGCGGTCCAGCTTCTTCGCTCCCACGTTCTGTCCCGCGTAGGTCGCCATGGTTCCACCCAGAGCATCAAACGGACAGCAGAAGAACATGCTGACCTTGCTTCCCGTAGAAACGGCCGCAACCGCCATAGAACCCAGAGAATTTACCGCAGTCTGGAGCACAACGCTGCCGATGGCCGTGATGGAATACTGAAGTCCCATAGGAATCCCCATGCCGCAGAGTGTGCCGAGCATGCGTCCGTCCGGCTTCCACTCTCCGTCTTTCATATGAAGGATCGGATAGTGCCGGATCATGTAGATCAGACAGAGCACTGCCGAAATTCCCTGCGAGATTACCGTAGCCAGAGCCGGTCCGCCCACACCCATGCCAAGGACCAGGATCGTAAAAAAGTCGAGACCGATGTTCATGAGGGAGGACAGGAGCAGGAAGTAGACCGGTGTCTTGCTGTCTCCCAGACTTCGGATGATGCCCGCCAGCATATTATAGAGGTATGTGACCGGGATTCCAAGGAAGATCACAAAAATGTAATCATAGGCGCCCTGGATAATGTCCTCCGGCGTGTTCATCCACTGCAAAATGTTCATGCAGAGCAGTCCGACGATCGTCGTCATGACCACCGCAAACACCGCTGAGAGCCATCCGGCGTTCGCCACGAACTTCCTCATTCCCGTATAATCACCCGCGCCGAACTTCTGCGCCACCGGGATCGCAAATCCGCTGCAGGCACCGGTACAGAAACCGATGATCATAAAGTTGATGGAACCCGTCGAACCAACTGCCGCCAGGGACGATACCCCCAGGCATTTTCCGACAATGATCGTGTCTACCATGTTATAAAACTGCTGAAAAAGAAATCCCAGCAGCATCGGAACCGCAAAGCTTAAGATCAGCTTCATTGGCGATCCGACTGTCAGATCCTTTACCTCACTTTTCTGCATATGTAACTCTCCTGTGTCATTTTACTCGGTTTGTAACTATTCAGTACCTTCATAGTTACGCGCAAAAATCCATTCCAGATCAGCTGCGCTGATGGGATTTTTGCCTTCCAGCCTATGTTTTCTTACGGTCAGCGCAGCAAGTGCGCAGACCTACTGAACAGTTACCTCGGTTTTTATATTCTATAAATCATGGTTCCGGTTGAATCTTCCTGACTCTCTGCCATACGTTTCCCATGGTCTACATGTTTCAAACGAACTTGCTGTATTATAAATCAGTGTTTTCAAAAAGTATATATATCAAAATACCGAAATTACGGAAATTTTTTCCACATTCTTTCGTCAAAAAAGCATTTCGGCCGTATAGTTTCGTCCCGCCTGCGTTTTCCGGGTACATGTTCCGTCTGATTTTCGCCTTTCTTCCGTTTTTTCCTTATTTCACCCTTTACATTCCGCACCATTCATGATACTGTAATTGCATCAGAGGCGCTGACCGCCCTGAAAATCAAACAAACATGCAGAGTAGACGTGTGCGCGTCAAGTGCCCGCCAGACAGGGAGTTGCTGGCAGGACGAAGGGAATTTCCCGCGGTGCACATATCGCATCCCGCTGCATCAGAAGATAGCTCCGTATATTATCTCCTGTTGTGGTCCGAGAATCTGCAAAGGAGGTATTTTTTTATGCAAAAAAGCTCGAACGACCTCTTTTCCAGGATCTTTGAATCATCCCGTGAATTCAAGAAGGTCACCACTATCACTACCTGCGCCATGTTCGGCGCGCTGTCCGTTGTACTTGGATACTACTCCTTTAAAATCACACCAAACTTAAAGATCGGCTTCGGTTCCATCCCAAATATGCTGGTGGATTATCTGTTCGGCCCGGTCGTCGGCGGATTATTCGGCGGCGCTATGGATGTGATCAAGTTTATGTTAAAGCCGGACGGCGGATTTATGCCGGGCTTTACGTTCAACGCGATGCTTGCGGCGTTTATCTACGGCCTGTTCTTCTATAAAAAGAACCTTTCCCTGCCGCGGATCCTCACGGCAAAGCTCGTGGTGATCGTTCTCTGCAACATCGTCCTCGGCACTTACTGGTTGACGCTCTTAAACGGAAAGGGATTTTTAGCAATTCTGCCAGCCCGCGCCATCAAGAACCTGATCCAGTGGCCGGTGGACTCCCTGATCTTCTTCCTCGTGGCGAAAACCTTGGAACAGGCAGGAGTGTTTAAGCTTATTCTTCATGCTGGGAACCGTCAGAGAAGATAGTATAAATCTGCTGCTGACGACCTCTTTCGAATGTATCGCAGTAAAAAAATGCTCTCTGCAGCAATCCTAACGATCTGCTGTAAAGAGCACTTTTTTAATCCCTTTTATCCTTTATCCAATTTTCAGGTTAATCGCCAAGTACATTTACGATTCTCACCGGTGTGCGGTAGTTCCATCTGGAAACCTTGATTCCGGTTCTCTCTGTGGAGGCATGTACGATCTGTCCGTTTCCGATGTAGAGAGCAACATGGTTGATCCTCTTTCCGGATCCGTAGCAGATAATATCGCCCGGGCGCATCTCGGAGCTGCTTACCTGGCGGCCCATACGAGACTGTCCGCCGGAAGAATGCGGAAGTTCCACTTCTGCTGCGTGACGCATTACATAGAAGGTAAATCCAGAACAGTCAACACCAGTATTCGGGTTTGTTCCGCCGTATTTGTAGCGGTTTCCTACGAACTGGAGCGCATATGTAACAATTTCGGAACGGAGATCATTCTCAACTTCGATAGCTGCCTCAAGTTCTGCCTCGTCGGCTTCTGACTCAGCCGCTTCCTCCTCATCGGAGTCTGCCTCATCAGCATTTGCTTCTTCTTTATCTGTCGTCTCTTCAGAACTCTCTGTTTCTTCTGTCGCTGTCTGCTTGTCCTCTTCCAACGGGTTTCCGTTTTCATCGAAGTGGATGATTCTTACGACCATCTTGTCCTCTTTTACAGATGCCGTTGTCTCGTCCGCGAAGGAAACGATCGGAAGGGCTGCTGTTAAGGCCATACATAAGCAGGTGATTTTTAAAGTTCTGAAAAGTTTATTTGTCATTGAAATCCTCTTATTATTAAACTTTAATGGTTTGTAATGTTTGTTACAAATATATTACGTTTTGTTACAAACAAATTATATTTCCTAAGGCTCCTTTTGTCAATAAAAACAAAGGAATTCATAAACTCTTAATAATTTAGGCAAAAACCGCCAACAATGTGGCAAAAATGCGGCGTTCCATACTGAGAGCGCCGCACATGTTTACATAACTTATTTCAATTGTAACATCCTGTAATCTGTTGATTTTTTCAGTAAAATCAGGGTTTTTCGGACATTTTCGTCTTTAAATCCATGAACTGATCCGCCATTTTCTGTGTCCGTATCTGCAGCTCACATTCACGGTCGCCTGTTCATTTCTTCCTATTAACATCTGTTTTATTACCTGCCCCGGAAGTTCTTAACAAGCCAATAAATAATAAGGCACATTAAGATAGGTCCGGAGAACCGGATCAGCAGGTAAAACACGCTGCCCATAATGCTGAACACAACAGAGATCACAAGGAACAAGAGCACAACAAGGGCTAATTTCCAGTACCACTTATTCAGATCGAAATAATGGATATTCGGCGTGGAGCCGTTCTGATAACTTTCCTGGCTGTAAGTGCTTCTTCTGTCATCGCCCCGCGGGGACGCGTCCTCAAAACTTCCATAACCGTCTCCAGTCTCTCCCGCCGCCTCAGCGGAATCGATGATCGTTCGGGCCACGATATTCGGCTCGCCGATCTCCTCAATAATTTCATCCATGGTACGGCCTTTTCCCAACTCCTGGGAAAGATAATCCGCGTAATAATTCAGGTTGTCGCGGATGACCGACGCCGGGACCTCACCCGAGAGTGCTTCCTCCAGGCGTCTTAAAAATTCGTCCTTGTTCATGTAATTTTACTCCAGTTTTTCTTTAATGATGCCGCCGCGGTACACTGCCACGAGCTCCTTGAGGTCCGCGATCTTCGCCGCAAGCTCTTTTCCTGTATCCGTATCCGCAACCATCACACGCTTTTTCATCTTCTCTACGATCATGACTTTCGGCGTGTTTTCATGGTTCCGGTCAAAAGGCTTGTGCTCCGCCAGGGCAAGGTGGTGGGAATTGAAGATCAGGGTGTAGCCCGCGATTCCCGTCTTCGGCTGGTAAGACTTGGAAAGACCGCCGTCAATAACGAAGAGCTTTCCATTTCCCTTGATCGGACTCTCGCCGTCCTTTAATTTAACCGGGACATGGCCGTTGATGATGTGGGAGCCTTCGATCGGAAGTCCGAATTCCTTGAGGATTTTATTACAGAATTCCTCTTTTTCGCACAGTTTATAATACGGGTTCATGTTTTCCTTCGCGGCTGCCTTGTCAGCGACAAAGTAATTCTCGAAGGTCGCCATATTGTCCTTTCCGTATACCGGGGACTTCGGTCCGCACCATAAATACCACATAAAATCGCGGTACCAGTCCTTCGTCGGATCGTCATCCGGCAGGAAGTATGCCATCTTCACCACGTCCTCGAGATAGTCAAGCAGACGTTTTCCGGAGTAGATGATCCCCTTGAGCTTCAGTTCCTCGAAGGTTCCATCCTCTTTCATCGGGATGCAGCCGTGATATAAAAGGTTCGAGTTGCACCGCTTGTACATCGCGCCGTGGGAATACACAAAGCGGATATGGCGGTGAAGCGTCTCGCTGTGGCGGAAGGAAAGTGCCAGGCTGTTGATCAGCTCCTGCTCTTCCTTCGTGAGCTTTAACGGGTCCTTCGGGTCGATCGTCGGGAAGTTCATATCCAGCATCTTGTAGTCTTTTCCGTGGATATTTACGGTTCCCTTCTCAAAATTGATATGTTCCAGATGGATCCGGTCATTGATCTGGTAATCCGGGTGGCGCTTCGTGATCTGACCTTCCACCTTGAACTGGATCACTGTGATCGCCTTGTGCATCTTCGCCGCAAGTCCCGGGTCTACCGCATCATAGATATTTTCATCCAGAATCTTCGGAAGGAACCGCTCACACGGGTCATCCCGGTAGACCTTCGCCGCAAACATGGACAGCGGGCGGAGATTGATTCCGTAACCGTCCTCAAGAACGTCGAATCCGTTGTAGCGGATCGCGATCCGGAGCACATTGCAGATGCAGGCCAGATTGCCTGTGGCTGCGCCCATCCAGGAGATATCGTGGTTGCCCCACTGGATATCTACATCGTGGAAGTGCATGAGCTCGTCCATGATAATGTCCGCACGCGGTCCACGGTCGAAGATATCACCGATGATATGCAGGCTGTCCACGGTCAGGTTCTGGATCAGATTGCAGAGTGCCATGATGAACTGGTCACCCATCTCGATGTCGATGATGGAGTGGATGATTTCATCATAATAAACTTTCTTGTTGTCATCGTTGTAGTCCACATGAAGGAGCTCGTCGATGATATATGCGAATGCCGGGGGCATTTTTTTTCGCACTTTCGATCTTGTAAATTTTGAGGATACTTCCTTACAGATGCGTACCAGGCGGTAGATCGTAATTCTCTGCCAGTCTTCTGTAAATTTCCCCTCTTTCTGGATCCGGCGGATGTTCCGTTCCGGATAGTAGATCAGATTCGCTAAAGCGATCTCCTCCTCGTCTGAGATCACGTAGCCGAAGGTCTCCGATATTTTTTCACGGATGATACCGGATGCGCTGCGGAGCAGATGAATGAACGCTTCATATTCGCCGTGCAGATCGCTGAAGAAATACTCGGTTCCCTTCGGAAGTCCGCGGATCGCCATCAGGTTGATGATCTCACTGGATGCCGCTTTCACTGTCGGATACTCTTTTGCAAGCAGCTTCAGGTAGTCCAAATCTCTCATTGTCTCTGTTTTCCTCCCTGCGTTTTCCGGGCGCGTAAATTTTCTCCTGCCGTTCCTGGTCCCGTTTTCCCCGCATTTTTGCTGAGTTTTTCGCGGGATCCTTCCGCTTTGCCGGTTAAAAATTTAACCGCCTGGGAATTGCTTTTCCATTTATTTTATAGTAACATATTCATATTCAAAACTCAACAAAAGAATGGAGGACACCGGGGGCCGGACCTTCACTTTGGTTACTGTTCACGCTTTGCGCAAACAGTAACTGATTTTGCCGATGCTTCGCATTCCGAATCGGCAAAATCCACTACCACCACTGTATTGTACGGAATTTTCAGTTCAGAAAATTCCTACCCGTGTACAGTAACCCACTTTGGATTGCCCAGGAAGCAGATTCTGCGCAGTCAATGTACTCTTCAGAAGGGAGATTTTTCTTATGAACAGCGAACTTCTCTACGTTTTTGGGACCGGAAACGCGACGGTCACAAATCTTTACAATACATGCTTCGCCCTCAGAGACGGGGATGAATATTTCATGGTGGACGCCGGCGGCGGAAACGGGATCTTAAAGATCCTGGACAACATGCAGGTTCCGTTAGAGCACATCCACCACATTTTTGTGACCCACGCCCACACGGACCATGTTTTAGGCATCGTCTGGATGGTCCGCATGATCGCCACAAAGATGAAAAAGGACCAGTATGTCGGGGATGCCTATATCTACTGCCATTCAGAACTTATCGAGACGATCAGGACGCTCTGCCGCCTGACGATCCAGGATAAATTTTACAACATGATCGGCAACCGGATCCATTTAGAGGAAGTGAAGGACGGCGAGACCCGCCATATTTTAAGCTACGACGTGACATTCTTCGATATCCACTCCACGAAGTTAAAACAGTTCGGATTCACGCTGACATTAAATAATGGAAGAAAGCTCACCTGCGCCGGGGATGAACCGTACAATCCGGTCTGTGAGAAGTATGTCCGCGGTAGTGACTGGCTGCTCCACGAGGCGTTCTGTCTCTATGCGGAGCGGGATATCTGGAAGCCGTATGAAAAGCACCACAGCACCGTGAAGGATGCCTGCGAGCTGGCGGAATCCCTCGGAATCCCGAACCTCGTGCTCTGGCACACGGAGGACAGCAATGTAGCCGGACGTGAACGGCTTTACAAGAGTGAGGGAAAGCGCTATTACAGCGGAAATATTTATGTGCCGGATGATGAGAGTTTAATCGCTTTATAGTGAGACTGATCGCAGTATGGCACTCTGTTCTCCGTCATCTTTTGTCTGCCTGGGCATTTTGCCGGTTCGGCAATTCGTTAAATTGGTCTGTCCTCTTGCGCAGGCTGGATTTTAGGTTATATTTGTCCTGATTTAGGAGGAAAAGGTTATGTCTATTAAACCGTGGATCTGCAACGGATCCAGGACGATCGTAAAGGACCGCTGGATCGATCTTCACGCCGATGACTGCGCACTGCCGGATGGCACGAAGATCTCTCCGTTTTATGTAAATGATGTTCCGGATTTTGTTGTCGTGGTCGCCGTCACCGTTGACGGGGACTTCGTTTTCGTGCGCCAGTACCGCCATGGAACGAGACAGATCCTTTTAGAACTTCCGGCGGGCTGCATGGAGCCGACAGATTCCGATCCGGGTGCCGGGGCCGCGAGAGAGCTTTTCGAGGAGACCGGGTACGCCGGAAGCGAGCCCGTATTTCTCTGTAAGGTCGCGCCGAATGCGGCCTGTATCAGCAACTTCGCCCACTGTTACCTGATCAGGGACTGCAAAAAAGTCAGCAGCCAGCATCTGGACGCCACCGAGGACCTGGAGATCGTTGTGATGTCTGCCGAGGAGACGAAAAAGCTTATGGCGGAAGGCGGACTCGTGCAGGCGGTGCATGTGGCGGCGATGTATTATGCGGAAAAAATTTTAAATAAGTAGATCTCTCCACTGCTATTTATTTTTGCTGGCTGGCATTTTCCAGTGCTAAGCACAGCAGTAACGCAGCACTGTCAATCAAGCTCTATTGATCATTAATGATTTTGTTACAGTTCAGCCATTACATGATTTTCTATCCAGCCATACTTTCATTTTCTATTGCTTTTACAGTTAAACGGATGATACTTTATGGCTGGTATTTGTTTGAAAAGGATACGCATTATGAATAAACGTGAAATTTCAGAAATTAAGAAACAGTTTAAGAAGGACAACAACGCCATCACCCGCATCTGCGGATGTTATGTCGATGCGGAAAAGCAGATCAAGACGACCCTGAAGGAGGCGTTCTTTGCCCTGTCCGAGGAGGAGATCTTCAAATATTATGAGATCTTCAAGAAATCCCTGTCCGGCGGAATCGGAAAGAATCTCCACAACCTGGAGTACTCGATCCACGACGAAGGTCCGGACAGCGCCCACGAGCTTCTCATGAAACTCCGCGATGAGAAGCTCGCCGACGATGAGACCGTGGATACCTTTTATAATAAGGTAATCGAAAATTACGAGTACGGCGAAAACTACTATATTATCCTGATCCACAGCGCCTACGATGTACCGGGAAAGGCGTCCGACAATGAGGAAATGTTCGACGCATCCGAGGAAGTCTACAACCACATCCTCTGCTGCATCTGCCCGGTAAAGCTCTCCGAGCCGGGTCTCTCCTACAATGAGGCGACCAACGCCATCGAGGAGCGCCCCCGGGACTGGTGGGTACAGACTCCGATGACTGGATTCCTGTTCCCGGCCTTCAACGACCGCAGCAGCGATATCCACGGTGTCCTGTATTTCTCCAGGAATCCGGAGGAGCTTCACTCCGAGTTCATTGACGCCTGCCTCGGCGCACCGACACCGATCTCCTTCAAGTCCCAGAAAGAAGCGTTCCAGGAGATCCTGACGGATACTCTCGGCGAAGAGTGCGACTATGAGATTGTCCGCCAGATCCATGAGAATCTCACGGAGCTTGCGGAGGAACATAAAGAGGATGAGATTCCGTTAACGCTCACAAAGCCGGAAGTCAAAGATCTTTTGGAAAAGAGCGGCGTGGAGCCGGAGCGCCTGGAGCACTTCGATAAAGTCTACGAGGAAGCCGCCGGGGAGAACACCGCGATCCTCGTTCCGGCGATCACCGGAACCGGAAAATTTGCCGTGAAGACACCGGATGTGGATATTAAGGTCAACCCGGACCGTCTCGATCTCGTAGAAACCAAGTTCATCGGTGGACGCCGCTGCCTTGTAATTGCCGTTGAGGACAACGTGGAAGTCAACGGCATGCCGGTGAAGATGTGGGAGGAGCAGAAGGAGGTGCAGTAACATGGCACCATCCGCCCGTTTTACTGAAGATTTCGCATACGAGGTCCTGTCCGTAGTCGGGGAGATTCCCGGGGGAACCGTCGCCACCTACGGCCAGATCGCCCGCCTCATCGGCAGGAACAAAAACTCCCGCCTCGTGGCCCGGGTCCTCTCCCACGCCTCAGACTACGGAGATTTCCCCTGCCACCGCGTCGTAAATCACGCCGGCCGCCTCGTCCCCGGCTGGCCGGAACAGGCTTTTCTGCTGCGGCAGGAAGGCGTGGAGCTGAAGGACGCGATGCATGTGGACCTCAGGAAATATCAATGGGAATGCTGATTTGACAAATTTCCCCATTTTTGCTATAATTTCTTCGTAACAATTTTGTAATATTCGAAACAATTCCCGCAATATAACCGGGACATTCAACTGATATGAGGAAATTTTGCATGATAACATTACAGAATCTGATTCCTGACTTTTCAAAGAAGCTTCTTTTAAAAGCGGCTGCCGCCGCATCTGTCCTGTTCCTTTCCGTTACACTCTCGGCTATTCCGTCTTTCGCTGCATCCGCCTATGACAATCTCGCCGTGGCAAATGTGACAAGTGAACCGTTAAATATGCGGACGAAGCCATCTACCGCGGGTGAGATCGTCGGGAAGTGCTACCGCGGGGCGGGCGGAACTGTGCTGGAGAGAAAAGATGGCTGGACAAAAGTCCGTTCCGGAAAAATTGAGGGATGGATGAGTGACAAATATCTGCTCTTTGGGACAGATATCGAGCCATTGGCGAAGGAACTCGGTCTTCTATCCGCGAAGATCACCGCGACGACCTTGAACGTCCGCGAGACTCCGTCCACAGATTCCGCAATCTTAAAACAGGCGGCCGAAGGGGATTCCTTCCCTGTCTTAAGTGAATCCGACGGCTGGACAAAGGTCCAGCTCTCCGCCGACACAAACGGCTATATTTCCAGTAAATACGCCTCTATCAGCCCGGTACCTGCTGCCGCTGTTGACGCAAAAGAAGAATCCGCGGCACTGAATGCCTCCGGAAACGGAACATCCGCAGCACCGTCCTATGTGATCTCTGCCACCGAGGATGAGATCTACCTGATGGCAGCCTGCGTCGCGATGGAGGCTGGCGATGACTGCTATGAGGACCAGCTCGCCGTAGCAAGCTGCATCGTAAACCGTGTAAAATCCAAAAAGTGGGGCGAAACGATCTCCGACGTGATCTACGCCGATGGCCAGTTCCCCGGCGCGTCCTCCGGCCTGTTGGACAAATACCTGGCAAAGGGTCCGTCCAAGTCCTGCATCAAAGCCACCAAAGATGCTCTGTCAGGTTCCAACAATATCGGCGACTATCTCCACTTCAAATCCGCCAAACACGCCTCAACAGGCAGCTACTCTTCCTACAAGATCGTTGGCGGGAACTGTTTCTACAAAAAATAATATTTTATCTGCAAGACCTGCCATCGGCAGCTTCTTTCAGATGCATTGCAGCAAAAAAACAGGGAAAGCCTACCTTCTCCGAAGGTGCTTTCCCTGTTTCCGTACACATACCCCATTTCCTTTAAGAACACTTCAAATAAAAATGTTTTTCTTAGAAATCAATACCACTCTCCTACATTTCTGTTACAAGCCATTTCTTAACCCTGTCTGTACTGAATCCAACGATTTCGGCAATCTCTTCAACCGAAATTCCCTTTTCGCTCATTCGAACCGCCGTATCCTTAGCTTGGCTTTCACGCCCTCCCGCATAGCTCTCATTTCTCAGGTCTTCCATCGCCTTACACATTTCTCTCACTCCTCTCTATTCTTCGATCTCCCTGCATCTCACCGCCGCCCGCGCTTTCCCCTTATTCGTGCAGGTAAACAGCGTCAGATCCCAGTCTCCGTCCTCCATCTTTTCGATGTCATAGCCGCCGACCGTCTCAATTTCCGTCACTTCATAGGAAAACACATTTCCATCCGCATCCGTAAACACCACGGAATCACCTGGATTCAGGCGCTTGATGCCGGAAAAATGGGTGCGGTAATTGTGTCCGGCGATGATCATATTCTTTAAGTACGCAGAACCACTGTAGCGGCACGGCGCTTTTTTGAGCTTCGCGTCGCTCCACTCGCTGATAACCGGAAGCTTGAGCCCCAGCGCCGGAATCTCGATCATCCCCACACATTCCTGTCCGTTTACCTCCACAGTCGGCATTTCCATCTCTGGATTCTTCTTATATTCCGGTACCAGTTCCTTTTTCTCCGTCTCCAGCCGCTCCGGCAAATCGGCTGTCAGTGACTCCATCCGGACCACCATCTCCTCTGATTCTGCTCCGGCCCGGTCTGATTCTCTTATATTATAAACAGTAAGAAGAAGAGCCGCCGCAATCAGCAGCAAACCCACGCCTGTTAAAAGCTTCCATTTCATAGTCTTACTATCCCGTCCTCCATATTGCATATGCTGTCTGTGTTTTTTTTCAATTGTATTGTTTTTCTGTTCTGCAAGAACTCTAAAAAAGGATGTACCTTGGCACATTCTCGCGCCTCGTGCGGTCACTTGCGACAATCTACATCTTCGTGCGAGTGTGCATCATTGGCACGTTAGTGCCTGGCAGAATTCATCCGTCTCGAAATCTCAATTTTTCTCAGTCCTTAAATATCTCCTTCAGCCTCTTCAGCAGCCCTTCCTCATCATTCTTCCCGATCACCATCGGTGCCCGCCTCCGCACATTCTCCGGCGCATTTCCCATCGCCGCGCCGAACCCTGCCGCACGCATCATGGAAAGATCGCTCTCGCCGTCACCGAAGGCCGCTGCCTCTTCCGGTGAGATTCCGAGTTTTCCACAGAGCGTCTTCAAACCTTCCGACTTTTCCACACCCGCTGCCGTGATCTCCAGATATTCCGGGTTGGATGCCGCGGACTGAAGATCAGAGAAATCTCTTGCCAGAACCGCCGCCAGCTTTGTCATCACGTCCGGATCTCCCATGAGGAGAAATTTATGAATTCCGCCTTCTGTTTCAAATGTATCTTTAATAGATCCAATTTCAGCCGGAAATCCCACGATTTTCTCTTCCCGCTGCTCTCTCCAATCGTCCCGGTCATCCACGATCCACTTCTCGCCGCCGAAGGTATTGCAGGCAACAGCCGGAAAATCCTTATCCAGCATCGCCTTCAGTTCCAGTGCCCGTTTTAACGGAATCATCTTACTATAGATCTCATGTCCGTCGTTGTCGAGGATCAGTCCACCGCAGAACGCAATGATCGGCGCGTGGTTCCCCAGCATTCTCTTAATGACCCGCACGCCTTCCGGTGACCGCGCGGAAGTCAGGATAAACGGGATCCCCTTATTCTCAAGATTCAGGATCATCTCCTTCGTTCCCTCCGTGATCTGTCCGTCCGACGTCAGCAGCGTGCCGTCGATGTCACTGAATACGATTTTGCAAGTTTTTTCTTTTTCCATCTTTATCTCCATATTTTTGATGTTTATCCGTTGTATTTCCACACCAATACGACCGCCTGACGCAGTCCGCAGCTTCTCGCGAATGCGCCTTCTCCTATCCCCGCTGCAAAATACTCCTCTCGTTCTCCCGCACTTTCCGTGCCAGCAGCGTATACTGTCTGATCTCTTCCTCTGTAAAATTTCCAAACTTCGCCTGATAGTAATCGTTCTCCGCCGCCTCAAGATCCGGGATCACAACTTCTGATGCCGGAAGAAGTTCTAGTCGGATCTTTCGTTCTGTTCCCCGCCTTCTCGGAAGCTCCGTTACCTCCACCATCTTTTTCGCGGACAACCGCTGGACCGCCACCGCGAGGTCTCCGCGGCTAAGATCCATAAGATCCGCAAGATTCTTTCTGCTCAGTTCATGGCTTGCATCCTTCAGATATAAAAGCAGGGAAAGTTCCTCCATTGTCATATCATGCTTCAATGCCGCCGACTCCAGATATCTCTCCAGAAGTTTCCGGTCCCGGTATTTATCCACAATGATCCCATCATCGGAGATCACCTCCTGCAGCGCACTGCTCCTCTCCTCTCCGAGCTTCCGGTTTCCGGGGATCGATGCCGGGAAAACAAAGCCGTCCTTCGCTGCGTCCACCAGAAAATGGTACACCTGAAGCCGGTTTTTCTCATAATCCTCTTCGTCCAGCACATGCTTATAAAAGTTGTTGTAGTACTCAAACATCATAAGCTTCATCTTCACAGTCTTCGTGATGCTGATCTTCTGGTTCACCAGCGAACCTTTTGTCTTTACATAATAATACACCGGTGTCCTCAGCGCATAGAATGTCTCTGCATAGCGGACATACTCCAAATTGAACATGAAATCCTCACACCAGCTGATCTCCGCATCCATCCGGATCCCGAAGCGGTTTACGAGATCGCGCCGGTACAGCTTATTCCACAGCACTCCATAGTAATAATCCGCCGGATTCTCCATCATAAAGGACGCGAATTCCTCCCGGTCGATCACGCAGTCTGACTCGATGTCCCCTTTTCTGGATACCATATCCCCAACGACGCGGTAAAAATCGGAGATCACCATATCACAGCCATGTTCCTCTGCCGCCCGGACCATAAGCTTTGTCGCATCCGGCGTCAGCCAGTCATCACTGTCCACAAACTGGAGATATGTTCCCTTTGCCCTTTCAATTCCCTGATTTCTCGTATCCGAAACCCCGGAATTTTCTTTGTGGATCACCACCACACGCTCATCCGTCTTCGCATACGCATCACAGATCGAGCCTGACATATCTCTGTTCCCATCATCTACGAGGATCAGTTCAAAATCTCTATATTCCTGTCCGAGAATACTGTCCACACAGCGGTTCAGGAATTTTTCCGCATTGTAGACAGGAACAATTATACTGACGGTCGGTTTCATTCTCCTCCTCCATTCTCTATGATAACCTGTTGGAATATCTCCTATGAAATAAATTTACTATACGATCTATCATATCATATTTTCCTCACAATACGCGATTTATTTTTTTAAATTCTCTTGACTTTTGAAAATCTGTGACTATAATAAAGGGCAGTTTTAAATATTCCTTGCGATGATGGGAACGCTCTTAACGAAGGTCTTTCAGAGAGCAGCTGGCTGGTGAAAAGCTGCAGACACCGCGTTACAGACAATCCTCCCGGAGCTAACCACTGAAAGTGTTCCAAGTAGGCTGGTTCGGTTTACACCCGTTAACGTGTTGCCTGTTAATTTTTCATATTTGAAAAACGACGGGATCGAGAGGCTGTTTTTTTGACAGCAATAAGAGTGGTACCGCAGAAGTTTCGCTTCTGTCTCTTAAAAAATAAGAGACAGGAGTTTTTTTTTGCCCCGAAAGTGTTGTCAGGCGGACAGACAGACCGCGTGCTTGCACGCAGAGCTGTCTGTACATCTGACAACCAAGCCAGCATGAGTAAGCAGGGCGAAAGCCCGGATTACGAATGCCGGCGGAGATTGCGGGAGCACGCAGTGCGGAGCAATCTCCTTTCGCACACCGTGCGGAGCGATCTCCTTTCGCGCACCGTGCGGAGCAATCTCCTTTCGCACACTTTGCCAACACCACCATCAATTCCTTAGTTTCTTATCTGCGAGGGGCAGTTAAGATATATACTTATCATCAATCTATTCTTAAAAGACTTTAGGAGGTCATTATGAAAAAAAGTGCAAAATTATTATCCGCCGTTATGGCAGGCGCTATGGTTCTTTCCATGGCAGGCTGCGGCTCTTCCAGCAATTCCACAGAGACAACTGCTGCTGCCGCTGATTCTTCCGCTGCTGAGAGCAAGGAAGCGACTTCAAACACAGACGCAACCGTAATAAAGCTTGGTACGACCGTAAACGAGCAGGACAGCTTCCAGGTGTGTGCAGAGAAATTCGCTGAACTCGTAAAAGAGCGCACAAACGGCGCTTACGAGATCGAGATCCATCCGAACGGAGCTCTCGGCGACGAGCGTACCATGCTTGAGAGCATGCAGATGGGTACTCTTGATATGGGTATCATCACAAGCGGTCCGTTCGTAAACTTCTCCAGCGCTATGGGTGTTCTCGATATGCCGTTCCTGTTCGCAAACAACGAGGAAGCTTACAAAGTCCTCGACGGTGAGATCGGTAAAGAGCTCCTTGGAACACTTGAGGATGCCGACTTAAAGGGTCTCGCATACGCAGAGCGTGGTTTCCGTAACATCACAAACAGCAAGAAGCCGATCACAAACGCGGCTGACGTTGCAGGCTTAAAGCTCCGTGTCATGGAGAACGACGTTTACACAGCTACCTTCAAGGCTCTTGATGTGAACGCGGTTCCGATGGCATGGTCCGACGCTTTAACAGCTCTTCAGCAGGGCACCATCGACGGCGAGGAGAACCCGATCAACGTTATCTACTCCTACAAGCTCTGGGAGTCCCAGAAGTATGTAACCCTTGACCGTCATTCCTACTCCACAGCAATCATCACAATGAGCAACGACCTCTTCAAGTCCTTACCGGAAGATGTTCAGAAGATCTTCGAGGAATCCGCACAGGAAGCTGCTGAGTACGAGCGCCAGTGGGTTGCAGATCAGGAAGCTGACCAGCTCCAGGAAATCAAGGATCATGGTATGGAAGTCGTCGAGAACCCGGATGTAGACAGCTTCCGTGCAGCTGTTCAGAGCGTATATGACGCTTACCCGGATTACGCTGATTACATCAAAAGAATCCAGGACGCATTAAAGTAATTTCGCAGCTGTTTGATTTTAAAGTTCGGTGCTAAAATCCGTTAACATTGCCCCGGCAATGGGATTTTTAAAGCAGGTTCTTCGGCTGCCCAGGGAAACCCGGGCAGCCGGAATTGTTACCACTGATGTATTGTATGGAATTTTCAGTTCAGAAAATTCCTACTCGCGTACTGTAAATCAGAACCGCTTTAGCACTCTCCATGTAATTGTTTCGGTTTTCAAAGGAGGAAACACCGTTGGCTTTCGTTAAGGGATTTCACAAACTCAGCGATGTTCTGGACACCATCTGTTCCTACATCATCGTTGTCATGCTCGGCGCCATGGTCGTTATCACCGGCGCACAGATCGTCTGCCGTATGGCATTCACCGCACTCTCCTGGAGTGAGGAAGCGACCCGTTACCTTTTAGTCTGGTCATCATTTTTAGGCGCAAGCTGTGTATACAAGCACAGCGGCCATATCTCCATCACATTCATTCAGGATATGGTTCCGGCGGCGTTAAGCAAAGTCTTAAAACTTCTCGTCCATGTGATCTGCGCGATTCTCTTTGTTGTCGTGATCATCTATGGTATGAAATACTTCGGAAAACAGGGAAACCAGCTGTCCGCAGCGATGCGTCTTCCCATGAAATATATTTACCTCTGCATTCCGGTAGGATGCGGATTCATGCTCGTACACGCGGTTGACGCGGTTCTTGGACTTTTATTTGGAAAGGAGGAGGCATAACATGGCAGCATTATTATTCATTTCCTTTATCGTTCTGCTTCTGATCGGCGTTCCAGTCGCATTCGCGATCGCGGCGGCAGCTCTCCTCGTCCTCTTAAAAGGCGATGTAAAGCTCCTGATCCTCGTGCAGCGTATGTTCGCCAGCACCGACTCTTTCTCCCTGATCGCAGTCCCCTTCTTCATCTTTGCCGGCGACCTTCTCGCAAAGGGAAAAGTTTCCAAGGTGCTCGTTGAGTTCGCCGAGTCCTTACTTGGTATGTTAAAGGGTGGTCTTTCCATCGTATCCGTCCTCGCAGGCATGTTCTTCGCGGCGATCTCCGGTTCCGGTGCCGCCACAACAGCCGCTGTCGGTGCAACACTGATCCCGGAGTTAAAGAAACGTGGATACCGTGAAGATTCCGCCGCTGCCCTGATCGCAGCAGCCGGAACCATCGGTGTCGTTATCCCGCCGTCCGTTCCGATGGTATTATACGCCGTTATCTCTGAGGACAGCGTAAACACACTTTTCAAAAATGGATTTATCCCGGGAATTTTAATGGGCGTGATCCTCGTTGCGATCTCCCTCTATCAGGCACGCAAGTTCAACTACCCGAAGGGAAAAGCGTTCTCTGTAGGAAACGTGCTCCACACCTTCAAGGAAGCGATCTGGGGAATCTTAATGCCGCTGATCATTCTCGGCGGAATCTTCTCCGGTTACTTCACACCGTCTGAGGCGGCTGCCGTAGCGGTTATCTACGCGATCTTCGTCTCCTTCTTTATCTACCGCGACCTTGATTTCAAGGGTCTCGTTGAGATCATGAAGCGAAGTGCAAAGACATCTGCCGTTATCATGATCATCATCGCATGCAGCGGTCCGTTCGGCTGGGTTCTCGCAAACTACAAGATCCCGGAAGCCATCGCAAGCGGAGTATTGGGAATCTCCACAAACAAGTATGTGATCATGTTCCTGATCTCCCTGATCATCCTGCTCGCCGGAGTCTTCATGGAGACCTCCTCCGCGATCATTATTCTTTCCCCGGTGTTCCTGCCGCTTGTCAAGGCCATGGGCATCAGCACCGTACATTTTGGAATCCTCTTCGTAGTTGGTATCGCCATCGGTATGATCACACCGCCGGTTGCCATCAACCTCTTCGTTGCTTCCGGTATCACGGGACTTCCGATCGAGCGGATCTCCAAATCTGTTATCCCGTACCTGATCGGACTGATCATCGTATTCTTCATGATCGTATATGTTCCGCTTCTGATCCCGGGACTTATGTAATCGTATAAGAAATCATAATACGCAAAAAAAGTCCGCCAAACCTTTCGATTCGGCGGACTTTCTATTTCCCCATTCACAAGCCGCGCTCTGCGGCTATATCTTTTGCAGGACCTGCGTCAGGAAATCACTCCGGACAAGTTTCCCGGAGAACTAAACTGCCTGCGCTTCCTCCAGTGTGGTCGTCTCGTACTTGTCGAGGATCACTCTCTGGATCATGTCCCGTGTTCCGGAATTGATCGGATGGGCGATATCGCGGTATTCGCCGTCAGCAGCTTTTCTGCTCGGCATCGCGATAAACAGGCCTTTCTCCCCTTCAATGACCTTGATATCGTGGATCACGAACTCGTTGTCCAGTGTGATGGACACGATCGCCTTCATTTTTCCCTCTTTCTCAATTCTTCTCACACGTACATCTGTTACCTGCATAATAACCTCCCCCATCTGCGCTCCCCGCAGATTTTATGTAATATACCGGATAGTCAAAAATGAATGCCCGTTTTTCTGTCTTTTACCGCACTGTCCCGAATCGTTTCGGCATGCGGCCCCCTTTTCCCCTTACAGGGTATATCTCTCGTTCTTCTCGATCACGATCTTCACATCATCCGGCTTTCCGATATACGTCGTATTCGCCCGGATCGTATCACGACTCTCAACGATGCAGTTCTCGATAACGGTATTATCCCCAATATACACGTCATTTAAGATGATCGAATTCTTGATGATACAGTTGTTTCCGATATAGACCTTCTTAAACAAAACTGAATTCTCTACCGTTCCGTTTAAGATACAGCCGCTGGATACCAGGCTGTTCTTCACAACTGCGCCCGGATTGTATTTTGCAGGCGGAAGATCATCCACCTTGGAGTAGATATCCGGATACTCTTTGAAGAAGTAATTGCGGACTTCCGGTTTTAAGAAGTCCATATTTGTCTGGTAGTAAGCATCGACGGATGCGATGTTGCTCCAGTATGTATTTAACTTGTACGCATAGATCCGCTTGAGGCCCTTGTAGCGTACCAGAATGTCCTGTACGAAGTCATATCTGTCCTCGTTCGCGCAACGCTCGATAAGTTCGATGAGCTGGCGGCGGCGGACAACATAGATACCGCAAGAGATCGTGTGGGAATCAGCCACCATCGGCTTCTCCTCAAACTCAACGATCCGCCCGTCTGCGTTCGTCTTTATCATACCGAAACGGGTCACATCCACATCGCCCGGCATGTCCTTGCAGACAACCGTGATATCGGCTTTCTTTTCGATATGATATTCCAGAACCTTATTGTAGTCCAGCTTATAGATACCGTCTCCGGCAGCGATCACTACATATGGCTCGTGGCTTCTCTTTAAGAAATCCAGATTCTGGTAGAGCGCGTCTGCTGTTCCGCGGTACCAGTCGCTGTGCTCCGCCGTGATCGTCGGAGTGAATACATACATTCCGCCCTGTTTTCTTCCGAAATCCCACCATTTGGAAGAGCTTAAATGTTCATTTAAGGAGCGGGAATTATACTGTGTCAGTACGGCAACGCTCTGGATATGAGAGTTGCTCATATTGCTTAACGCAAAATCCACGCTTCGGAAACTGCCCGCGATCGGCATCGCCGCGATCGCTCTCTTATTGGAAAGTTCGCGCATCCGCTTGCTGTTTCCGCCTGCTAAAACAATACCGATTGCTCTCATACGATTCCACCTGCCTTTATAATGTAGCCGCCACTCTCAAGCTCGCCGTTCGGATAATCTTCCGCAGCCGTCGCGCCTGAAATTGCTGTATTCCTGCCGATCCTTACGTTTTCCGGAATTATGGAATGTTCGCCGACCGTAACAAGATCAAACTGGTAAACCTTCTGGTCGTATTTGCTCGGTGCGTATTCGCCGACGCCAAGGTGTGCCCCAGCTCCGACCTTTACGTCCTCGGCAATGATGGACTTTTCGACCACAGCACCTTTTCCGATCACGCTGTCCTGCATGATGATCGAATCCTTGACCACGGCGCCCTCCTCGATCACAACTCCGGAACCGATCACGGAATTCGTTACCTCACCGTAGATCTCAGAACCCTCTCCGATGATACATTTTGTGATCTTTGCGTCAGAAGAGATATACTGCGGCGGGATACGGTCGCTCTTTGTGTAGATCTTCCAGTATTCCTCATACAGGTTGAACTCCGGAATAATATCGATGAGCTCCATATTTGCTTCCCAGTAGGAACCGAGGGTTCCGACATCTTTCCAGTAGCCATTGTACTCATATGCAAAGATCCGTTTGCCCTGCTCGAAGCAGTACGGGATCACATGCTTTCCAAAGTCACAGCCCGGTTCTTCCGAAAGCTTGATAAGAGCTTCCTTTAATGCCTTCCAGCTGAAGATATAAATACCCATGGAAGCGAGGTTGCTTCTCGGATTCTTCGGTTTTTCCTCAAATTCCGTGATCCGGTTGTTGTCATCCGTGATCAGGATTCCGAAACGGCTTGCTTCCTCGATCGGTACCGGCATAGCGGCAATCGTGACATCCGCATTATTCGCTTTGTGATATTCCAGCATGACCTCATAATCCATTTTGTAGATGTGGTCACCGGAAAGGATCAGAACGTATTCCGGATTGTAGGACTCCATGTACTCCAGATTCTGGTAGATCGCATTTGCGGTTCCAGTATACCAGTCGCTGCCTTTGCTTCTCTCGTAAGGCGGAAGAACCGTAACGCCGCCGACGTTGCGGTCTAAGTCCCACGGAATACCAATTCCAATGTGCGCGTTTAAACGTAAGGGCTGGTACTGGGTCAATACTCCCACAGTATCAACACCAGAGTTGATGCAGTTGCTGAGCGGGAAATCAATAATTCTGTACTTTCCGCCGAAGGAGACGGCCGGTTTTGCCACTTTCTGTGTTAACACACCGAGACGGCTTCCCTGTCCTCCTGCCAACAGCATCGCTATCATCTCTTTTTTTACCATGATATCACCTCTTGCTGCTCTTTTTGTCCCATACACTAGTTTCTTAGATGGTGACTCTATTATAACATACTTTTTAGAAGATGTGAACAAACTTTTCATCCTTTCAATCCCAATTTTGTGTATATTCTGACATTTTTTTCTTTTTGTATGATACGCAATACAATACCTATGTTCCTGATTGGTTACATAAGTACCAAAAATGCTGATTCGAAATTGTATAAACCTATTAATAGTTACTGTTCACGCCTTGCGCAAACAGTAACTGATTTTGCCGATGCTTCGCATTCCGAATCGGCAAAATCCACTGCCACCACTGTATTGTACGGAATTTTCAGTTCAGAAAA
>ERZ809074.1718-NODE-1718-length-27099-cov-19.161330_pt1 | contig 27099 bp, 21 predicted proteins | sample MGYA00520795_ERZ809074 | MGnify/ENA primary metagenome ERZ809074 (study PRJEB31570, sample SAMEA3212989) | Homo sapiens | biome: human-gut; feature: human gut; material: fecal | place: Sweden | collected 2011 ...
ATCAGGCACTGCTGGCAAACGAGACCCGTTACAGCCGCCTGACTCGTGCATTCCCCGATCGTGCAAAGACCCTGTTCGAGCGCAACCAGCAGGTTGCAAACGACCGTTACGAGCACCTGACTCGCCTGGTCGATCTGTACAAGTAATCTTTCTGCCGGACTGCCTGCTCAAAGCTTTTGCAGCGGCCCCTCAGTCCGAAAGGCGGCGGCTCCGTACTGGCGGTTACTGCGCAACGCAGCAGTGCGAAACTGTGAACCTCTGAGCATAAACGGCTTTTGATTTTGAGTACAAACTCGAGCACGCTTTGTTCGTCGCAAAGCATCTGATTTCAAACCATCCGCCCGCACGCTGTACGCGAACAGGGTGCGGGGCAGGATGTCTGAAATACCAAAGCGCCCGCGAGGGTCCTTGAAAGCACACCCCGCGTGTGTCAGGAGCATAAGGTCTGCTTGCAGATACCTTGTTCCGCCTGCTGCATAAGACCTGTGAAAACAGGCATCTTGCCGCAGTAAAAACAATTGCGTTTTTAGCGCCCCATCCACTGGCAACAGTGAATGGGGCGTATTTTTGTGCGCAAATGCGATAAAAATGTGAAAAATAGTGCGCAAGACGCTTTTTACAGTTTTTTCATAGCTTCTTCATGAAATCAAATGTGAAACCTGCTATACTGCTGTCATAAGGAACCGGGGCCGCAACCGATTCCTTGTACATGATTCCTCCTCACCAAGGCAATATCCAAAAACAGAACGCCTTTTCCAGTGTACCGCAAGCGCTGGAAAGGGCGTTTTGCTTTTTGGTACCGAATTTCCGTTTTATAATTCGGCGCTTTTAGGGTTGACCCTGCTTTTTTACGGCGCTATAATAAATCTGTAAGTTAAATTTTTTAGCAGCCCCAGGAGGTGAACGCAGAACAATGGACCCGGATCATAGTCGAAGACGATGGAACGATGCGGCAGATCGGATAACAAAAACAGCTGCGTTCGCCTTTTTGGGCCGGAACCCCGTGTAAGCGGAAGCTTCCGGAGCAAAAGGGCGCGGCTTTGTGCGCATGATCCGTGTTTTTACGCGCGGCAGTGCACCAGAGCGGCGCTTTTGTGATGCGGTTTGCTGCATCCTCCCCAGCCTTGGAACACGAGAGGAGGAGCAAACATGGAAGAAAAGAAAAAAGCGGTTCCGGAGGGGGAAGCATCCCTCCCGGTGCAGGAGCTGCCCGCGGATATCCCTGCGGAGGTGCGCCAGAAGCTGGCCGAAGACCTGAACGAAGAGGCCACCGAAGACCTCAAGCAGGACATCCGGGAGGCGGAAAAAGAGGAGGCCAACGACGAGGAGGTCAAGGCTGACCCCGAGATGCTGACCAAGAGCCGCCTGCTCAAGCTGCTGGTGAAAAAGCAGTACGTCAAGCTGCGCGAAGTGACGGAGGAAGAGCAGCCCGCCGACCTGGCAGAACTGCTGGAAGAGCTGGATGAGAACAACCGTCTGGTGGTGTTCCGCCTGCTGAAAAAAGAGGTGGCGACCGAGGCGTTCGCCTATATGTCCGATGAGGCCCGTGACGATCTGGTCAACGCGTTCTCGGATGTGGAACTGGTCAGCGCCATTGAGGAGATGAGCCTGGACGATGCCGCGGACCTGCTGGAAGATATGCCGGCCGGCGTGGTCAAGCGGGTGCTGGAGAAATCCTCCAAGCAGACCCGTGAGAGCCTGAACAAGCTGCTGAACTATCCCGAGAGCTCCGCCGGCAGCCTGATGACGCCGGAATATGTCCGCCTGCGCAAGGATATGACCGTGAACGACGCCTTTGGAGCCATCCGCACCCAGGGCGAGAGCGCCGAGACCGTTTACACCTGCTATGTCGTCGAGCGGAACCGTCTGCTGGGCGTTGTGTCTGCCCGCAGCCTGCTGCTGGCAGAACCCAAAACCCCGGTGACCGAGATCATGGACGACAACGTGGTCACGGTGAAAGTCACGGATGACCAGGAGTATGTGGCCCGTGAGATGCAGCGCTACGACTTTACCGCCATGCCCGTTGTGGACAACGAGGGGATGTTCGTGGGTATCATTACCATCGACGACGCAATCGATGTCCTGACCGACGAGTCCACCGAGGATATGCAGAAGATGGCGGCTATTCTGCCGGACGACGATGCCACGACTTATTTTGGCACCAGCGTCTGGACCCACGCCAAGCAGCGTATCCCCTGGCTGCTGATTTTGATGCTTTCGGCAACCTTTACCGGCATGGTCACCACCCATTATGAGGAAGCATTTGTCAGCCTGCCCCTGCTGGTCTCGTTCATGCCCATGCTGATGGACACCGCCGGCAACTGCGGCAACCAGATCAGCACCCTGATGGTTCGCGGACTGGCGCTGGGCGAAGTGGAGCCCAGCGATTTCCTCCGTGTGCTGGGCAAAGAGATGCGTGTTTCCGCCATTGTGGGCGCCGTGCTGGGCATCGTGAACGGCCTGCGCATCTACCTGATGTACACGTTCCTGTACGCCGGGCAGTACGAGAATGTCCTTGGCTATGCCGTTGTGGTCAGCGTGTCGCTGTTCTTCAGCGTCATCCTGGCAAAGCTGGTGGGCGGTATGCTGCCGCTGGCCGCCAAGAAGCTGGGTGCTGACCCGGCCATTATGGCAACGCCGTTCATCACCACCATCGTGGATGCGTGCAGTTTGATCCTGTATTTCCAGATCGCACAGCTGGTGTTCAAGAATATGATGTGATTCTCAAAAAGAAGCTTCGGTGGGTTTCATCGAAGCTTCTTTTTTTGGTAAAACCGGAGTTTTCCCTCTCTTTTCAACAGGACGTTTTTGCTTCTCTTCCATGTGGAAAACTGCCGCCTCAAAGATTCCAGATTGGAGAGGCTGAAAACACCCCGGTGCGGAAAGCCTCGAAAAATAAATTTTTGCCCTCGACTTTCTTTTGGAAAAAAGAAAAAATCCCTCCATTTCTCCCCAAAAGCTTCCAGCATCCGCCTGAAAGAATACAACAGGTATAACGGAACGCTTCCAAAACGGTGGAAAACTCGGTGGAAAAAGTGGAAAACACTGTGGGAAACCCCGCTTCTTTTTCACAAATCCAGTGGAAAACCCAGTGGAAAAAGTTAAAAGATGATTCCAGTGGGGATAAAACGCGGGAAAGAAACGGGCGGCGGGGCCGTTCTCTTCCGCAAACTCTCGCAGGGATTTTCTTGAATGGCGTGGGCAAACATGATACAATGGTGTGCAGAAAGGCTCTCAGAAAACGGGCCGCAAAATTTAAAACACGGAGGCGTTTGCCTATGAACTGGATCACCAAGCTGGAGCGGAAATTTGGCCGCTATTGCATCCCCAACCTGATCTCCATTCTGATCGGCGGTCAGATCCTGGTCTATGCAGTGGAGCTGTTTGTCAACCAGTATATTTCGTTCTACCTCAATCTGGACCGTGGCGCTCTGCTGGCGGGCCAGATCTGGCGGGTCATCACGTTTATGTTTGTGCCGTTCTCGGGCGGCGGGCCGCTGAGCGTGGTTTTGGGCATCTACTTCACCTGGTTCATCGGCACGGCACTGGAAAAAGAGTGGGGCGATTTCCGCTTTAACCTCTATCTCCTGCTGGGGATGCTGGGGGCGGTGCTGGCCTGCCTGTGCACGGGTTGGGCAGACACCTACTGTCTCTCCCTCTCTCTCCTGCTGGCCTTTGCCATGCTCTACCCGGAGGTGCAGGTGCTGCTCTTTTTCGTCATCCCGGTGCGGGTGAAGTATTTTGGCCTGTTCGCGGCGGCGCTCTGGGTGTTCAGCTTCCTGACGGCTGCCCCGCTGGGCAAGCTGAATTATCTGCTCTGCATGTTGGGCTTTGCGGCGTTCTTTGGCCCGCAGGCTGCCCGCAGTGTCCGGGCATGGATCCGCCGGGAGCAGTGGAAGAGGAAAAACAGACGATGATGATCGACCGGATCGAGGGCAACGCGGAGCTGAAAAAGAGCGTCCGCATGATGCTGGACAGCCGCCGGATGCCCCACAGCCTCCTGCTGGTGGGCGAAGAGGGGCTGGGCGCGGGCTTTGCGGCCCGCTGCGTGGCGGCCGATTACCTCTACCCCGCAGGCGGAGCGCCTGCCGAGGCCCTGCTGCGGGGCGAGTGCTGCCGCGCCGTGGGCAAGCCCGGCGACCGTGACAGCGGCCGGGTGGAGACGGGCATTGTCCGGGAGGCCATTTCCATTACGGGCATGGGCTCCGGCGGGCGGTATCTCGTCAGCCAGGTCAAGGCCATGCGGACCGAGATCTTCAACACCAGCCTCTCGGCGGAGGGCCGTGCCGTCCTGCTCTACCATGTGGAGCGGATGAATGAGGAGTCGGCCAACGCCCTGCTCAAGGTGATGGAGGAGCCGCCCGAGGGCGTGCTTTTTATCATGACGGCAGATTCGCTGGCAGGCGTGCTGCCCACCATCCGGAGCCGCTGCATCAGCTTTGCGGTGGCCCCGGTCTCCCCGGAGGCCTGTGCCCGCTACTGCACCGCGCGGGGCGTGGAGAAAAAGGACGCCGCCCTCTACAGCGAGCTGTTTGACGGCCACATTGGCACGGTGCTTGCGGCGGCCCGGGACGAAGACCGCCGGGCCCTGGTGGAGCAGGCGCTGACCCTGGCAAAGGCCGCACAGGCCCGGGACAGCTATGCCGCCGCCGTGCTGCTGGCGGGATACGAAAAAGACAAGGCTGGTGCCACCGCCCTGCTGGCCGATTTCCGGGCCGCCGCGGCCGCCGGCGTGCAGGGCAGTAAACATTCCCCGGTGCAGGGCGAAACGGCCCGTAAGGCCCTTGGATTGGCGGATACGGCCATCTGGCATCTGTCCACGCAGGTGAACCCCAAAATCACGCTGTCGGTGCTGGCCGCAAAGTTCCGGACGCTCTGAAAAATCAAAAAAAGCTGCCGCGTTTTTCCGCGGCAGCTTTTGCTGTATCAAAGAAATTATCTTCTGCGGGTCTTGCGGCGGCGGCTGAGGTTCAGCGAGCCTCCACCCATGACCATGGTGGCGAAGCTGAGGACGGCTAAGATGAGGATGAGGGCCGCCAGAAGCTCCAGCGTGGCTTTGAGGTCGGTGCGAAAGTCCGAGATATATTCCTGATGGGTCACGAGGTCCACGGTGCCGATCTCGTAGCCGTCCAGATAGACGGTGGCACTGCCGATGACGGCGTTGTCTTTCACGGTGGCGGAGACGCTTTCCGGCACCTCGAACGAATAAGTGATCGGATCGTCCGCGTGGCCGTAGCCGCTGACAGGCTCGGCGGCGTAGAGCTCCACGGCTTCCTCATTGCGGCACTTGGTCAGGGGCACCGTGGTCAGCACCGTTTGGGTGTCGGTCAGCTGGCGGTCTGAGAAGCTGGCAAAAGCCCAATCGAGGATCTCCGCACACTCGCGGTAGATGTTATCGAGGTCAGAGCCCAGGACGACGAGGCCATAGGTGTGGCCGTCTTTCTCCGCAAAGGTGACAAAGCAGCGGCCCGCCAGCGTGGTGAAGCCAGTCTTCATGCCACGGATGTAATCGCGGTAATAGGCGTACTCCGGGTTGAGCATGAGGTTGGTGGAGGTAATGGCCCGCTCGTTCTGGTGCAGGTTGGTGGCAGGCAGGGTGTAGCTCTGGATGTTGGCCACCTGCATGTAGGTCTCGTTGGCGTAGCAGGCGGAGGCGATCTTGGCCAGGTCTTCCGCCGTGGAGACATTGCCGTAATCATACAGGCCGTGCACGCAGGTAAAGCTGGTGCCGGTGCAGCCCAGCTCCTGTGCTTTCTGGTTCATCATGGAGACGAAGGCGGGCAGGTTGCCGCCGGAGACATCGCTGGCGATGACGCTGGCCGCATCGTTGGCGCTGGCCACCAGCAGGCCGTACAGCAGGTCAATGCGGCGCACCGTCTCCCCGATGCGGAGGTTCATGGTGCTGCCGTTGGCGTTCTGGATGTCCTTGAACTCCTGCGTCAGGCTGGTGGGAATGGTGATCTCCTCGTTCAGGTCCTTGCCGCTCTCCAAAAAGAGCAGGGCCGTCATCATTTTGGTCAGGCTGGCAATGTAGCGGGACTGCCCGGCGTTCTGGTCCAGGATGGGCTTGCCCGTGTCCAGATTGAACAGGTAGACCGACTCGGTATCACTCACGGTCTGGATGGGCATGTCGTAGGTGGCAAAGCCCGCCAGTGAGGCCGAGACGGCCAGCACAAGGGTCAGGGCCAGCGCGGCGGCCCGGCGGAACAGTGATGTGGTTTGCATGAGCATATCCTCCCAAAGAATCAGATCATCCCAGCAGGTTCTGCCAGAACGAGAAGAGCGAGTGCTTTTTGGTTTCGGGGGCCGCCGCCTTGGGCTGCAGGTCGGGGTTTGAGAATGCCCAGTCGAACAGCTCGGCGGCTTCCCGGAAGATATTCTGGCTGTTGGAGCCTAAGATGACAAGGCCGTAAGTCCGGCCGTTCTGGCTGGCAAAGGTGACAAAGCAGCGGCCCGCCTGGGTGGTGAAGCCGGTCTTCATCCCCTGCGCGTAGCCGCGGTAGTACGCGCTGCCCGGCTTGAGCAGCCGGTTGGTGGAGGAGATGTTCCGGGCCGGGTGGAGATTGGTGGCCGGCAGGGTGTAGCTCACCGTGTTGGCTACCTGCATGTAAGTACCGTTGGCGTGGCAGGCCAGCGCGATCTTTGCCATATCCCGGGCGGTAGAGTAGTTGTTGTTATCGTACAGGCCGTGGGGGCAGGTAAAGTGGGTGTTGGTACAGCCCAGCTGGCTGGCCCGGGCGTTCATCCGGGCGGCAAAGGCGGCCAGGTCTCCCCCGGCGGCGTCGCTGGCCAGCACGCTGGCCGCGTCGTTGGCGCTGGGCACCAGCATGGCGTAGAGCATGTCGAGGCGGCGGACGCTCTCCCCGGCCTGCAGGCCGATGGTGTGGCCCCGGTTGGCCCGGATGGCTTGGAACTCCGGTGTCAGGCTGTCCGGGATGGGGATGCTCTCGTTCAGGTCGGCCCCGCTTTCCAGTACCAGCAGGGCGGTCATCATCTTGGTCAGGCTGGCAATGGGCCGCACCTGATCCGGGTTCTGCTCTACAAGGGCCTCCCCCGTGCTGGCGTCAAACAGATAGACCGCCTCCGCGTCATAGGCTGTCTGGATGGGCATGGCGTAGGCGGCGGCAAAGCCGGGCAGGGCCAGCGCCGCAGTCAGGGCAAGGGTGAGCACCAGCGCCGCCGCCCGGCAAAAAAGGGAATGCTTGTGCATGGGAAAAAACTCCTCCGGAAGTTTTCAGCTTCCTCTTGAACTGTAACTGATAAAAGAATACCATAAATGAAGAAAAAGAGAAAGGTGGTTTTTCACAATGATCCTATCCTTTGGTGGAAAAAGCCCCCGGGACGAGGGGGCGGCCTTTGTGGCGGACAACGCCACCGTGCAGGGCGACGTGCTCCTCAAGCCGGGCACGACCGTCTGGTACGGGGCTGTGCTCCGGGGCGACAGCGGCACCCTGACGATTGGCGAGAACACCAACATCCAGGACAATGCCGTCCTCCACTGCGACGCGGGCGGGAAAGTGCTGCTGGGCAAGAACGTCACCGTGGGTCACTGCGCGCTGGTGCACGGCTGCACCGTGGGCGATGACAGCCTCATCGGGATGCACGCCACCCTGCTCAACCACAGCGTGGTGGGCAAGCGGTGCATCATCGGGGCCGGGGCGCTGGTGCCGGAGGGCATGGTCATCCCGGACGATTCCGTGGCCGTGGGCATCCCCGCCCGGGTCATCAAGAAGATCACCCCGGAGCAGCTGGAGCACAACCGCGCCAACGCCGCAAGCTATGTGGAAGAGGGCAAGGCGCACGCCGAGGCGCAAAAAGAGCGAACCTGAAAAACCGCGTCCGTTCTGGTCAAAATGACCAGACGGGCGCAAATTTCGTTAATCTGGTAAAAAAAAACGAAATATTTATTGGAAATTGTGACAATTGACAATATCTCGAATGGTGGTATGCTTGTTTCAACAAAGAGATGAATCTTTGTATTTGGGAATTTGCAAAAAATTGGAGGTATTGTTCTATGTCTCAGAAATTATCGCGTCGCAGTTTCCTTAAAACCGCCGGTGCGGTTGCAGTTGCGGCAGCTGCCATGAGCACCCTCACCGCCTGCGGTGGCGGTGGGTCTTCCACGCCTGATTCCAAGCCGGACCCCTTCGACGCCCGCCACTCCGACCACGCTGGGTGGCATTGAAATTCAGAAAATTTATAATTCTCGCGTGCGGTGGACCAATGAAAACAAAATTCCTTATAGATGGTTTATTTCTTTGACCGTTACGGTTAAGAACACCAATGACAAAGACATTCCTCTGAGAGATTTTGGAATCAAAGCAAAACTTGACTCGATAGATAGAACACCGGACTATGTGGAGTATAAAGTTGGAGACAAAGTTTGGGATTATGCTGATACATCCACGGTTGTAAAAGCAGGAAACTCTATGACGTTCGAAGTTGAGTATGAAGTTTCGGAAGCTTTCTATAATGAGTGGAAAGACGGAAAACATACATTTGAAGCAACTTTGATTTATAGTGGCAAGAAAGTCACCTACTCCAGCAAGACTGGCAAGCTCGGTAATGTTGAGAACGCATAAATAACACCCAAACCCCGCAGGTGGAGCAGTATCCATCTGCGGGGTTTCTTGTGGTAGAAACTTTTGTGTGAAAACAAAGCGAAAAATTTTCGTTCGGTAATTAACACATTTTTCACAAGAAAGTAATGACTTTTGTGCGGAAATCGGGTATACTATCCTCACAAGGGCGCGGGGCCGCAACCGCTCCCTTGCACATGATTCCTCCTCACACCAAAGCAATACCCCAAACAAAATCCCCCTCCGGTGTACCGCAAGCGCCGGAGGGGGATTTTGGGTTTTATACAGGTTTATACCGCGCCGTAAATGCCGTGTACCGAGACTTCGCCGGTGAAGACATGCTCCTCGCCGGAGTCGGTGCGGACAACAAGGCGGCCCTCTTCGTCGATATCCACGGCTTCGCCGCTGCCCTCGCCGCCGCCGGGCAGGTCAAAGGTCACGCGGCGGCCGATGTTGACACAGGCCTTTTTGTACTCCTCCCGGAACGGCGCAAAGCCATCCCGCGCGAAGACGTACATGGGGCGGTCAAAGCCGAAATCCGTCAGGGCCTCGGCCAGCCACTCGGGGTCGGTGGTCAGATCGACATTTGCCCCCTGCAGCGCCAGCGAGGTGCCGTGGGGCAGGCCGGCGGCGTCAAAATAGCTCTGGGGCTGGGCCAGGTTGATGCCAATGCCGCACAGGATGCCCCGGCCCTGCTGCTGGTAGCCGTAGCAGACGCTTTCGCACAGGATGCCCACGATCTTTTTGCCGTTCAGCAGCAGGTCGTTGGGCCACTTGATCTGGCAGTCCACGCCGTAGCGCAGGGCCAGCTGTCTGCGTACGGCAAGGCTGGCCAGCAGGGGCAGGGTGGCAGGCTGCGCCAGCGGCTCCCGGATGGCGACTGTGTAGTACAGCGCCTTGCCCTCGGCGTTGACCCAGGTGCGGCCCAGGCGGCCCCGCCCGGCGGTCTGGTTGGTGGTGTACACGGCCCCCACGGGGCCAAACTCTTCAAAATGCTCTTTTACATAGGCGTTGGTGCTGCCGCATTCGGGCAGATAGCGCACCTCATTGATGCTCATGCTTTGGGTACCTCTTTGTGCTCATGGCCCACGACCTTGCCGTCGGCCAGTGTCAGGATGCCGTAGGTGTCGGCCCCGGTGTAGCAGCGGCCGCAGGAGCCCGGGTTGAACAGGAACACCCTGCCCCGGGTCTCGGCCAGCGGGATGTGAGTGTGGCCAAACAGCGCTACCTGTGCCCCGCGGGCGGCGGCGGCGTCCGCCAGCGTATCCAGATCGTATTTTACACCGTACATGTGCCCATGCGTATAGAAAACGATGACCTGATCGAAAGCGGCCAGCCCGTCGTAGGGCTCCAGCGCACCAAAATCACAGTTTCCGGCCACGGCATAGGTCCGCAGGCGGGGGTATTTGGTCAGTGCAAGTTCTAAATCGCGCAGGCCGTCGCCCAGAAAGATCAGGGCGTCGATGTTTTCCCGTTCTGCTTTCAGGATGCGCGCGATGGCGTCGCTGCCGCCATGGCTGTCGCTCAGGATCAAAAGTTTTGTCACGAAAGGGGCCTCCTCAATATTTTAATACGTCTTAAACCTCTCAGTCTCACATTTGCTCGCCAGCCACTCCCCTTTCTGCACTTTCGTGCCACCTCCCCCGGCCGGGGGAGTCTTTCCTGACAGGGGAGCCTTTGGCAAATAGAGAAAGCTTCCATCGACTGCCAAGGCCTCCCCTGCTAGGGGAGGTGGCATTGCGTCAGCAATGACGGAGAGGTTTAATTCTGCTGCAACACCAGCAGTTGTTTATAGATCTCGCTCTTGGAGTAGGGCGTGCCCTGGGCCGCGGCCTTGGCGGCTGCCGAGGGGCCAAAGCCCTGCCGGGTGAGCTCCAGCGCCCGCTGGGCGGCTTCGTCCAGCGTCAGCTCGGTGGGCTCCGCGGCGGGGGCACCGGCCATCACCAGCACATACTCGCCCCGGGGCTCGTTGGCGGCGTAGTGGGCCACGGCCTCGCCCAGGCTTGTCTTCCAGATCTCTTCATGGAGCTTGGTCAGCTCCCGGCAGAGGGTGATGCTCCGGTCCTCGCCAAAGGCGGCGGTCAGGTCATCCAGCGTGGTGCGCAGTTTGTGGGGTGCCTCGTAAAAGATGACGGTCCGCTTCTCGCCCAGCAGCTCGGCCAGACGCTCCTTTTTCTGCTTCCGGTTCACGGGCAGAAAGCCCTCAAACACCCAGCGGGAGGTGTCCTGCCCCGAGACGGCCAGTGCCGTGACGCAGGCCGAGGCGGCGGGCACGGGCACTACTTTGATGCCCCGGGCCAGCGCGTCCCGCACGATGACCTCGCCCGGGTCGGAGACGCAGGGCATTCCGGCATCCGAGCAGAGGGCGCAGTTCTCCCCCGCCTCAATGCGGCGGAGGATGCCCTCGCCTTTCTGGAGGGCGTGCTCATAGTAGCTGACCATGGGCTTTTTCAGGCCCAGAAAGTTGAGCAGCTTCATGGTCACGCGGGTGTCCTCGGCGGCAATGAAATCCGCCGCACCGAACGTTGCCGCCACCCGGGGCGGCATGTCCTCCAGGTTGCCGATGGGAGTTGCCACGATGTATAATGTTCCGGCCATAACAGCCCTCCTCAGTGTTTTCCGTACATTGCAGCACCGGCTGCAATGAGAATGTCCGGCTCGATCTTCAAGCCCGTTTTCCGATTCTTCTGCGCCTCCACCAGAAACAGCCAGGGGGCGCTTTCGGCTCTGTTTTTCACGAACGCCAGCCGCTTGGGCTCCAGCCGGTGGGCCCGCAGCACGGCCAGTACCTCGGCCAGCCGCTCGGGCCGGTGGCAGAGCGCCAGCCGCCCGCCGTCTTTCAGCAGGCGGAACCCGCAGGCGCAGACATCTTCCAGCGTGCAGTCGGTCTCGTGGCGGGCGGTGGCCCGGGCCGCGTTGCTGCTCTGGAAGCCCGCCGTAAAATAGGGCGGGTTGCAGGCGCAGAGGTCAAAACTGCCCTCCCCCTCCCGGTAGGCGCGCAGGTCCGCGCGGACGGGGGTGATGTGGGCAAGCTCCGGGCCCTGCGCGGCCACGGCTTCCGCCAGCAGGGCGCTGGCCTCCGGCTGCAGCTCCAGGGCCGTGCAGGGGCCCCGGTGGCCGCTGTCGTGCCACTCCAGGCTGACAATGCCGCAGCCCGAACACAGGTCGGCTGCTTTCTGGCCGCGTTTGGGCGGGCAGAACCGGGCCAACAATAAGGCGTCCGAGCCAAAGCGGTGGACGGACGAACAATAGACTTCTGTTTTATTATACAAAATCTCGGTTGAATGTTCCATATACAGGCTCAAAATCCTTTGCCAAAATATCGGGGCCGAAAATCCGACAAAATTGTGCAGGCCGGGAAAATTGCGCGGAAACAGAAAAGCGGCAGACCCGTTTGGACAGGTCCGCCGCTTTTTGTGTCTGTTTACAGGAATCGCTGCAATTATTCAGCAGTGATAGCACCGGTGGGGCAAGCGCCCTCGCAAGCGCCGCAATCGATGCAAGCGTCTGCGTTCACAACTGCAACGCCGTTCTCAACGGCGACTGCACCAACCGGGCAAGCGCCCTCGCAAGCGCCGCAGCCAACACATGCGTCAGAAACCTTGTGTGCCATAATCGTACTCTCCTTATCTCCCGTGCGGTCAGTTATGAAGAAACCTGCCCTTGCACGGCGGGTGGCGGGCTCCCTCGGAAATCTTATCCTTGACACGATTCTAGCAAAGCAAAATCAAAAAGGCAAGACTAACCGTACCGCGCAAAATGCAAAACCCGTTTTTTTGTTGGGTTGCACAAAAGCACAGGCTAACTTCTGGAGGAAATTGAAGAGATTTTTTGGCGAAAATCACGAAATACGGTTAGTTTTAGCAGACTAACCTTGGTGAATTCCCACTATTTTTCTGGGAATTATCTACCCTTTTTGGGGCAGTTTCCGCAACCCGTGCTGCCATCGGCGTCGGCGGAAGCTACCACCGGGGCGGGGTTGCGCACGCCGGAATAATCGTCGTCCGGGTCCGGGCGGCGGGGGGCGCGCTTGCCGCCGCTGATGTACTCGCACACGCCCACCTTGTAGTAGCGCGGGGTGAGGGCCTCGGTGCCGCAGCGCACCCGCAGGTAGCCGGAAACGGGGTTGACTTCCAGCACGGTGCCCAGGCCGTCCGGGGTGCGGACGGTGCTGCCCACCATGGGCATGATGCTGTTCAGGTACTCGTAGGCGCTCTCCTCGTAGGCCAGACAGCACATCAGACGGCCGCAGGCACCGCTGATCTTGGTGGGGTTCAGGGACAGGCCCTGCTCCTTTGCCATCTTGATCGAAACAGGCTGGAAGTCCTTTAAAAAGCGGGAGCAGCAGAACGGCTGGCCGCAGATGCCCAGGCCGCCGATCATCTTGCTCTCGTCGCGCACGCCGATCTGGCGCAGCTCAATGCGGGTGTGGAAGATGCCGGCCAGGTCCTTGACCAGCTCCCGGAAGTCCACGCGGCCGTCCGCCGTGAAGTAGAACATGATCTTGGAGCGATCAAGGGTGTACTCGGCCTCCACCAGCTTCATTTCCAGGCCGTGGCGTGCAATGCACTCCTGGCAGGTGTGGTAGGCCCGTTTCTCGTCCTCGCGGTTCTGGCGCATCCGGCGCACATCCACGCTGTCGGCCATCCGGGTAATGGGCTTGAGGGCCTTGGGCACTGCCGTGTCGGCGATCTCCCGCACGCCCTGCACCACCTCGCCGCACTCAATGCCGCGGGCAGTTTCCACAATGACGTAATCCCCGGCCTTGATGTCAGCATCGGCGGGGTCAAAATAATAGCTTTTGCCGTTGTCCTTAAAACGGACAGAGATGACTTTTTTCATAGCATTCCTCTTTGGGGTGGTTGTTGTTCTCGTTGTATCTGAGTCGGGCTCCAAATGAGCCTGATATTCCATTCTGATGTTAGTATACCATAATCAAAACCACATTTCCACGAAAAAAATAAAATCGCCGCGTCGGGGCACCCTGTTCGGGCTCCCAAAAATTTGGCGGCGGGTGCAATGATCGGCCCGGCTCGTTCGTATACAACCTGATTTCGGCATGAAAATTCTGGAAACGGGTCAAAAAATTGAGGAATTGAGCGGAGAATTCCCCGGTTGCGGAAAAGTATCTTAAGTTTTATAAAAGATTCACCAAGGGACTATTGCAACCCCCTCCCCCTCGTGTATAATAAGGATACTAAAGGAAATTTAAGCCCCGCTGCTTGGGGGGCCTAAGAGAAACGGTAGGAAGAAATGGAAAAATTCAGTGTCAAAAAACCGTTTACGGTGCTGGTTGGTGTTGTCATGGTCCTGCTGCTGGGGTTCGTGGCCCTCAGCCACATGCAGACCAACCTGCTGCCGGACATCAGCACGCCGTACCTGATGGTGGTCACGGTTTACCCCGGTGCCAGCCCGGAGCGTGTGGAGAGTGAAGTCTCCGACGTGATGGAAAACGCCCTGGGTACCGTGGCGGGTGTGGACACCATCACCGCCACATCGGCGGAAAACTACAGCCTGCTGCTGATGAAGTTCTCCGAGGGCACCGATATGAACAGCACCATGGTCAAGGTGTCCAACAAGGTGGACCAAACGGTGTCCAGCCTGCCAAGCAGCTGCCTGACCCCTTCCATCATTGAATACAGCATGAACATGAATGCCTTTATGACGGTTGCCATCAGCCGCGAAGGCAGTGATGTCTACGACCTCTCCGATTTCGTCAGCGGCACGCTGGTGCCCTATGTGGAGCGCAGGGGCGGCGTGTCCAGCATCTCGGCCAACGGCCTCATCGAGAAGATGGTGCAGGTGCAGCTGAGCCAGTCCAAGATCGACGTCATCAACGAGAAGCTGCTGGAGACCATTGACGTCCAGCTGGCGGCGGCCCATGAGCAGCTGGAAGCCGCCCAGGCCCAGATCGAAGCCGGCCGCAAGGAGTACGAAAAACAGCTGAAAAACTACGGCGACATGGTCTCCGATACCGTGATGGCCCAGATGGGCACCGAGGTGGGTGCCGCCGTGACCACCGTCCGGGATAAGGCGCAGGCCCTGCTGGACAGTGTGAACCAGCTGATCGCCGTGGTCAACGAGCCGGAGATCCAGCAGGCGCTGATCGAGGTGCGCGATGGCCTGCAGCATGTGGTGGACCAGTTCAACGAGACGGGAATGCGGGACATTGACTCCCTCATTTCCATCATCGGCGAGCTGCGCGATATTACCGATAAGCTCACCGTTGCCCTGCAGCAGCTGCAGAACCGCCTGAACCTGGAAACGGGTGCCGACGGCAGCACCGCCGGAGATCTGGCGGGCGACCTGGAAGTGCAGCAGAGCATGAGCACCATCTATAAAACGCTGGAAGATACCATCAAGGCCATGGACAATGTGCCCGAGCTGATGAACACGTTCTCCCAGGCGCTGGGCAGCTATTCCAGCCAGCAGCTCTCCGCGTACATGAAGTTTACCGAAGCCCGCGAGATGCTGAACAACTACCAGACCCAGTACGACGAGGCCAACGCCCAGTATGAGGCGGCCAAGGAGAAAGCCCTCGCCAGCGCCGATGTGGCCAAGCAGCTGGATATCGACACGCTGGCTACCCTCATCTACGCCCAGAACTTCTCCATGCCCGCCGGCTACGTCAAGGACTCCAGCGGAAAATCCTGGCTGCTGAAAGTTGGCGAGGAGTACGACAGCGTGGCCGATATCGAGGGCGCGCTGCTGCTCCATGTGGATGGCTTTGGCGACGTCCGCCTCTCCGATGTGGCGGATGTGGAAGTCATTGATAACGCCGAGGCCAGCTATACCCGTCTGAATGGCGAGCGGGCCGCCGTGCTCAAAATTTTCAAGAGCTCCACGGCCAGCGCCAGCACGGTTTCGGATAACTGTCTGGAAGCGTTCAAGGAGCTGGAAGCCCAGTACGACGGCCTGAAAGTGGTCGTTCTGTCCAACCAGGGCAACTACATTACCGTTATTGTCAAGAGCATCCTCACCAGCATGATCGTGGGTGCCGCTCTGGCCATCATCGTGCTGGCCATCTTCCTGAAAGATATCAAGCCCACCCTCGTGGTCGGCATCAGCATCCCGCTGTCCGTTCTGTTCGCCATCGTGCTGATGTACTTCACCGGGCTGGACCTCAACGTCATGACACTGGCGGGCCTCTCCCTCGGCATTGGTATGCTGGTGGATAACTCGGTCGTCGTCATTGAGAACATCTACCGTCTGCGGGGCCGGGGCGTCCCTGCACCCCGCGCGGCCGTGCAGGGCGCAAAGCAGGTGGGCATGTCCATTGTGGCCTCTACCCTCACCTCGGTCTGCGTCTTCGTGCCTGTTATCTTCACCTCCGAGACGGTGCGCAACCTGATGCAGCCCATGTCTCTCTGCATCGGCTACTGCCTCATGGCCTCCCTCATCGTGGCCATTACCGTTGTCCCGGCGGCGTCCTCCACCGTGCTGAAAAAGGCCGAGCCCAAGAAGCTGGCCTGGTTTGAGAAAGTGCAGGACAAGTACGGCAAGAGCCTGGAGTGGTGCTTCCAGCACCGCGCCATCCCGCTGGGGGCTGCCATCGTTCTGCTGGCTTTCTGCGGCTGGCGGGTCTTCTCCATGGGCATCACCCTGCTGCCGGAGATCACCAGCAACGAGGCCATTGTGGAGATCTCGACCACGGCAGATATGAGCAAAGAGGATTCTTACGATGTGGCCGGGCAGGTGGTGGAAGCCCTGATGGCGGTGGACCATGTGGAAGAGGTGGGCATCACCACCGATACCAGCGTGGCCGGCATCGACGTTGGCCAGCTGGGCCTTCCCAAGGCTATTACCGACCTGCTGAACGCGGCCAACAGCTACGGCAGCTATAAGATCAATGTCAAACTGGATGAGAGCCTCTCCTCCACCCAGATCGAAACCGCCCGTCAGGCGTTGGAAGACGCCCTGGGCAGCGTGGAAAACTGCACCGGCACCGTGGAGATCAGCGGAATGCAGGAGCTCACCAGCATGATGGCCAACGGCCTCAGCGTCAAGGTCTACGGCCCCGACACGGCCACCATCACCCAGCTGGCCGATAAGGTCGTGGAGATGGTCAACAACACCGAGGGCTTTACCAACGCCACCACCGGCCTGGGCAACGGCGACGCCACCATTGAGCTGCAGATCGACCGTGATAAGGTCCGTGCCTATGGCCTGACCGTCGCGCAGGTGTATCAGCAGATCGCGGCGGACCTGACCACCACCACCACCGCCAAGACCCCCGTTGTGGTAGACGGCACTTCCATGACGGTCCAGATCACCGATAACCTGGACCCCGTCACCAAGGAAAACATGATGGGCATTGCCTTTGAGACCACCACCATGTCCGCCGATGGCACCACCACCACGGGTACCTGTAAGCTCAGCGATATTGCCACCTGGACCGTGGGCACGGCCCCCGACTCCCTGACCAGCGAGAACCAGACCCAGTTCGTCACCGTCACGGCGGACACTCTGCCCGGCTACAATACCACCGTGCAGGCCCGTCAGGTCAAGAAGACGCTGGACGCCTACACCCTGACCGATGAGATGCCGGAGGGCTGCTCCTTTGACGTGGGCGGCGAGTCCGGCAACGTCAACAAGATGACCAATGAGATGGTGCAGTGGCTGGCACTGGCCCTGCCGTTCGTCTATCTGGTCATGGTGGCACAGTTCCAGAGCCTGCTGTCCCCGTTCATCGTGCTGTTTACCATCCCGCTGGCCTTTACCGGCGGCCTGCTGGGAATGCTGCTCACGGGCCAGCAGCTGACCATGATCTCTCTGATGGGCTTCATCGTCCTGATGGGTACCGTCGTCAACAACGGCATCGTCTTTGTGGACTACACCAACCAGCTCCGTCTGGGCGGCATGGAGCGCCGCGCGGCCCTCATCGCCACCGGCAAGACCCGTATGCGCCCCATCCTCATGACCACCCTGACCACGGTGCTGGCCATGCTCCAGACGGCCCTGAGCAATGATATGGCCGGCCAGCTGATGCGCGGCATGTGCGTCGTCATCATCTGCGGCCTGAGTTACGCCACCCTGATGACCCTGTACATCGTCCCGTTGATGTACGACGTCCTCTTCAAGAAGCCGCCGCTCAACGTGGATATCGGCAGCGAGGAAGACCTGGACGACATCCCGGATGACGCGGCCGAGTTCCTGGCGCAGGCCAACGCGCAAGCATAAATTCCCCTGCAAACAAAAAAATCCTCATGGAGCGCTCCATGAGGATTTTCTTTTTGCAAAACCACCAAAAAATCTCCCAAAATATTGGCTGTTAATTCTAAAAAGTTCTGCCCACAAGCGTGTGAAACTATGATATAATCATAATTATGAAAGATACACTCAGGAGTGCGCCTGCTGGGTGTGAACCAAATGATGAGGAGGCGAGCGCAATGGCACAGTTTCGTTCCAAGCCTTTTGGCGTGACAAAAAGCGGCGAAAAGGTCAACGAGTACATCATCTCCAACCCCGGCGGACTGGAAGTGCATGTGCTGAACTATGGCTGTGTGATCAAAAATATCCTTGTCCCCACAAAAAAGGGCCCGGTGGACGTGGTCATAGGGCATGACACCCTGGCCGACTACGAAAACGACTTCAACTCCCAAAGCAGCACCTGCTGCGGCGCGTTTGTGGGGCGGTACGCCAACCGGATCGAGAACGCGGTGTTCAGTGTAGGCGGCAGGGCCTACCATCTGGAAGCCAACAATGGCAAAAACCATCTGCATGGCACATTCCCGCGCAAGATCTACGAGGTGAAATCCTTTGGCGATACCCTGTTACTGGAGGCGGAGAGCCCGGATGGAGAAGACGGGTTCCCCGGCAATCTGAAAATTTCGGTGCGGTATATCCTCACGGAGGACAATGCCCTGCGGATGGACTACCGGGTGTCCTCCGACGCGGACACCGTGCTGAACCTCACCAACCATACCTATTTTAATTTGGATGGTGAGGGCGATGTGCTGAACCAGAAGCTCAAGCTCTACGCGTCCCGGTATCTGGAGGGCAATAACGAGACCTGCCCCACCGGGCGCATCCTGCCCGTGGCGGGCACGCCGATGGATTTTACTTCCGGCAAACCGCTGGGCCGGGACATCGACACGGGCTTTTCCCAGACCACTATGGTGGGCGGCGGCTTTGACCACTGCTTTGTCATTGACCGGGACCGCGGTTCCAGCCAGAGCCTGTGCGCCTGGGCCACCAGCGAGAAAAGCGGCATCAGCATGAAGATGTACACCACCCAGCCGGGCATCCAGCTTTACACGGGCAATTTTTTGCAGGATTGCCCCACCCCGGGCAAGGGCGGCGTGCCGCTGCAGAAATACGGCGGCTTTGCGCTGGAGACCCAGCACTTCCCCTGCAGTCCCTCGCACCCGGAGTTTCCCACCACCATCCTCCGCGCGGGCAAGGTCTTCCGCGCCAACACCACGCTGCGTTTCTTTACCGGACGCCAGTGCGGACGCCTTTGAAAAGAGAGAATGAAATGGCCGCCCGGCCGGGCGGCCATTTTTGTGTTCGGGGGGATCTTTCTCTCATTTGCACAAAAAGCGTCTTCCCTCCATGGGCAGGGTGCAAAAAAATTTGTGGTTCCATCATCGCGCAGAAAAAGATGCAACAAGAATCCAGCCGCATAAAATGGGCGGTACTTGATTCCGTGTGCAAAAAGCGGTATTCTTTAGGCAGCAGGGGCAAGGCCCTTACAAAGAATGCAACAATGGTGACGAGAGAGAGGTTTTTGCAATGGCAATTCTGGTTTCCGGCGGCGCTGGCTACATTGGCAGCCACACCTGCATTGAACTGTTGAACGCTGGCTACGATGTGGTGGTGGCCGATAACTACTATAACGCTTCTCCGGTGGTGCTGGAGCGGGTCAAGCAGATCACGGGCAAGGACTTCCGCTTCTATCAGGCCGATATGACCAAGCATGAGGATGTGGAGAAGATCTTCACCGAGTGCCCGGACATCACCGCGGTCATCCAGTTTGCAGCCTACAAGGCTGTGGGCGAGAGTGTCTCCAAGCCCATTGAATACTACTATAACAACCTCAACTGCACCCTGGTCATCCTGGATGTGATGCGCCGCCACGGCTGCAAGAACTTTGTCTTCAGCTCCTCGGCCACCGTTTACGGCGACCCCGCCAGTGTGCCCATCACCGAGGACTTCCCCGTGGGTGCCACCACCAACCCCTACGGCACCACCAAGGCCTTTACCGAGCGCATCCTGACCGATGTCTGCAAGGCCGACCCCACCCTGAACGTGGCCCTGCTCCGTTACTTCAACCCCATCGGTGCCCACAAGTCCGGCCTGATCGGCGAGGACCCCAACGGCATCCCCAACAACCTGATGCCCTACATCGCCAAGGTGGCCGTGGGCAAGCTGGAAAAGGTGCACGTCTTTGGCAACGACTACCCCACCCCCGATGGCACCGGCGTGCGCGATTACATCCATGTGGTTGACCTGGCCCGGGGCCATGTCTGCGCCATCAAGAAGCTGCAGACCAACTGCGGCCTGTTCATCTGCAACCTGGGCACCGGCCACGGTTACAGCGTGCTGGATGTCATCCATGCCTTTGAGAAGGCCTGCGGCAAGAAGCTCCCCTATGTGATCGATCCCCGCCGCCCCGGCGATATCGCCGAGTGCTATGCCGATCCCACCAAGGCCAAGAACGAGCTGGGCTGGGTGGCTGAGTACGGCATCGAGGAGATGTGCGCCGACAGCTGGAACTGGCAGAAGAAGAACCCCGACGGCTACCACACTGCAAAATAAAAGGATTTTCCACTGCGATTGTCCATAACGTTGAAAACACCCCCGTCTGCCGCGGCAGACAGGGGTGTTTTTGCATCGCGGAGGTCATTTCACGATAGGACATTTTATGAAATGCGGTCCGCGACGAAATTTGTCGTTGGCATCCCTTGACAAAGGATAAAAGTTAGCCTATAGTACCATTGTTAATACAGACTAACAAATGGTCGAAGAAAGGCGGACAACCATGACACTGAAAGAACTGAACATCGGCGAAAGCGCTGTCATTGAGACGGTTGGCGGACAGGGTGCCCTCCGCCAGCATTTTCTGGATATGGGCCTGATCCCTGGGGAAAAGGTCACCCTTGTCAAGTTTGCACCCATGGGTGACCCGATGGAGCTGCAGATCCACGGCTACGCCCTGACCCTCCGGTTGGATGACGCGGCCCAGATCAACGTTTCCCCGGCAAAAACCGTCCGGGTGGTGCCCGCTGCCTGCCCGGAACAGAAAGTGGTAGAGCACCCCGGCCTGGGCGAGGGCGGCCGCTACCACACCAAAAAGGGAGAGAATCCGCTGCCGGACGGCACGACCCTCACCTTTGCACTGGCGGGCAACCAGAACTGCGGAAAGACCACCCTGTTCAACCAGCTTACCGGCTCCAACCAGCATGTAGGCAATTTCCCGGGCGTGACTGTGGACCGCAAGAGCGGTGCGATTAAGGGCCACCCGGAGACCGAAGTGACCGATCTGCCCGGCATTTACTCCATGTCGCCCTATTCCAGCGAGGAAATCGTCACCCGGCAGTTCCTCATCAATGAGAAACCCACCGGCATCATCAACATCGTGGATGCCACCAACATTGAACGGAACCTGTACTTAACGATGCAGCTCATGGAGCTGGATACCCCCATGGTGCTGGCGCTGAATATGATGGATGAGGTGCGCGGAAATGGCGGTACCATCCGCATCAACCAGATGGAGGCCATGCTGGGCATCCCGGTGGTGCCCATCTCCGCGGCCAAAAACGAGGGTGTGGATGAGCTGGTAGACCATGCCATCCATGTGGCAAAGTATCAGGAACGCCCAGGCCGGCTGGATTTCTGTGGCGAGGACGACCACGGCGGTGCGGTCCACCGCTGCATCCATGGCATCATCCATCTCATTGAGGACCACGCCAAGACAGCTGGCATCCCGGTGCGTTTTGCCGCCACGAAGCTGGTGGAGGGCGACCACCGCATTGAGGAGGCCCTGCAGCTGGATCAGAACGAAAAAGAAATGATCGAGCACATCATCCTCCAGATGGAGCAGGAGCGCGGGCTGGACCGGGCCGCTGCCATTGCGGATATGCGGTTCCACTTTATCCACCAGCTGGTGGCTCAGACCGTTGTCAAGCCCCATCAGAGCAAGGAGCAGCTCCGCAGCAACCGCATTGACCGGATCCTCACCGGCAAATATACGGCCATCCCGGCCTTTGTGGGCATCATGGCGCTGGTGTTCTATCTGACGTTCGGCGTCATCGGTTCAGGCCTGCAGGACCTGCTGGCAGCGGGAATTGACCGGCTGACCACCTTGACGGATAACGCCCTTACGGCATGGGAAGTCAACCCGGCGGTGCACTCACTGGTCATCGACGGCATCTTTACAGGCGTGGGCAGCGTGCTGAGCTTTCTGCCCATCATTGTGACCCTGTTCTTCTTCCTCTCCCTGCTGGAAGATACCGGCTACATGGCCCGTGTGGCGTTCGTCATGGACAAACTGCTCCGCCGCATCGGTCTTTCGGGCCGCAGCATCGTGCCTATGCTCATCGGCTTTGGCTGTACAGTGCCCGGCGTGATGGCCAGCCGCACCCTCCCCTCGGAGCGTGACCGAAAAATGACCATCCTGCTCACTCCGTTTATGAGCTGCTCGGCCAAGCTGCCCATTTACAGCTTGTTTGCAGCGGCATTTTTCCCGCGTCAGGCCGCGTTGGTCATGGTGGGATTGTATTTCCTTGGCATCCTCGTGGGCGTAGGAATGGCCATTCTCCTCAAGGGAACGGTCTTCAAGGGCGAGGCCGTGCCCTTTGTGATGGAGCTGCCCAACTATCGCCTGCCGGGCCTGAAAAACGTGGCCCAGCTGCTCTGGGAAAAGGCCCGGGATTTCCTCGAGCGGGCGTTTACGGTCATCTTTATGGCCACCATCGTCATTTGGTTCCTGCAGAACTTTGACCTCCGGCTCCGCCTGACGTCTGACCCGCAGACCAGCATTCTGGCCCTGCTGGCGGGCGGGATCGCGCCGCTGTTCGCACCGCTGGGCTTTGGCGACTGGCGTGTCTCCACGGCCCTCATCACCGGCTTTATGGCAAAGGAGAGCGTTGTTTCCACCCTGACCATCCTGTTCGGCTCCTCGGCAGCCTTTGCAGCTGCCCTTACCCCGGCCCAGGCGGCCCCGCTGCTGGTCTTCTGCCTGCTGTATACCCCCTGCATTGCTGCAGTGGCCTCTGTCAAGCGTGAGCTTGGCGGCAAGTGGGCGGCCATCATGGTGTTAAACCAGTGCGTCACCGCGTGGCTTTGCGCACTGGTAATGCGGCTGATCCTGCTGGCGATTTAACGGCAAAATCGGAAAAAGGCTCTGTCGGGTTCCGGCAGAGCTTTTTTTATCCTTGACAGAGAAAACGGCCTGTGCTATAATCGCTTCAAATTTGAACAATCTAAAATTGAAAGAAGCGAAACTGTATGAACCCCAGCCTGGAATTCTCACAGAAGTTTGTGGTGGGCTACAACGCCGCCTGCAAGCCCCTGTGTCAAGAGCTCAAGCTGCCGCAGACGGCGCTGGATATCCTGCTGTTCCTCGTCAATAACCCCGAATACAAGACGGCCAGCGACATCGTGGAGGTGCGAAAGCTAAAAGCGAACCTTGTCTCGGTCAATGTGGACCGCCTCGTGCAGGAGGGCTACCTCCGGCGGGAGGCCGTGGCAGGTGACCGCCGCAAGACCCTGCTCATCGGGACGGAAAAGGCCCGCTCCGTGGTAGAGCGGGGCCGGGAGGTGCAGAACCGTTTTCTGGAGCGGCTGCTGGACCACACGGACGAAGCCCAGCGGGCGGCGTTTTTTGCCACGCTGGAGACCATGAGCAAAAATCTGAATGCCATCATTGAGGGGGAAGATTAAGATGCATATTTTATATGTTCTTCTGGTCACATTTTTTGCCGGCATGGGTGCCGGCCTCGGCACCGGCTTTGCCGGGATGAGTGCGGCGGCGGTCATCAGCCCCATGCTCATCACGTTTCTGGGCATGGACCCCTACATGGCCGTGGGCATTGCCCTTTCGTCGGACGTTCTGGCCAGTGCGGTGTCCGCTTACACCTACCACAAGAATCAGAATCTGGACGTGAAAAACGGCCTCATCATGATGGCCAGCGTGCTGGGATTCACGGTGGTGGGCAGCTGGCTGGCAAGCCTTGTTCCCTCTCGGGCGATGGGCGGCTTCTCGGTGTTTATGACGTTCCTGCTGGGCATCAAGTTCATTGTCAAGCCGGTCATGACCACCAAAGAGGCCATGCAGGGGATCTCCGCGAAAAAGCGTGCGATCCAGTCCATCGTCTGCGGTGTCATCATCGGCCTGATCTGCGGCTTTGTGGGGGCCGGCGGCGGCATGATGATGCTCCTCATCCTCACCAGCGTGCTGGGCTATGAGCTCAAGACCGCCGTGGGCACCAGCGTCTTCATCATGACGTTCACGGCCCTGACGGGTGCTGTCTCCCACTTTGCCATCGGCGGGGCCCCGGACTGGCCCGTGTTTGCCCTCTGCGTCCTCTTTACCCTGCTCTGGGCCCGTATTGCGGCGGTCTTTGCCAATAAGGCGGACGCCAAGACCCTCAACCGCGCGACCGGTATCGTGCTGGTGGTGCTGGGCATCGTGGTCATGGGCTTCAACCTGCTGACAAAATAAAATAACAAAAACCAACAGGAGCCTGTGCGTGGGAATCGCTTCCCGGCACAGGCTCCTGTTGATTTTACAGAGGAGTGTTTGTCGTTTTAAAGGTGCCTCACTGCACGAATTCCAGGTTCACATTGCCGTTGCTGGCATTGGCCGTAAAGCTCTGGGCGGCGCCAAGATTCTGCTGGACAGGGGCGCTGCTGCGGATGGCGAAGCTATCGTCGTTGGCGTCGGTAATGGTCACGCGGCCACTGCCTGCGGTCAGGTTCAGGCCATACTCCGCGCCGCGGCCCGTCACAGTGCCCACCACGCTGGCGTTGGTGGCGGTGCAGTAGAAATAGGGCGACGAGGTGTGGTCCAGCTTGACGTCACCGTTCTGGGCCTGTGCGGTAATGCTCAAAGCCGAGGTGTTGGCCAGACTGATGCGGCCGTTCCGGGTGGAAGCGGCAAAGGTCTGGGTGAGCAGGTTGTTTACCTCCACTTTGCCGTTGTTGGCCGTGGCGTTCAGGTTATCCAGGCTGCCGCCGGTAATGGAAATGTTGCCGTTGGTGGTGGTCAGGGTATTGGACTGAGACGTCATATCCTGGATGGTGAGATTGCCGTTGCTGGTATCCACCGTGAGGCCTGCAAACGCCCTGCGGGGCAGCTTGACGGTCATGGTGCAGATGCACTTGCTGTTGTTCACGCTCATGGAAGCGTCGCCCTTGAGGCCCTGAATGTTCAGGCTCGGGCCCGCAATGGTAAAGCTGTACAGCTCTCCGCCCGTGCCAAAGGCATCGTTGTAGGAGCTGTTGTAGCTGTACTCCACCACCACATGGTCCACATCATCGGCTTTTACCGTCACATCGGCGTATTTGTCGCTGACGGATAGGCTGCTGATGGCCTCTGCCGTTTCATAGGTTTTGGTAATGAGCCCCGCTCCCGCGCTGTTTTCCTGCGGAGAGGGGGTAAAACCACAGAGCAGAGCCACCGCTGCCGCCGCAGACAACAGTGTGCAGAATAGCTTTTTCATGGTTCAAAACCTCCAATCTGAGACTTGGACAGGCGTGCCCAAATTTTATTACAGATTCTACTATAAAAATAACGCAAAACAAAGAAAAAGTCAAGAAATACAACAAAAAAGCCCGTGCAGGGCACGGGCTTGGAAAACTGCTTATTTCTCCTCGATGGTGGAGTGCTCGATCACCCAGTCAGCAGCGCGGCGGATGGCCTCGTTGCGGCGAATGCTCTCCACGTTGGACTTGGCCATGATCTCTTCCAGAGGCTTCTTGAGCTTGTCGGCACGCTCCTGCATCTTGGCGGTCATCTCCTCATCGGTGGGGACGAGGTTCTCCTGCTGTGCCACCTGCAGCAGAGCCATCCGGGCGCGGGTGTTGTTCTCAGCAGCCTTGTGAACGTTTGCGGTAAAGGTCTCGCGGGTCTGGTGCACCTGGGACAGGTAGTGGTCCAGGCTGACGCGCTGCATCTGGAGCTGCTGCTGGATGTTCTCCATCTCGCGCTGGTAGGTGCTCTCCACCAGGACGCTGGGGATCTCGCCCTCCGCGGCGTTGGCCAGCTGGGTCAGGACCTGATCCTTGGCGCGGTTCAGGGCGCTGGCGTGCTTGCCATCGTGGATCTGCTGGCGGATCTGCTCACGGAACTCTTCCATGGTGTCCACCTTGCCCGCTTTCTTGGCAAAATCACTGTTCAGGGCGGGCAGCTGGCGGACGCAGACGTCGATCAGCTTGATCTTGAAGACGGCGGGCTTGCCGGCCAGGTCTTTCACATGGTAGCGGGTGGGGAACGTGACAAAGATGTCGAACTCCTCGCCGCCCTTGTGGCCCAGGATGCCCTCCTCAAATCCGGGGATCATCCGGCTGCTGCCCAGCTGCAGGGTCTGGTTCTTGGCGGAGCCGCCCTTGAACGGCTGGCCGTCCATCTGGCCCTCATAGTCAATGTGGACGATATTGCCCTTGACGGCCGGGCCCTTGTGGGGCACCAGCTCGGCAGAGGCCTGACGGCGGTGCTCCAGCACATTGTCGATCTCTTTGTCCGTGACAGCCGGGGTGACGCACTCGACCTTAAAGCCGGAGGTCTGGGCCAGCTTCAGCTCGGGCTGCAGGGCGGTGGTGGCGGTGGCCACAAAGCCCTCGTCTTTCTTCACGCTGACCAGATCATAGGTGGGCTCGTCCACGGCACGGAAGCCGTGCTCTTTCATGGCGGCGTCATACAGAGCCGGCACATCCTTGTCCATCAGGTCGTTGATGGCATCATACCAGAACGTGTGCTCTCCGCGGTCCGCCTCGATCTGAGCGCGGTCCGCCTCACCCTTTGCAAAGCCCTTGATGGTGTAAGAGGCGCGGGTGCGCTCGTACACGGCGTTGGATGCGGCCTCCAGTTCCTCAGCAGAAGCGCTGAACGTCATTTTGCAGACACTCTTTTCGGGAGTTTCCACGCTTACCAGTTTCATAGGTTCTACCCTCCGTGCTGCCCCAAAAGGAGCGTTTTCAAACATTAGTAAAGTTATTATAGCACAAGTAGGGCAAAAGCGGTATAATAAAAAGAAGAAAAAGTGCTGCAAACGTCATTTTGCCGGTAGTCCTGCTCCCGCTGGCCCTACGGGCGTGAAAATCGCCCGGCGCCTCGCCGGGGAGCCGTGATCAAGGCGGTGTACCGGTACACCTGAAATCGGAACGACGAAAAGACGCTTTTTTTCTAAAAAATCAAAAAAATTTCAAAAAATTGTTGACAAAACCCTTTACGAGTGATAAAATACATCTTGTTCCGGACGGAACGTATGCGTTGGTAGCTCAGCTGGATAGAGTGACTGACTACGAATCAGTAGGCCGGGGGTTCGAGTCCCTTCCATCGCACCAGAAAATGCCG
>ERZ809074.1721-NODE-1721-length-27041-cov-5.933002_pt1 | contig 27041 bp, 17 predicted proteins | sample MGYA00520795_ERZ809074 | MGnify/ENA primary metagenome ERZ809074 (study PRJEB31570, sample SAMEA3212989) | Homo sapiens | biome: human-gut; feature: human gut; material: fecal | place: Sweden | collected 2011 ...
TGATGTGGCAGATATTGACTGGTCTGTGAAGGATGCAGACAGTATTGCAAGATTCAGAAGACAGGAAGGCTATGATGTATTTTTCCAGACAGGAACTGACGAGCATGGTCAGAAGATTGAGCTTAAGGCTGAAGAAGCTGGAATTACACCTAAGGAATTTGTTGATAATGTTTCAACAGAAATCAAGAGAATATGGGATCTTATGAATACTTCATATGATAAGTTCATCAGAACAACAGATGATTACCATGAGAAGCAGGTTCAGAAGATTTTTAAGAAACTTTATGATCAGGGAGACATTTATAAGGGTTCATATGAAGGCATGTACTGTACTCCATGTGAGTCTTTCTGGACAGAGAGCCAGCTTGTTGATGGAAAGTGTCCTGATTGTGGACGTGAAGTTAAGCCGGCTAAGGAAGAAGCTTATTTCTTCAAGATGAGCAAATATGCCAACAAGCTTATTGAGCATATCAATACACATCCGGAATTCATCCAGCCTGTTTCAAGAAAGAATGAGATGATGAACAACTTCCTTCTTCCTGGACTTCAGGATTTATGTGTATCAAGAACATCTTTCAAATGGGGTATCCCGGTTGACTTTGATGACAAGCATGTAGTTTATGTATGGCTTGATGCCCTTACTAACTATATTACAGGTATCGGATATGATGCTGATGGCAATTCTTCAGAGCAGTACAAGAAGTTCTGGCCAGCAGACCTTCACCTTATCGGTAAGGATATCATCAGATTCCATACAATTTACTGGCCAATATTCCTTATGGCACTTGGTGAGCCACTTCCTAAGCAGGTATTTGGACATCCTTGGTTATTACAGAATGATGGTAAGATGAGTAAGTCTAAGGGAAATGTTATCTATGCAGATGACCTTGTAGACCTCTTCGGCGTTGACGCTGTACGTTACTTTGTTCTTCACGAGATGCCATTTGAGAATGATGGTGTTATTTCATGGGAGCTTATGGTTGAGCGTATGAACTCAGACCTTGCCAACACACTTGGTAACCTTGTAAACAGAACAATTGCAATGTCTAACAAGTACTTTGGTGGAGTTGTTAATAAGACTGGCGTAGAGGATGCTGCAATTGACGGTGACCTTAAGGCTGTTATAACAGCAACAAGAGATAAGGTTCAGGCAAAGATGGCTACACTTCATGTAGCAGATGCTATCACAGAAGTATTCACGCTCTTTAAGAGATGTAATAAATATATTGACGAGACAATGCCTTGGGCTCTTGCAAAGGATGAGGCACAGCAGGACAGATTAGCAGAAGTGCTCTATAACCTTGTTGAGAGTATTACAATCGGTGCTAATCTTCTTAAGTCTTTCATGCCAGAGACTACAGATAAGATTCTTGCACAGCTTTACCCAGCTAATCCAGAGGCAGGAGTAAGAGATTTTGATGACCTTGCTACATTTGGCTTAAGAGAAACAGGACTTAAGGTTACTGAGACTCCAGAGATTCTTTTCGCAAGACTTGACTTTGAGAAGGACCTTAAGGAAAAGGTTGAAGCTATTCAGGAAGCACAGAAGAAGGCTAATGGAGTTACAGAATATCCACAGGTTGAAGTTAAGCCTGAGATTACATTTGATGATTTTGAAAAGGTTCAGTTCAGAGTTGCCAAGGTTCTTACATGTGAAGCTGTTAAGAAGACAAAGCTTCTTAAGTTCGAGCTTCAGATTGGTGATGAGAAGAGAACTATCGTATCAGGTATCCAGAAGTACTATAAGCCAGAAGAGCTTATTGGTAAGAAGTTAGTTGTATGTACTAATTTAAAGCCAAGAAAGATCTGTGGTATTGAGTCACAGGGAATGATTATCTCAGCATGGGATGATAAGGATAACTTATCAGTTCTTACACTTGAGAAGGATATTATTGAAGGCGCAGAGATTGGCTGATAGATATGAAGATATTTGAAACTCATGCTCATTATGATGATGAAAGATTTGATGAGGACAGAGATGAACTTATAAGCAGCATGCTTAGTGATACAGGGGAGCTTGATTACATTGTTAATGTAGGTGCAAGCCGTCAGGGCTGTGAGGCTTCCCTTGCACTTGCTGCACAATATGAAAAGGTATACGCAGCGATTGGTTTCCACCCGGAGGATATTGTCAGATTGAAAGAATCGGACATTGAATGGCTGGAAAACATGCTTGGTGAATCTAAGACCAGAAAGATTGTTGCACTTGGAGAAATCGGACTTGATTACTACTATGTGTCAGATGATGCAGATATGGCGGCGGCTGAGAAGAAGCAGCAGCGTGAATGGTTTGCAGCACAGATGAATGTAGCGTACCGTACACACATGCCGGTAATGATTCATTCAAGAGATGCATGTCAGGATACAATCGACATATTAAAGAGTAATCATGGACAGGAAACAGGTGGAATAATTCACTGTTATTCATACAGCATGGAAGCCGCAAGAGATTTTCTTAACATGGGCTTTTCTATAGGAATCGGCGGTGTTCTTACATTTAAGAATGCCAGGAAGCTTGTGGAAGCAGCAGCGTATATACCGATGGATAGAATTGTTCTGGAGACAGACAGTCCATATATGGCACCTGAGCCTAACCGAGGTAAAAGAAACGACAGCCGCAATATAAAATATGTTGCAGAAAAGCTGGCGCAGATTAAAGGGCTTGATACGCAGGAGGTTATTGATGTTACTAACCAGAATGCGAGAAGGCTGCTTTTTGGGGAGTAAGGTTTCGAGGACTTTGCCGGCAGGACAGCCCTTTTCTTGTGTAAACTGGGTGAAAACCTATAAATTATAATAAAACGGCTATTTAGTAGGTCTTTTAACGTGGTTTTTATCGTTAAAGTCATGAAAACACCTACTAAATAGCCGTTTTTTGTTGTTGTATAGGTCTTTAGTCTAGAAGTAACCTGATTTACGTGAATTTTGCTGCAAAAACACCTACTAAAGCAGTGAAAATGCGACTACTTATAGGTATCACGTTATTTAGCACAGCAGATTGCTTAATTGTGCAAACTGCTCAAGTGTAAGGGCTTCGCCGCGGATAGTAAGCGGAAGTCCCATAGTTTCTAATGCGTTGGTAAGAGCTTCTTTCGTGATGCCGATGCCGGAATTGCCTACACTGTTAAGCATAGTCTTGCGACGCTGGTTAAATGATGCTCTTATTATCTTGAACATAAGATGCTCATTCTTAACATCAACAGGTGGAGTCTTGAAGCGCTCAAGACGGATAACCGCTGAATCAACATTAGGACGAGGCATAAAGCAGCTTGCAGGTACATTAAGCACAACCTTAGGCCTGGCATAGAACTGTACAGCAAGTGAAAGAGCGCCATAATCTTTAGTTCCAGGTCCGCACTGCATGCGGTCAGCTACCTCTTTCTGAACCATGATAGTTATACTGTCTAATGGTACATGGCTCTCAAAAAGTCCCATAATAATAGGTGTTGTTATATAGTATGGAAGGTTGGCAACAACCTTGATTGGTCTGCCTTCATTCTTCTCATCTGCAAGCTTCTTGATATCAAGCTTTAAGATATCTTCATTGATTACTGTTACATTGTCATAATAAGAAAGTGTGTCCTCTGTAAGGATAGGAATAAGCTTCTTATCAATCTCAACGGCAACAACTTCTCTGGCATTCTCACACAGAATTTGAGTCATTGTTCCGATTCCAGGGCCGACTTCAACAACGAAATCGTCTTTCGTAACGCCTGCTTCACGGACGATTTTCTCAACAACATTTTCATCTATAAGAAAGTTCTGGCCGAACTTTTTCTTGAAATCAAAACCATATCTGTTAAGCACGGCAATCGTGTTAGTTGGGTTGCCGAGGTGCATAACATTATTATATTTATTATCGCTCATATTGCCTCCAATCTATAAGAATAATGTTATGAAACTTAATAAAAAATGTCAAGCTGCAATAAAAATGTAGTGCAAAAGTAGCTTTTGTATGATACTATAGTACTACTTACAATCGAGAACATATTATCAGGAGATATCATGAGCATTAATAAAAAAGAATTTAATCTGGAACAGGTTGTTAAACTATGCGTGGTTGTTAACATATCGTTGTTTTTATTTGTTGCATTTATGCTGATATTGTTTGTATATTTTAATATAACACCAATGATTTATTACAGTGTAATAGCAATGATTGGTTATGTGTTATATTTTATGCTGTTAAAAAGGCAGAAAGTGTGTGCATATATGTGGTGTGTGTATGCAACAATTATAATTTATATGGCTATTGCAACAATATGTCTTGGGTATAAATGTGGATTTAATCTTTATAGCATGTCATTAATACCTATAATATTTTATTCACAATACATATCAACCAAGACTGATACAAAAGACCCGAATCCACTGGCTGTGTCGATAGCAATAGTTGCTGTAAGTATAATATCATCAGCAATAGCTATAATTAACGGACCATTGTATGAAATTAATAAAACAATTATATCTGTGATGCTTGCATGTAATGCAATAAGTGTATCAGCATTTTTAATATATTATACTAAGGTGATAGTCGATCTTGTTATTGAGTCTGAGAAGAAGCTTAATTCAATTGCCAACATTGATCTTCTGACAGACCTTTACAGCAGAAGATATATGATTAATTATCTTGAAGAATATGATGCGGACGATGAAGGCTGGCTTGCAATGGCAGATGTAGATGATTTCAAGAAAATAAATGATACATATGGACATAATTGTGGTGATTATGTGTTGAATTTCATTGCACAGAAGATGAAAAATATATGCAGTAACTGTGTGATTTCAAGGTGGGGCGGAGAAGAATTTCTTATACATAATGGAACCCACGACAGCACACATGAAGTATTAGAAAAATTGAGGAGAGAAATAGAAAACTCTGAATGTATTTATAAACAGCAGAAGATAAATATATCACTAACAATAGGAGTGGCGCAGAGAAATGCCGATGGTGATATAGAAGAATGGATAAAGCGCGCAGATGACAGGCTTTATTACGGAAAAAATAACGGAAAGAATATGGTGGTAGATTAAGATAAAACCTCCCTGATGGAATATTTTCTTAATGCATGGCATAAGGTGCATAAGAGAGTTAATCATCAGGGAGGTTTATTGTGGATTATCAGCGTCTTGTTTCATACATATATTCATATCCGGAAGGAGTAAAGGGGAGAAATGTAGGATTTGCAAAGGCACTAGTTCATCAGGGGCAGTTCAAGTTAAACATCAGTTTAAGAGGTGTTAAAACAGACAGCCCGGAAATGTTTGGAATATATATGATGGTTACTGACAGCGGTTACAGGCTTATAAAGCTTGGGGAATGTCTTGTAAAAGTGGGACAGATGGAATACAGTGGCGTATTCAATCCTGATAATATCAATGAAACCGGTTATGGATTTAAGGATATATGCGGGCTTGCGGTTGCAAGGGAGGATGCAAGATATGACTGTATGATGTCTATGTGGAAGGATGAGGACGTAACACCTGACATGCTTGTGTTCTCAGGAATGGATGCAAAGAAGCAGGTTGAAGCCGGAATTGTTATAAAAGAGCGCATGCGGCAGAGTGATGAGGAAGAGAAACGACAGGAGACAGCAGAGTCTTCGGTGGTTAGACAAGAGATGGCTGGATACAATGCAGCAATGAAGGAACGGGGACAGTCAGAATCAGGCGGACAACAGCCGGTTCAGTCAGAATCTGCAATGTTGGCGGGAAAATCAGAAATGGTCCAGACGAAACAGATTGTGGTGGAAGAACAGCAGATAGTTCAGACAAAACAGGCAGAGGTGGCTGCCGAAAGTGTAACCATGCCGGAGAATATAAAGGCTGCCGGAGCAGCAGCTAAAATACCTGCGGAAACACAACATTTGCAGCAAAAAGCACATAGAGCCAATGCAACGCAGCCGGACCCCTTTGAAAAGCTTTTTGTGAGGGCTGATTATATAGATGCATTCGATGATGATTACTTCTATGATTGTATAGAAGTGTCGCCAGAGAAGTTAAAGTGTCTTAACCAGAATGAAATTGATATCGCGGGAAACAGCTTCCTGCTGCATGGCTATTATAATTTCAGGCATATACTTTTTGGAAGAGTGCGCGATAACCTTGATAATACTAAATATTTCATTGGTGTTCCGGGAATGTACTGCAACCGTGAACGCTACATGGCCTCAATGTTTGGCTTTAATAATTTCAAGAAAAGCCACAGGAGTGACTACGCCAATCCGTATTTTGGATACTGGTATCAGGAAATATAGACGAATCTTAAATGATCCTGCCATGAGCCGTTGAGTTTCACATAGGAATAGGCAGTTCCTTCGGATATAAAGCCAAGAGATTTGACAAGATTAATAGAGGAGATGTTTTCAGGGTGAATGTAGGCTTCAATTCTGTGCATCTCCTTTTCGTGTGTAAGAATCTCAAGCATATGTTTAACCATAAGGCTTCCAAGTCCTAGCTTGCGGTAGTTCTTATCAATTTTATATCCTATACGGCATGAACGGTTAATGCTTGTAACACCAAAAAAAGATACAGAGCCGAGAATTTCACCAGGCATATCGTCAGAAAAAAGAAAGAATCTGCCGAATTCACCTTTTAGTAAAGCAGCATATTCAGCCTTAAGTGTGGCTGCAATATATTCCGTTGTATAGAAATTATCAGGCTTGGCAGCTTCGTATCTGTCGAATTCTTCACGGTTACGGCTGTAGAATTCAAGTACTTTTCCTGCAAATGTTTCATCAAGTACTTTAAGCTTCATGCCTTCAAAGGCGTATTCAAATTTCATAATTATTCTCCATCAGTAGTGGCAGTGGTATTCTTTTTCTTGTTTTTACGCAGTTCCTTGAAAAATGTTGTGAGCATTTCTGAACATTCTTCTTCACATACACCTTTAGTGATCTCGCATTGGTGATTGAATGTGGGAATCTGTAAGATATTAAGTATAGAACCGGCACATCCTGCTTTGGGGTTCATTGAACCGATTACAACGCGCGGAATCCTTGCCTGAACAATAGCACCTGCACACATCTGACATGGTTCAAGCGTAACATATAAAGTGCAGTTCTCAAGCCGCCAGTCGTTCATGTAGCGGCTGGCTTTCTTAATTGCAGTAATCTCGGCATGGCCGAGAGAGGTTTTATCAGTGTTACGGCGGTTGTAGCCTCTTCCTATAACCTTTCCTTCATACACAATCACACAGCCGATAGGCACTTCATTGAGTTTATAAGCCTTCTTAGCCTGTGTGATTGCCTGTTTCATATATCTGTAATCATCTTTTTCAAAAACCACCTGAGTATTCTCCACTAGATTATCCTCCACAAAATATTATAAAAATTTTAACTTTTTTGTGAAAATGCGTCAACTTATCAGGGACATTTTTCGTATTAATAATAAAAGGAGGGAACGTGTGTAGAATTATGATTGCACTGGCACAGATTAGTAGTATAATGATTATATTAGTAGGCAGTATCGGAGCTATCAAAAGTCTTATACTTCATGCATCGGTAGGACAATTCATGATTGTGCGTTATGTGTCAGAGTTAGTGGCTGAGCTTATTATTATGCTGGTTATGATGAAGGTTGGAAAATCATTAGGAAAGAGAAGGTATAGGGTATGAAATTAGAGGTGAGAAATTTAAAGAAAACTTATGGTACAGTTCAGGCACTGAAGGGGATTAATTATACATTTACACCGGGAGTATATGGTATTCTTGGTGCTAATGGAGCAGGAAAGAGTACGATGATTAATCTTATCACTGATAATGTATCAAGAGACAAGATGAATGGCGGAAGTATTCTTTTTGGAGAGGACAGTGCCGAGGAAGATATATTAAAGCTTGGCAAACAGTTCAGGGGTCTGGTTGGATACATGCCGCAGCAGCAGGGATTTTATGAGGATTTTTCGCCTAAAGCATTTCTTAAATATATGGCAGAGATTAAGGGGGTTAAGAAGATTAAGACTACTGATGACAATGGCAATGAGGTTGTCAAGACAGTCAACCAGCAGATTGACGAGCTGTTAGAGGTAGTTAATCTTACTAAGGTTGCATATAAGAAGATTGGAGGATTTTCAGGAGGAATGAAGCAGAGAGTGCTGCTTGCGCAGGCACTTCTTGGTAATCCTAAGATTCTTATACTTGATGAGCCGACAGCAGGACTTGACCCTAAAGAGAGAATTTCAATCAGAAACTATATTGCAGAGTTGTCTAAGGACAAGATAATTCTTTTTGCAACTCATGTTGTAAGTGATATTGAATGTATTGCTGATAAAGTACTTCTTCTAAAGAGCGGAGAGATAATTGCGACAGGAACACCTGTTGAACTTATTGAAAGCATGGCTGGAAAAGTCGGTGAGATAACATGCACGCTTGACGAGGTCGGCGAGCTGCAGAAGGAATACAAGATTGGCAATATCAGACAGAGAAAGAACGGTCTTGCGTTAAGAGTTGTAGGTGATGAGCTGCCAGAAGAAGCAGTAAAAGTTGGAGATAATATTGACCTTGAGGATGTATATCTGTATTATTTTGAGTAGATTATCAGATTATGAGATAATCGGAATATTGGAATATCAGATTGTCAGGGAGAAATATCATGGAACTTATTAAAGGAAGACCTGCCGATGAAACAGGAAGATTAGAAAAAGAAATCAGAGTATATGATTTGTTGGACAAGCTTGGAATGGAATATTACAGAACAGACCATGAGCCTGCTACAACAATGGAAGTGTGTAATGACATAGATAAGATTCTGGACACACTTATATGTAAGAATCTTTTCTTATGTAACAGACAGAAGACGAATTTTTATATGCTTATGATGCCAGGTGACAAGCCATTTAAGACAAAGGATCTGAGTAAGCAGATTAATTCAGCGAGACTTTCATTTGCAGATGAATCATATATGGAGGAATTCCTTGATATAACACCGGGTTCGGTATCCATAATGGGACTTATGAATGATACGGATAACCATGTGCAGTTACTGATGGATAAGGAAGTGCTTGAGGGAGAAACTCTCGGCTGCCATCCTTGCATCAATACATCAAGCCTTAAGTTAAAGACTAAGGAAGTGATGGAGAAATTCCTTCCGGCTGTTCATCATGAGGCGGTGATAGTTGAGCTTCCTAGGTATGAAGAACAGGAATAATATGTTTGGAGTAATACGTTTAAGGTAATGGTTTAAGGCAGCTTCTGAGTGGATTGCGGAGGCTGTCTTTTTTGTGTGTGGAGATTGTTAATTTCGTGGGGGTTGATGGTTGCAGCGTGTTGAAGAGGGAAAGACCTACGCAAGCCTCACAATATGCAGAATGGGTGGGTTGAAATTATGAGAAAAAGACGTGTTGGGAAGAGAAAAACCCACTAATCAAGCTAATACAGTGGAGGTAGTAGGTCTTTGGAGAGGTAAGAGTATCATTAAATAGAAGAAAGTTGGGAAAAAGACCTACGAAAAGGCAAGAATATAATGATTGAGTAGGTTAGCAAGATGGGATGACAGTCTCACAGTGCATGAAAAGACCTACGCAATAGCGAAGTTGATAGAGGATAGTAGGTTTTGGCAAGTTTCTGGTGATATTCGGGAGTGGTAAGAAGTTGGTTTTGCCGCCTGTTCTGACAAGGATTGCTAAAGCCAGTCCTTAGGAAATGATTCTTAGGGACTGGCTTATTTAGCTGTCTTATTTTGTCAACGCTTCACACCTTGACAACAAGCATATATAACAAGTATAATTGAAATACCGTGCAGCCGGGGTAGTAGCGGCACCTTGAACCTGCAATCCGCTATAGCAGGGGTGATGTTCGGCAGAGGGCTGATATTTATGGAGCAGCCCGGTGTAAGTGGTGTTGACATTTGGGTCTTTCACGACGGAAATCCACGAACCATGTCAGGTCAGGAATGAAGCAGCATTAAGTGGAACCTTCCGGGTGTTGAAAGGGTGCCTGGATCGAGCTAACTGCATCGGTAACGTCTGTGGATATCAGTTCGAAGCCGGACGCACGGCTTTTGTTATTAAAATGTTACTCGTCGCAGCTAATTTAGGAATGTCAGGCAGATTCGTCATGCTTGCATGTAAGAAACTGTATGATATTCCTAAATTATCCTGCGAAGCAGGAACTTAACCGACATAAGTAAAACATAAGCTGCGAAGCAGCGGCAGACGCCGGAGGCGGATGGTTTTACGCATGAGGTTAAGGGCTGCGAAAGTAAAGACAGCGCAGAGGGAGGTAACCATGTCATATCAGGCTTTATACAGAAAATGGCGTCCAGACAATTTCAATGATGTCAAAGGACAGGATACAATAGTAACAACTCTGCGAAATCAGATTAATGCAGACAGAATAGGCCATGCATATCTGTTCTGCGGAACGAGAGGAACTGGTAAGACATCAGTTGCCAAGATATTTGCGAAGGCAGTTAATTGTGAGCATCCGGTTGATGGCAACCCTTGTGGGGAGTGTCCGACATGCAAGGCGATTGCGGCTGGAACAAGCATGAATGTAATAGAGATAGATGCGGCATCTAACAATGGTGTCGATAATATAAGACAGATAAGAGAAGAAGTACAGTACTCACCGACAGAAGGAAGATTCAAAGTCTATATAATTGATGAGGTTCATATGCTTTCAATAGGAGCGTTCAATGCATTGTTAAAGACATTGGAAGAACCTCCTGCATATGTAATATTTATACTGGCTACTACAGAAGTGGCAAAGATTCCTATTACAATCCTTTCAAGATGTCAGAGATATGACTTCCACAGGATAACAATAGAGACAATTGCCGCAAGACTGTCAGAACTTATGAAGGCGGAGGGGCTGAATGTAGAGGACAAGGCAATAAAATATGTTGCCAAAGCTGCAGATGGTTCTATGCGAGATGCGTTAAGTCTGTTAGACCAGTGTCTGGCGTTCTATCTGGGAAAAGACCTTAAGTATGAAAATGTGTTAGATGTACTTGGGGCAGTTGACACGGCGGTATTTAGTAAAATGCTTTCAACAATTCTGTCAGGAGATGTTGCCGTGTGCATGTCACTTATGGAAGATTTGATAATGCAGGGAAGAGACCTTTCACAGTTTGTTACAGATTTTATATGGTATCTTAGAAATCTGCTTCTTATTAAGACAACTAAAGATGCAGAAAGAATTGAAGATGTAATAGAAGTATCGGCAGATAATCTTGAAGACCTGAAGAAGGATGCACAGAATGTTGATATAGATACACTTATGTACTATATAAGAGTGTTGTCAGAATTATCGAATGACCTGAAGTTTTCTACACAGAAGAGAGTTAAAACAGAGATAACATTTATAAAGCTGATGCGCCCGGCAATGGATAACAGTCAGGATATCGGCGATGTTGTAAGCCGTGTGACAATGCTTGAAGGGCAGTTACAGAAAGTACTTGATGATATTAAAAGCGGCAGACTTGTAAATGCAGGTGCTGCGGGAGGTCAGGCAGCAGTACAGCAACAGACACCAAAGAAGCCTGTAGTTAAGCGTGTATATGACGCTGTTCCGGAAGATGTTAAGGCAATTGCGGCAGGCTGGAAGGATATCATTGCAACGATAGATGATCCGGTTAATCAGACATTTTTACAGGCTGCACATGTTACATTAGCAGAAGATGGAATTAGTCTTGAAATTATGGTAGAATCACTTAGTGCCTATAATTCACTCAGCAGACAGGAAGTTATGGAGAGCATAGAGAATGTAATTGAGGAGAGAACAGGAGTAAGGGTTTCAATTAAAGTGACTAAGCTTAACGATGATGAGGATTTCCACAGCAGATTCGTGGATCTTAAGGAACTCGTAGGCATAGATATAGAAGTAGATGATAAGGAGGAACTTATATAATGGCTAAAAGAGGTGGTTTTCCAGGAGGAATGCCTGGTAATATGAATAATCTGATGAAGCAGGCACAGAGAATGCAGCGTCAGATGGAGGAGCAGCAGGCAGAGCTTGAGAATAAGGAATTCAGTGCGACAGCAGGCGGCGGAGTAGTTGAGGTAACTGTTACAGGTAAGAGAGAAGTATCTAAGGTTAAGATTGACCCTGAAGCAGTTGATCCAGATGATGTAGAGATGCTTGAGGATTTAATCGTAGCAGCTACTAATGAAGCTTTAAGAAAATGCGAAGAAGAGTCACAGGCACAGATGGCTAAGATTACTGGAGGACTTGGAGGATTAGGCGGAGGCTTATTCTAATGGACATCTACAGTGGTCATATTAACAGATTAATTGAAGAATTGTCGAGATTACCAGGGGTTGGGGCGAAGAGCGCCCAGCGCCTGGCATTTCACATTATAAACATGCCTGAGTCTGAGGTTAAGAGCCTTGCAGACACAATGATTGATGCAAAGCAGCATATTCACTACTGTAAGGAGTGTTTTACACTTACAGATGAAGAACTGTGTCCGATATGCCGCGACCAGAAAAGAGACCATAAGACAATTATGGTAGTTGAACATACAAGAGATATGGCGGCATATGAAAAGACAGGAAAGTACGAGGGCGTATATCATGTTCTTCATGGAGCAATAAGCCCGATGCTTGGAATCGGACCGGCTGATATCAGGTTAAAGGAGCTTATGGTAAGGCTTCAGGGAGATGTTGACGAGGTTATTATCGCAACTAATTCCAATCTGGAGGGTGAGACAACAGCAATGTACATAAGCAAAATGATAAAGCCAACAGGAATTAAGGTGACAAGAATTGCAAGCGGAGTTCCTGTCGGCGGCGATCTTGAATATATCGATGAGGTTACACTTTTAAGAGCATTAGACGGAAGAACCGAGCTTTAAATTTGGTGAAGAACCAAGCTTTAAGCTTAATGCCCTGGCGCACCGGGCGTTAAGACAATATGTGTAAAATGCGTGCGCAGAAATGAAGAATACTATGGCAGAGAATATGACAGGTGATATCATATCGGATCACCGTGAACGAATGCTTAATCTGAAGAAATATTATCCTTTCTTCAGACTGATAGACACATCATTTTCTAATTTCAAGGATGGCAAATACGAAATCCTTGATATGGGCTATATAGTTATGGCGGTTCTCCGTTTCTTTATAGAGGAGAATAATTTTAAGGAAAAGGATGTTACATATCCCGAATATCTCGATTTCTTAAGGCTGATACTTAAGAGAGATTTCGGGCTTGATTTGAATGAACAGGACAGCAAGGAGATTGCTGATTATATATTTGACAAGATAAAGAATGATGGCAGGCCATTTGAATTCTCGTATTTTGACCCGGTGGACAGGAAAAAGAGAGTATCAAGAATGAAGATAATCGAGAGTTCGATAAGAGACAATACCGTGTGGTATTCGATAAGCCCTGATGCTATTGAATTCTATCTTGATACCAAGGAAATCAAGGACGAGAGCAGGATAAGCGTATCCCAGCTTCTTCTTGAAAAAATGATTAATTCACAGAACTTCCGTGGCGGAGTTGAAGTAGTTGAAAGAATTAACGAAGAGGTCAACCGTCTTAAGTTAAAGAAGAATGAAGTGCTGACAATTCTGTCGGGCGATGTATTTGCAGGAATAGAGGCTTATGAGGAATTCGTCAAGACAGGAATGAAATGGTTTGATGATGAAGAAAAGCTTTTTAAGAAGAACCGTGACCTTATTGCAAAATCAATCGAGAAGCTTAATGCATCGGGCAGCACAGGCGAAGGCTATTACAGGACGATGAACGAAATATACAGTCTTGAGACTCAGCTTAAGCAGGCAATGAACAGGCACAGCGAGCTGTTAAAGGATTGTACAGAAATGCAGAAGATGACCGATGACGCAGTAAGACGCGCCAAGCTTGGCAGATTAAGAAGCCATATGGATTTCACATCGGCACTTTCAGATATGATTAAGAGGGACAATGCAGATATATTAGTCACAATGTTAAGTCCGCTTCTAAAGCCGAACATAAGAAAGACATTTGACCTGATAAGCATTGATGATGCGCTTATGGTGAAGCCTCCAAGATATGAGGAGAAGGAACTTATAAGCAATGAAAGACCGGAAGATATCGAATTCGCAGATGAGATTGAAGAAAAGAGAATTAAGGATAATTACGTATTCCTTATGAAAAATCTCATTGTGTGTTTGAAAAAATCGGACATTATAACACTCGGTCAGTTTGCAGATGCAATGAAGAGGGCGTATGGTGAGCAGATTCTAAGAAATGCAGATTTCTTCTCTTTCTTTGTTAATCTGTGCCAGAAGGATGAGTACCAGCTTGGCGGTGATGCTGGAGAAGATACATTTCTTGATGCATACTTAGGGGAAGGCTTTAAAGATACGGAAAGCTTTACATTTGCAATAAGAAAAGGGCTTGGCGGGCAGGTTATATTGTCGGATAACTGTATGATGGCAGATGTTGAATTGGTACGAAAGGAAGCACATGGAGAATAGAAATCTAGATAAGGCGCTGGACATAGTTTCCAAGCTTATCACAGGGGAAAATGTGTCTGAGAGGGGCGAGAATGCAGCTCTTTATCAGGAATACAATAATAATGCAGAAGTGTATGACATCGTTCATATGTCACTTAAGAAACTTAATCTTAACATATATGAATATAACAATGGTCTGTATGTGAGTGCAGGTGATAATAACAGGGTGTTTGGATATTCCAACGAGGAATTAAGAAATGTACTTGGATTAAGAGTTAATAAAGAATTATATCTTGCGTATTTCATAATCTACAACATAATAACAGAGTTTTATTCAGATACAATGAGTTCAACTTATGCTGAGTTCATAAGACTTGAGGACATCATTAAAAATGTTGATAAGACAACAGGTGGTATTGTCGATAAGAGCACAGGGCTTGTGCTTGATGAGGTTGAGGAGAACAGCTTTAAGCAGATAGCACTTACATGGGACGAGCTTCCGGTGACAACAGTAGAGGATCAGACAGGAGCGAGAGCAGCAAGAAATTCCAAGTCGGGTATGGTAAAGCTTGTGCTTAATTTCTGCGTTGCGCAGGAACTTTTAGTTGAGAGTCAGGACAGATATTATCCGACAGACAGATTCAGAAGTCTTATAGAGAATTATTTTGATGATTACAGAGGACGATTTGCCGAACTTATGAATGGAGGACGCGATGCCACAGATTAACAGAATCAGAGTTAATAATGTTAAATATAATTTCGGTACACAGGTGTACGACGATTTCGTGATGCGCTTCAACTGCCAGAATACTATATATGACCTTGCCAATGGCGGTGGTAAGAGTCTGCTTATGCTGCTTCTTATGCAGAATATGCTTCCTAACTGCACACTTGATGACAAGCAGCCTATTGAGAAGCTTTTCAGACAGGGAAGCGGTAATACATGTATTCATTCTTTGGTTGAGTGGAAGTTAGATCCATGTTATCAGAAGGATGGTTTCAGGTTCATGACAACTGGTTTCTGTGCAAGAAAGGGAAGAGGCACAGACGATGAGAATCAGGATGGACAGGAACAGACAGCTGCACCTACAGCAAGTGTTGAATACTTTAATTACTGCATATTCTACAGGGAGTTTGGCGATAACGATATTAAGAATCTTCCACTTGTAAGTAATGGAGAGAGAATTACATATAACGGACTTAAGGCTTATCTTCGTGACCTTGAGAAGGGCGGGTACAAATATGTTGTTAAGATATTTGACAGAAAAGGTGATTACCAGAGCTTCATAAGCAACTACGGAATATATGAGAGTGCATGGGAAATTGTGCGTGGAATTAACAAGACAGAGGGACATGTAAGAACATATTTCGAGTCAAATTATAAGACAAGCCGTAAGGTTGTTGAGGATCTGCTTATAGAGGAGATTATCCAGAAATCCTTCAATAACAAGCTGTCAGTTGATAATGATGAGGGCATGATGGCTCAGACTCTTATGGATATTAAGGACAAGTTAGTGGAGCTTTCAAAGAAACACTCACAGCTTGGAGCATATGACAGCCAGATTGCAGCTATCGACAGTTTTAAAGAATATCTGTCGACATATGAAGCATTTTACAACAGAAAAGAAGAAATAGAGAAGCAGCTATATAACCTGCTTCTTGTTGCTATGCGGGAAAGTGATAAGAAGGATAAGGAACTTAAGAGTCAGGATGACCTTATCACTAAGATGTATGATGAGCTTGCACAAGAGAAGGAAGCTATAGCAGTTGCAGAGGTTATGTCTGAAAAGAATTCGATGGCAGGAGTTGAGAGCCTTGTTAATGAGACAAGAAAGGCACTTGAACTCAAGAACGCTGCAATTGAAGAGGCAAGAGGAAAGCTTTCTTTGATGGAGTCTGCGGGTGATTATAAAGATTATGCAGAATACGAGAAGTCCTATAAAGGACTTCAGATTGCGATAGATAACAGATTAAGAGAAGATACTGATATAACAGCAGAGTTAAAGATACTTGCTGCAGGTTACAGAAAATTCTATGAGAAAGAGACCAGAAGACTTAAGGAAAAGCTTGATATAGCAGCTAACCGTGTTAAGGCTCTGGAAGTCAGATTATCAGAGGCTAAGGATAATCTTAGAAATGCTGACAAAGAGGCGGCAGGTCTTGGCAGTCTTTCGGATAATCTTGAGAATGAGATACAGGAATTACAGACACAGCTTGGAGTAGCTTTATCAGAGGCAGGAACTGTCGTATGTGAAAATGCGTCTGAAGAATATGATAAGTCATTCAGGGATAAAGAACTGTTAAAGAATGAAGAGACAAGAATGTCCGAAAAATTCAATGATGTGCAGCAGCAGTTAATGTCACTTAATGAGACAATATCTGCCAATAAAGCACTTATTGATATATTCACAGAGCAGTCAGAAAAGCTAGAAAAGGCTGATGAAGCTGGTAATGCTGATAACGAGCGCATGGGCAAAATCCGTGAAATATACAGTGCAGATAATGACGAGGCAATGCTTTCGGTTATTCTTGAGACTTACCAGAAGATGCGCAGTGATTTTACAGAAGAGTGTAAGGCAGCACAGGAACTTGAGAACTTTATTGACAATGCAAGAAAGGGAACATATATCTGTAAGAGTCCTGAGAGAGACAGGCTTAAGGAATACCTTGAGAGCCAGTACGGTTCAGATGTTGTTGAGGGACATGAGTGGTTTGCAGCCCTGAATGCAGGACAGAAAAGAGATGTGTTAAAGAGAACACCTTTCATTGAGTACGCATTTATAATAAAGAACGATTTCGAGAGAATCAAAGCAGATGAGATGCTTAAGGATTTTGGCAAGGGGGCGGCTGCTTATCCTGTTATAAGCGAGCAGGTGCTTATTGATACTAAGTTAGAGATTAACAAAGACCTGATTGTATTCGCATTAAAGGATATGTCGTTCCTGCGTGATGAGGCAAAGCTTGAGACACAGATTAAGCTTGCACAGGAGGAGCTTGAGTCGCATAAGGCGCAGGCAGGAAAGCTGGCCGACAGAATGGAGCTTGTGTGGAATGATTATACATTTGCACTTGTATATAATGCTGCGTCTGGAAAGGTGGATGCGTCCGAGGCAGAAGCAATCAGATTAAAGATTGCTGACAGCGAGGCTGCAATTATTGAGGCTGAGAAGAAGAGAAGTGTGTTAAATGAGGTTAAAGAGCAGCTTTCAAGGAACCTCGCACAGACAAGAGATGATATAGAAGAGAAGGAAACAGCATGCAGCCTGCTCTCGCGTATTATGGAGATGAATACTTCTATAGATAAAAAGTATGAGCGCTTAAAGGGACTGAAGGCTGATGTGGACAGTGCAAGAAACCGCATATATGAGTGCGAGGAGGCAGCAGCTTCTGCTAATTCTGAGTATGATACCGCGAGAGATTTCGAGGACAGTACAAGAAAGGCATATGATGAAATCATTAAGTCATGGGAGGAGCAGTACGCACCTTATTATGATGAAAATGTTTCAATAGAAATCGATGACGATACATACCGTCTTGATAAGGATGAAATAGAGAGCAGATTCACCGGATTAAAGACAGCACTTTCACAGAAGAACAGTGACTTTGCAGATAAGCAGGCGCTGATGAACCATCTGTCTGCATCTATGAACAAATGTCGTGATGCAATAGAGTACAGAGGTTATACATTTGACGATATTAAGGCAAAGTATGAAGCCGGTGAGATTATGGCAGCAGGTTCACAGCAGTTAAGGAATGCCAAGGATGCTCTTAATAATCTTGTGAAGAGCAGTGATTCTGTAAGGGAAGAGCTTGAGTCACAGGAAGCACTTCTTAATAGACTTGAGGGAAGTATCGCACATGGTATTAACCAGATTGAGAATAATTATGGAAGCTTTAATGAATTCCCATGCGATGACCCGGATGAATTCATTACACAGCACAAGGTACTTATTAAGAAGTTAGAGGATAACACCAAGGTTCAGGAAAAGACACGCAGACAGATGTCTGATTCATTAAAAGACATTCTTGTATGCAGAAAAGACCTTGAAAGAATCGTGTCTGATGCGGGCATGCATGTTCCAGAAGAATTCCGTCCTGAGGATGCACAGGGAATTACAGCTAATCTTACAGAATATGAGGCTGTTCATAAAGAATATGCTTCAATTACCAGATTAGAGTATAAGAAGGTTGATGAATTTAATAAGAATAAATCTAAGCTTATTGACCTGCTTAACGGATTTAATGCAGTCGAGCTTGCTGATGAAGTAAGGATATCACTTAATGTTCCTGAAAATGTGGCTAAGACCAGAAGTATGATTGAATCGTTAAATGAGACGAACACATTTATACAGTTAGAAAAAGACCGCATTGCCAAGGGTATAGAGGATATGCAGATGATTAAGGATAACTTTGAAAATCGTTGTATCCAGACATGCAGTAATATTAAGACTGAGCTTGACCGTCTGCCACAGTTGTCTAATATCAATCTTGACGGAGAACAGATTGCAATAATCAGTTTGCAGATTCCTTATATAAAGGAAGAATTATATAAGGAAAAGATGTCTGAATATATTGATGAAACTGTTTTTATGGCGGAAAGTTTTAAAGAGCCTGCGGAAAGACTCAAGTATATAAGAAACAGACTGTCATGGAAGAGACTTTTCTCAGTTATTGTCACAGATATGAATTCAATCAGAATTAATCTGTATAAGAGAGAGAGAATCAAGGACCAGAGCCGTTATTTAAGATATGAGGAAGCGGTTGGCTCAACAGGACAGTCACAGGGTATATATATCCAGTTCCTTATTGCGATTATCAACTACATATCTAATATGAATTCTTCAGGTAATGAAGGTGTTGAGGGTAAGACAATATTCATAGATAACCCATTTGGTGCGGCAAAGGATATATACATATGGGAGCCAATATTCAAGCTGCTTGCAACTAATCATGTCCAGCTTATTGTTCCGGCAAGAGGTGCAACTCCTGCTATTACAGGAAGATTCGATGTTAATTACATACTAGGTCAGAAGCTGGTAGATTCAAGGCAGCAGACTGTGGTTGTTGATTATTACAGCAGCACGAAGGAATCAGAATTGGAATACACGAGAATGGATTACGAACAGGCTACATTTGATTTTTTGTAACATATTTGTAACAATTCTGTGAACTTGGTTTACAATGAACTTAGGCTGTGCTAAACTTTAATGAGTTGTAAAATGCGATAAATAAATTATTCACAACATTCATCAAGTAAGCATTGGAATGAGGAATATATAATCATGAATAAATACGAATTAGGAATTAAGATAGACCAGATTAAGAAGCTGGCGGCGAAAAAGGAATACACAGAAGCGGCAGCCATAGCTAAGGATATTAACTGGACTAAAGTTAAAGACTGGCAGGCACTTGCCACAGCCATTAATGTACAGGAAGCAGTAGGGGACTATGAAGAAGCAAGAGACATGGCAATTCTTGCTTATAACAGAAACCTTGGCGGAAGAAAGCTGGTTTATAAGCTTACTGAATTCTTTATTAAAGTTGGAGATTTTGATAATGCTAACGAGCTTTATGAAGAATACAGAAAATCTTCACAGCATGATGTGAGCAGATTCATCCTGTATTATGACCTTAGAAAGGCACAGAATGCATCAGATAATGAACTTGTAGGAATCTTAGAGGATTACAGGGATCATGAGATTGATGAGAAGTATATGTATGAGCTTGCAAAGCTGTATTATAAGACTGGAAGAAAAGAAGAATGTATTAAGACATGTGATAATATCGTTCTGTGGTTTCAGGATGGTATATACGTTGAGAAAGCAGTACAGTTAAAGGAAAAGCTTGGTGTTGTTCTTACTAAGACACAGAAAGGTATCTTAGAAGATGTAAGAAAAAGAAAGGAAGATATAGAGGCAACTAAGGAGGAGCTTTTTGCAAAGCAGAAGGAACTTGCTAATCTTAAGAGAGATGAAGTTGAAGATGTTTTCCGTGAAGAAGATGAGAAAGAACAGAAATCAACTGGTAAACAGCCAGTGCCAGAGGTAAGTCTGAATGTTCCTGAGTTTGCTAAGGAACAGGAGGAAGGACCTCTTTCAATAGACCTTGTACAGAATGACCAGAATGATGATATCAAAGCATTTTTAATGAAAGCTCTGAATAAGGATGAAGATGCAGATAATACTAAGGACAGCTCTGTTGTTATGTCTAAGATAGAGACTCCTCAGGTGGAGAAGCCAGAGGTTTCTGAGACACTTAGCAAAGATGGAGAGAAGAATTTCTCAAGCGAGATTAATAAGGTAAATGTCTCACTTAAGGAGCTTATTGAGAATGCAAAGCAGAAATTAGCTGATAATTATGAGCAGATCAATAAAGAAGACGAAGCTGAACAGAGAAAAGAAGCTGAGGAAAGAATCAATAAGGAAGCAGAGAATATAGATATTAATGTTCCTGTACCTGAATATAACAATTTATATGATACAAGAAATCTTCAGGAAGAGCTTGCTGCCAAGATGAGTGACTTGTTCGGTGATGAGGAAGAAGATGCTGATGTTAAGACATTTGTACCAGCTTCTAAGAATAAGGAAGAACAGCCTGCAAAGGAGGTTAAGACTCCGGCTCCTGTAACTGAACAGGTTGTTAATGATGATGCAGAAGTTCAGGAGGATGATGACCAGATTGAAGGCCAGATGGATATAACAGAGTGGATGCAGTCTGTAAGAGAAGAAAAGTATGGCAAGCAGGATACTAAGGAATTCTCCAAGTCAGAGCTTGAGCGTTATCTTGATGAGAAAGACGAGAAAAGTGCAGCTTATGAAAAGCTTGTAGAGCAGAAGAAAGCAGAAGCACTGGCTGATGGTAAGGAGATTGATAAGGAAGAAGCAAAGAGAGCAGCTCTTGCACAGATGGCAGTTGATTCAGCGAGAATGGATCTTGCAATAAGAACAGGTAAGGCTGCAGCGAGACTAGAGCAGGCAGCAACTGCTATAGAGAATGAAGATATTCCTTTAGTTACAGCACAGATACCAACTGTGTCAGAATCAATGATTTCAGATATCAATTCAATTATGAATGAAGATATTGATAATAAAGACAATAAAGAAGAAGGTGAGGAGGCTGTTGTACTAGATGAGGTAGCTGCAGGTGTTGAGCCGGAAGAAACAGTAATTCCATTCACCAGACAAGAAGAAGAACAGCCATTGACTATGGAAGAAGAGATTGAAGAAACTGAGCAGATAGAGAAGAAGCTTACAGGAGAGCTGGCAAAGATATTCAGAAAGTACAGAGATATGCCAGGACTTGAGGAACAGTTAGCTGATCTTTTCGATACAATTGACGATGAAATGCAGATGAATTCATCAGCATCAGGAAATATTCTTATTTCTGGTAATTCAAGTTCTGATAAGACAGACCTTGCAAGAACTATAATTAGAGCTATTAATACTTTATATCCAGACCAGCCAAAGAAGATTGCTAAGACATCAGGAGAGAGTATTAACCAGAGAGGTATTGCCAAGGCAATGGGAAGACTTAAGGGAACAGCTCTTATCGTTGAAGGCGCAGGAACAATCCAGCCTAAGAGAATTAATGAACTGCTTAACTGTCTTGAACAGGATACAGGAAGAATGATTGTCATATTTGAAGATTCAGATACAGACATGAACGTTCTTATCAACTTTAATCCTGAGCTTACCAAGACATTCAATCACAGAATTGTTCTTAAGCAGTACACTGTTAATGAGCTTGTTGAGATGGCGAAGAGATTCGCAAGAAAGAGACAGTATGAGGTTGATGATGATGCATTACTGGAACTGTATCTTAAGATTGACAAACTTCATAACGTGAATGATAATATTAAACTTGATGATATCAAGGAAATTATCAATCAGGCAATTGTCAACTCTGAAAGAAGAGCATCAAGAAGATTCTTTGGTGGACTTAAGAAGAAGAGAAGCGAGAATGGTGATGTTATATTCTTGACAGAGGCAGATTTTAAAGACAGATAACTTATAATATTATGCACAGATGTGCTTACACAGGGAGGAAAATATGACTAACATCGATGAAATGTCAATTAATGCAATCAGGGTATTGTCAGCAGATGCAATCCAGAAGGCTAATTCAGGACATCCTGGACTTCCACTTGGAACTGCACCAACAGCTTATGAATTATGGACTAACCATATGAATTACAACCCGGCTGATCCAGAATGGGAGAACAGAGACAGATTCGTTCTTTCTGGCGGACATGGTTCAATGCTTCTTTATTCATTGTTCCATTTACTTGGAATTGGCAATCTTTCTTTAGATGATGTGAAGAATTTCAGACAGATGGGTTCTAAGACACCTGGACATCCAGAGTATGGTCATACAGTTGGTGTTGAAGCAACAACAGGACCTCTTGGACAGGGTATGGCTATGGCAGTAGGTATGGCTATGGCAGAAGCACATCTTGCATCTGTATTTAATAAGGAAGGATACAATGTAGTTGACCATTACACATATGTACTTGGTGGAGACGGCTGTATGATGGAAGGTATTTCATCAGAGTGTTTCTCACTTGCAGGAACATTAGGTCTTTCAAAGCTTATTGTATTCTACGATTCTAACAATATATCAATTGAGGGAAGCACAGATATTGCATTTACTGAAAATGTAATGAAGAGATTCGAAGCATTTGGCTTCCAGACAATCGAGGTTGCTGATGGCAATGATATCGAAGCAATCGGAAAGGCTATTGAGGAGGCTAAGGCTGATAAGGAAAGACCTTCACTTATCAAGGTTAATACACTTATCGGATACGGCTGTCCTGCAAAGCAGGGTAAGGCAAGCGCACACGGTGAGCCTCTTGGTATTGATAATGTTGTAGCACTTAAGGAAAACCTTAACTGGCCATGCAAGGGTGATTTCGAAGTACCACAGGAAGTATATGATCATTATAAAGAGATAGCAGCAAGAATGGCTGAGCCGGAAGAAGAATGGAATAAGCTTTTTGCAGAGTATTGTGAGAAGTTCCCTGAGATGAAGGAACTCTGGGATAAGTACTACAATGGATGTGATATGTCCGATTTGTTCAATTCTGAGAAATACCTTGCAAAGCCTGAGAAGGCAGAAGCAACAAGAAGTTCAAGTGGAACAATTCTTAATATGATTAAGAATGTAATGCCTAACCTTATCGGTGGTTCAGCAGATTTAGCACCATCTAATAAGACTAATATGAAGGATGCAGGTGATTTCTCTAAAGAGAATTATGCAGGAACTAACCTTCATTTTGGTGTAAGAGAGCAGGCTATGGCAGCAATTGGTAATGGACTTGCACTTCACGGTGGATTAAGACCATTCGTTGCAACATTCTTCGTATTCAGTGATTACACAAAGCCAATGGCAAGACTTACATCACTTATGAAGCTGCCACTTATATATGTATTCACACATGACAGTATCGGAGTTGGTGAGGACGGACCTACACATGAGCCAATCGAGCAGCTTGCAGCATTCCGCTCAATGCCTAACTTCACAGTATTCAGACCATGTGACAGAACAGAGACAGCACTTGCATGGGAATATGCTATTGAATCTAAGGATGAGCCAACAGCATTAGTTCTTACAAGACAGAATCTTCCACAGATGGCTTGCTCATCAAAGGAAGCACTTAAGGGAGCATATATTCTTGAGGATTCAGATAAAGAGACTCCAGATGGAATTATTATTGCAAGTGGTTCTGAAGTTAACCTGGCTGTATCTGCAAAGGCAGAGCTTAAGAATGCAGGAATAGATGTAAGAGTAGTAAGTATGCCATCTATGGATGTATTCGAGAAGCAGTCAGATGAATACAAGGAATCAGTCCTTCCTAAGAGTGTAAGAAAGAGAGTTGCAGTTGAAGCACTTTCAGACTTCGGCTGGTACAGATATGTAGGTCTTGACGGAAAGGTAATCTGCATGAAGGGCTTCGGAGCTTCAGGTCCGGCTAACCAGTTATTCGAGCATTTCGGATTCACAGTAGAGAATGTAGTTAATACTGTTAAGAGTCTTTTCTAAGAAGATATAACAATATAAGAAAATCAATATTAATGATGAATTAATATAATAAAATCAGGGATTTCGGTTATTAAATATAACTGGAATCCCTGATTTTTTACATTGTCAAGTGCAGAATGTGCCATATATTACCGAATGTGCCAAAACTACCCGATACTAATGTGACGTATATTACCGAATATGCCATATATTGCAGAATATGCCAAAACTATTGCATGATGCCATCGTAACTGTCAACAATTCTTTTAATGCTTCGTGTTCCAAGACCATGATTAATAGTGTCCAGTTTGGTTGTGTACGCTTGACATAATATCTATAGTTAATTAAACTAACTATAGATGTCATAACTTTAAGGGGGATTACAATGAGAAGAATTGCAGCAGGATTAATGGTTGTAATGTCAGTTTTGCTTGTGTCGTGTAAGGGGAAAACAGGTAATACGATAACCGTAGGAAGCGATAAGCTTGATAATACGCAGTCATACTTTTCTGAAAGCATGCATACGGTGGCAAGATGTGATACAGGATATTATTATCTTGATAAATGCAGCGCATCAGATGATAATCTTATGTTTTATGATGATAAGTCGGAAGAAAGTATTGTGTTATGTAATAAACCACAATGTGGGCATGATGGAGAAGAGTGCATGGCATATATTTCAGGAAGCGAGTTTAAAAGTGAGTTGTATTACTATAATTCGTACATATATATGATAAGTTCCAAGGGAAATCTTGTACAGATAAGTGCTGATGGAACACAGAGAACAGACCTTGGAAGCATATGCGTCCTGAGTGGACAGGATAGTGTGTCAATGTGCTTCAATGATGGATATGCATATGTATCTCAAGAGATAACGGGAGATATAGAAGGTAATGTAACAGTAAGGCTGTACAGATTTAATCTTGATACGGGTTCGAGCGATAAAATATATGAAGAAACGGGATATGGTATAGGAATTAATTCACTTAAAACATATGGCAGCGACACATTTTTTTTAAAGACATCTGTTTCAAAAGATGATAAGGGATTATATTCGTTGGAAGGAAAAGGAATATTCAGAATTGCAGGGGAAGATATTGAATGTCTGCTTGACAAGAATGTGTATAGTTACTGTATAGATGCAGACAATAACAAGCTGTATTACAGTGGGCTTGGAGATGGAATGATATATGAATATGATCTTGGCAGCGGTAAGTCAGAAAGCATATATGAAAGTGATAATGATACAGGATATTTTTATATAACATTTGACGGAAATTATATCTGGATGGATGATGAAGGATATAAGAATATGGCAATGTATTTTAACAAACAGAGCAGTTCACTTGATTATACATTATATCAGTTAGACAGAGATGGAAAGCTTGTAGCAAAGAGGACAATTCCAGACGAAGAAAAGATATTTTCAATTATGCATGGGGATAGCAGGAGAATGTTTATGTTCTCATTTGTGAACAACAGAATTGTATATATTGATAAGAGCAACATTGAAAAAGGGGATATTAAGGAACTTAGGTAGATGAAAGAACTGGGGAGACTGCTTAATAGAAAAACAATATTGCTAATTCTGGCTGCGGCATGTATATGTGTCGTGGTTGTTTTTGCAAGGGACTTTTCAGACTGCGGAATAGATAATTATAAGATTAAAGTAAGAGAGTACAACTGGCTGATTAATGGGCATACAGATGAACAGATACAGCAGCATGCTGACGAACTGGCACAGGATGATAGAAGAATATTTAAGAGACTTGCAAAGGAATACAAGGAAAAGTCTGATTATATTGATGGATATACAGAAAGTGTCAAAGCAGTTATTACAAATGCCTCGAATATGAAAAAATTCAGTGTGTTTGGTACATCAGAATCAATAGCCAATATCAATAAAACGGAAAATGATTATAAAAGGATTGAAAATGTACAGATTAGGGAATTAAACAGCAGGGCAGTTGAGCAGTTTCTGAAGAATGATATTTCTATCTATATCGTTCTTGCGTTGATGATATATATTATTTATAACATTTACGAATACAGGGATAATGGAATGTGGCAGATTATCTATACTGCTGTCAATGGAAGAATGAGAATTGCAGTTAAGGACACTGCTGCAGTCGGATTGAGTGCTTTATTTGTATCACTGATTATGCAGTTATGCGGTCTTGTCTCTATGCTTGTGGTGTATGGTGGCTGGGATTTTCTTACCGCACCTGTACAGTGTCTGACAGGGTATAATAATTTCACTTATCCGATAAGCGTAATGACATATCTTTTCATAAGATATATGATTATATCTTTGATAGTTATTGCAATAGTGCTTGTTATATCACTGGTATTTTCGTTATGCAGGAAAAGAATCAGTTCAATTGTGCTGGTTGGTATAATTGCCGGAGCGGAAGCATTTGCATACCAGAATATATCAATGCAGGGCAGATTAAGAATTTTCAAGAAGATTAATATAATAAATGTGATGAATGTAAGCAAGATACTTAGGAAGTATGATAATATCATGATAGCAGGTGTTCCTGTGCGTATGATAAATGTGCTGTGCATGGTGTGTATTATTATAGCTGTAATATCAGCAATATTTATTATATTAATCTTCTTGAAAATTCTTAATCTGCCC
>ERZ809074.1725-NODE-1725-length-27037-cov-24.106256_pt1 | contig 27037 bp, 40 predicted proteins | sample MGYA00520795_ERZ809074 | MGnify/ENA primary metagenome ERZ809074 (study PRJEB31570, sample SAMEA3212989) | Homo sapiens | biome: human-gut; feature: human gut; material: fecal | place: Sweden | collected 2011 ...
CGGCCGGCCCGATATCCCCTTTGTCCCCCTTGTCACCCTTCAGACCTTCAGGGCCTTGCGGACCAGTAGGCCCGGCGGCTCCAGTGGCTCCTTTGGGGCCTTGCGCACCGATGATGGTTTGACGGGAAATCGTCTTTCCCGTGAATAGGTTGCCGGACTGTGAAACGCACTGCCAGACGATGCTGTATTTTCCGCCACCTGACAATGCGGTCGAATATTCGTTGGCGAGTGGTGTTCGGTTCAACCATTCGCTCACGTTCCCCGTGAAAGTGGATCCCACCGGATATTCGCCGACGAGGGATTTCTTCATCACGAGCGCCGGAAGGCCGACGTCGCCTTTAGCTCCCTGAACGCCCTGCGCTCCTTGCTTGCCTTGCGGGCCGGTGGCCCCGGTATCGCCCTTGTCACCTTTGGGGCCTTTGATGTTGCCGATCAATAGTCGCGCCATGTGTCACCTTTCCGGGATGTCCACGTACAGGTTCCCGCTCTCGGAGTCCCAGACGAACGAGGGTGGGTTCGTGTTGTCCGGATAGTTCACGTACAGGTCGCCGTCGCCTTCCATGCTGAGCGTGAAGAAGCCGTTCGAGGGGGCGGATACGCCACTGTCGCCCTTGTCACCCTTCTCCCCTTGCGGGCCCTGGATGCCTTGAGAACCTTGGATGCCTTGTCTGCCCTGGGGGCCGGTCGCTCCCTGTGGACCCGTGGGACCCTGCGGACCTGTGGAACCCGTCGGGCCTTGCGGTCCCGCCGCGCCGATCGCGCCGGCATCACCCTTATCGCCTTTCTCGCCGCGTATCCCCTGCAGTCCCTGCGGGCCTTCGGGACCGGCGACGCCTTGCGGCCCTCGCTCCCCGGTCGCTCCTTTCTCTCCCCGAGGACCGGTGGGTCCGGTCGCTCCGGCGGCCCCCTGTGGTCCTGTGTCGCCCTTGTCGCCCTTCTCCCCTTGCGGACCCTGGTCGCCTTTCGGAAGCCCCAAATTCAAGGTTTTGTCGCTGCCGGCGCCCGTGAGCGACGCGCTTGCCTGTGCACCGGGGGCGAGCGTGTCCACCGAACCGATTTTCAGGCCGGTGATGTAGTCGCCTTTCGACTGTTTACCCGACAATGCGTTGTTGAGCGCGTCGATGTCGTTTCTGGTCACGTCGGCGCTGAACGTCCAGGCGTCGAGTTTGAGGCCGGCTCCAGCGTAGTAGGCATGGCCACCATCCCCGATGGAGGATTCTCCGCTGTTGCCGCCGGCGCTGGCACCTCCGGATTCGTAGGTGACGGTGAGCACGCCTCCCGAAACCTTGACGATCTTCTTGGAGATCTCGGCAGTGACGACGAGGCCCGTGTTGTTGTCACGGCCCGTGACCAGGTCGCCGACGTCCGCGTCGATGCCGTCGGGAATGTCCACGTCGATGGTGCTGGTGTTCCGAAGTTCCTGGAATTTCTGCCTGCCCTTGTCCTCGAGCTCGTCGGCTTCGGCGTTGGACAACTCGTATGTGGCGGTGCGTTCGTCAAGGCCTTTGAGGGTCTGCGTGTGGCTGAACGTGCCGTTCGCGTCGGCGTACCAGTGGATGACGGTACGGTCCTTGAGTTCGCCCTTGCCCAGGCAGATGAGATGGTTGATCGGGTGCGCCGCCTGTTTGGCGGTGAAGTCGATGAGGTCCGAGTCGATGCTGTCGCCGATCGTGCGGACGGGCATGGCGCTCATGGATACCTTGTCGCCGTCATTACGCAACCGGAGTTTGAGTCCGCTTGCCCTGAGCATCTTGACCAGACCGCTGTACAGGTCCACGTACCGGTCGAACTGGCAGGTGGTCTTGTGGTCGGCGCTTTCGTCGGTGACGGTGAACAGGCCTTGCAATCCCGCACGGCTGACGAGCGTGCGCATGATGACGGGAATCGTGCCGGACAGGGTAAGGTAATCGTTGTTCCTGTCCGGTTCGATGATCTTCGAGGCGAGCACTCCATGCCAGTCGCGGCCATGCCATGTGACGGTGGACAGGCCTCCGTCCACGTCGACATCCGTGTCGTCGATGATGCCGCCGTACTCGGTGCCGTCGATCATGATGCGGCTCCCCGCCTTGAGCGCGGCGTCTTCGACCTGCAGGTCGAAGTCGTTCTCCCCGCTACCGAACGCGAGGTCGAGCGTGTATGAGGCGTGGCTCGCCACGGGTTTGCCTGTGGCGTCGGTGACGATCAGGTCCATGGCGGTTCGCTCCTTTCCTCGCAGACCGTCAAGTCGAATTGGAATCCTCCCGGCCAGCTGATCGGCTGTGTTCCGGGCGCGAGCGGTTGGAACACGTACCGGCCGGAATCCTTGCCCGACCCTCGCACGGCCTGCGCGAAGCAGTTTGTGGCGAGACCTGTGCCGCTGACCATGGTGACGGTCCTGACATCGCCGGTGCCGTCGATTTCCAGACGCGAGCCGGATGGCACGGTCACGTCGACCTCGTACCGGTTGTTTCCGATGATGACGTACGGTTGCGCGCATGGTCCGAATATCGTGAGCTTGACCGGCTGCGGGATGGACGTGTCGTTGACGATCTCGGCACCCAATGCCATGCCGGCGAAATCATGCGGATAATCATATGGATAGTCAAGGTCGGCGGTTCCGGAATCGTATCGCGGCGTGAAATGCGTCATGGTCGGACGGCGCCACACGCCATCGGCCAGCACGATGGTCAACTGCGTCTCGACCATCGTGGGCGTGATGGATTGCGGGTCGCTTTTCGTGATCCACGCTTTGGCTTCCCATTCGCCGTCGGCGATGAGCGTGCCCGGGTTCCCGGATGCCATGTCGGCGTCCGCGAGGCGGCGCAGTAGGTCGAGCGTGGCTGGAGAATCGTGGATCTTCACGGTGACTGTCACCTCGCGTGCCTTGCGGGTGATGCCCGTCATGCCACGTGAGGCGAGGCTGTAGTCCCAGACGCGGGCACGCAGTCCCGTGAGCGTCTCGCCGTACAGCGGCCCCTCGAAGCCGATGCGCTCACCTGTGGCCGCGCACACGTATTCAAGCGATTGCACTTCTCACCTTCCTTGCGAAGTCGCGGTCCCCTATCGTCGGCGTGTACCTGGCGATGATCGATCCGAGGTCGTCGTGCAACGATTCGACCGCCGTGATGAGTTCCCGCAGATCGCCGTCGCCGGCATTGGCGCCGGTGCCGGCCGTGACGTTCAGCCTGCCGGTCTTCGACCAGTCCGCGTCGGAGAGGCTCATCGTGGAGACGAGCGAATCCATGGAACGGCTGACCACATGCGCGGAATCGTCGATGCCCAATGCCATGCCACGTCCGACCATCACGCCGACCTCGTCGCGGAACACACGCGACGGGGAATTGATGCCCAAAACGTTCTCGGCCTTGTCCACCAAGCCCGACAACGCGTTGGTGATGCTGGAATACAACGAGCCGACCATTCCTGTGATGCCGTTGATCAATCCCTGGATGATGTTGCGTCCCGCGCTGACGAGCCAGCTTCCCGCGCCGGACACCGCGCTCCGGACGGTTCCGCCGATCCCGCTCACGACGCTCCCGACACGGCCAACCATGTTGCTTACGGTGCCGACGATGCCGCCCCAGACGCTCGACACAATGCTTCCGACGCCATTCCACAACGCGGCCCACACGCTCCGGATTGTCGAGCATGCGGCGGATACCACTCCGCTGACCATGCCGATGCCGGCGGAGACGACGCCTTGGATGCCGCCCCACACTGCCGACACGATGCCCTGGATGGCCGACCACGCGGCGCTCCAGTTCCCGTTGACGACCGCGAGCGCCAGTTGGATGATGCCTTGGATGACGGCGAGTGCGGTGCTGATGACTGTGGCGATGATGGTCCATGCGCCTTGTACGACGGTGGATATGGTGTTCCATAGTCCGTTCCAGACCGTGCTGATGATTGTGACGGCGGTTTGGAAGATGGTTTGGATGTTCTGTATTCCGGCTTGCAGGAGTGGTGTGATGGTGGTGATGAATGTTTGGATGCCGGTGATGATCGCGGTGAGCGCGGTCATGATGATGGGGCCGATCGTGTTCCAGACGTTTTGGAGGACGGTGGTGATGAGTGTCCATCCGGTTTGCCAGATTTGTTGGATTTGGCTCATGGTCTGGGTGATGAATATGGCGATGGCTTGCAGGATTGGCTGGCATGCGGTGCTGATCTGGTTCCAGATTCCCATGAACCATGTGGCGAAGCTGTTCCAGAGTCGTTTGCCCGTTTCGGTTTGGGTGAAGAACCATGTCAGTGCGGCGACGACCGCGCCGATGGCTACGACAAGCATGCCGATCGGATTCGCATCCAAGGCAGCGCTGAATGCCAATTGCACGGCGGTAGCAGCCTTGGTCACCGAGCTCCACGCCGATTGGGCGGCCTTGACGATATTGAACGAGCTGGCGAGTTGCTTCAGGCCGCCCGCCGCGCTTCCCACGTCGGATAATTTGCCGATCAGATCGAATGCGGCCGTGGCGGTCTTCTCCACGCCGGAGGCGGTCGCGGAGATGGCCTTCAGTCCGCCGGAAACCGTTTTCAGCCCGGTCGAGACGATGTCCCAGCCCTTGACGGCGAGCAATGCGACGGCGATGGCTTTCAGGGCGCCGGACACCAGCGCGCCGTTCTGCTGCGCCCACTGCCCGACCGACTGCAGCCAGCCGCCCACGGTCATGAGCGCGCCGGTGAGCGTGTCGAGGACCGCCGCGAACCGCTGTGCCGCCGATCCCGCCGTCTGCCCGGAGTTGTCGAAGCCGAGCGCCTGCGATGCGGCCGAGACGAGCGCCGTGGCCACCGATGCAAGTCCGGTGGCGAGGTTCGCCAGCGCATGCAGGAAGGGCTGGAGAGCACCTGTCTCGATGAACGTGTTGACGAACGTCTTCGCCCATCCCGCGGCGTTGGCCAGGGACTGCGCGGCCGATGCGAGCAGATTCCCGAGCGCGGAGACGATGCCACCGAATCTCGAGGAGGCCTCGCCGCCGAGGTTCAGTTTGGAGGTCAGCGAGACCATCGCGGCAGCCAGGCCTGACAGCTGCGCCCTGAGGCTCGTGACCGATGCCATGAGCATCTGGATCCCCGGCAGGTTCCGGACGAACGTGGAGAATGAGGCGAGCTTCGCCTGCGCTGTGGGGATTGCCTGCTCCAATCCCTTCTGCAATCCGGCGCCGACTTTCTCCAGCGTCGGTTTCACGGCGGCGGTGAACGAGTCGATGAGCGGTATGGCCTGGTTGAACAGGCCTCGCAGGCCGTTGAGGACCGGCGTGGCCGCGGTCTCGCCGAGTCGGCTCAACGCGGCCTTCACGTTGGCCAGGGCGCCGGCGAACGTGGTGCCGGCGCTCTGGGCGGCACCGCCCAATCCTTCCTTCATGGCGTCGGCGAAGGTCTGGAAGTCGATCTTGCCGTCCGAGACCATGTCGGACACTTCGGCGCTGGTCTTGTTCAGGTGCTTGCCGAGCATCTGGAGGACCGGGATGCCGCTCGACATGAGCTGGAGCATGTCGTCGCCCTGGAGCTTTCCTCGAGCGGCGACCGATCCGAAGATCGTGCCGATGTCGGTGAGGCTTCTGCCGCTGATCTGCGCGGTGTCGGCCACGGTCTTGAGAACCTTGGTGAGCTCGCCGCCTTCCTTGATGCCGGATGCTGACAGGCTGGCCGCGACGGTCGCGGCGTCACCCAATCCGAACGCGGTGCCTTTGACGGAGGCGAGCGCGTCGTTCATGATTTCGGTGACGCTGGCGCTGTCGTGGCCGAGGCCTTTGAGCTTGGCTTGCGCGTTCTCGATGTTGAGGGCGCGGGTGAAGCCGCCTTTGGCGGCCAGGGCGGTGATGCCGCCGGCGAGGATGGCGATCGCGCCTGTGCCGACCTTGCCGATTTTGCCGAACGCGCCGCCGATTTTCGAGATGAGGGTGTTGGAGCCTTTCTTGGAGGCTTTGTTGACGGCGTCGCCGATGTCGCCTTCGATGCTTTTGCCGAATCCTTTGCCGGATGGTTCGACGTGGACGTATGCGACGCCGATGTCCTGTGCTGCCATCGTGCTCCTTGCTGTGTGTCGGGATTCCGATGGCGGTCGGGATCAGAGGTCGTCGTTGATGTGGAAGTAGGCTTTGAGCCGTTCCCTGTCCTCGCGTTGACGGCGGGTGAGGTTGTGCGTCGGGGTTGGCGGGTGGAGTGGGTCGTGCTCGTGGTCGAACCATGGGCGTTTGCGTTGTCCGGACAGCGTCCAGACCGCCTGTTCGGCTCCGTCGGGCGCGTAGACGGCGTTCTGCAACGCCATCCACGAGTGGCTTGTGTGGTCTTTGAGGATTTCGCGGGTCAACGCCCAGGCGAGTCCCCAATCGACTCGTGGACGTTGGCCTTCAACCCATTCCTGGAAGCGTACGGGCCTGTATATCTGCCCGTACGCTCGGATCCAGTCGTAGGCTAGTGCCGCGCGGTGGTTGTTCCAGAGGTGGGCGAGGTAAACGCTTTTGGGTCCAGTCCGGATTCGTCGGCCCATGCCTTCACCGTGGCGATGAGGTAGGCGATCGGACGTTCCGTCTTGCGTAGCACGTTCCAGAAGTTCGGCTTCATCGCCTGGAAGTATGCGAGGAACGCGGCCATGCACGCGCTGGTCTCCTCGTCGGAGAGCGTCGGTCTGCTCTTGATCAGGAGGATGGTCTGCACGAGTTCGATGGGCAGTTCCGCGTTGTTGAGGTTCGGCAGGTCGAGTTTGACGCCGGCGACCTCGAGGTGCACGTCGGGTTTGAGCTCCTCGGCGTCGGAAAGGTCGACTTCGACCATGTGGTAGGTGTTATCGCTCATGTTGGCTCCGTTCTGATGTTGGCGGTTGGTAAAAGGATCCCGTGCCGTCGACCGCCATCGGCGGCACGGGAAGAATCGATGGGCTACTTGGCGTCTTCGGTGACGAGGCCCCATGCGTGGAACTGTTCGCCGTTGGTGCCCTTGAGCATCTTGAACGTCATGCTGAAGTTCATGATCTCGCTGGATTTCAGGCTCACGTCGTCACGGTCGCTCACCTTCGCGTTGGTGCCGTACAGGAGGAAGGGGCGGTCCCGCTGGTCGAGCGCGACCAGGACGAGGATCCATTCCTTCTTCAGGCCGGCGCCCTTGATGCTGATGCCGCCGTCGGATTCCACATCCACGTCGAAGTAGGCGGACACCACGTCCTTGCGACCCTCCATCGCGGCGAGCTGGAGCGTCCAGTAGCCCGGATCCGTGTCGGACAGGACGATGTCGCCGTTGTGCGCCTTGTAGTCGGTGCTGTCGCCCGGCTCCGGATGCAGGACGGCACCGTCCTCGGTGCTGTATCCGATCGGCTTCTTGTTGGACGGCGGCGTCCAGTTCACTCCGGTCGGGGCCGTGAACGTGCTGTCGTCCTTGGGGAACAGGAACAGCGCGTAGTTCTTGATCAGGCGCACGTTGCCGGAGTCGTTGCCGCTGGACACGTACCCGTAGTCGGCCGCCCCCTGCGCCGCCTGCGCGCTGGTTTCGGATGCCGTCTGCTCGACGGCGGTGGTTTCTTCGTTGCTGTCAGACATTCCTGTCTGCACCTCGCTTCCGTTCTGCGTGTGGCGGCACGTCTTTGCTTGTCTTTTCTTGTGTTTTCATAGTTCAGGCGACGGATACCTCGAGCAGGAGCACGCCGTACGCGCACACCAGTCTCTTGTTCTCGTCGGTCATGCGTACCGGCCCGGATTCCAATGACGCGTCGATGAGCGGCGCGACGGTTCCAAGCCCGATGATCTCCCTCGCGATGTCGGCCCACAGGCGTGCGGCCTTGTCCCAGTCGCCCGTATGGTCCTCTCTCATGCAGCGCACGCTCAGCCGCAGCCGCACGTACTGCGAGATTGGGGTGCTCATGCCTTGCATGGAGTCGGCCAGAGTGGCTTCGGTGAAGGGAGGTTCGAGGTCGCTTCGTTCGATGGTGTCGAACGTCACGTCCGGGAACAGTGTCCTCAGTTTGGGCAGGAGCAGGGGTTCCGTGCGCCGGGGAGTGACCGGGATGCTCATACGCGCATCCTTCCGAGCGTGTCCTCTAGCGTGCCGTGCGCCTTCTCCACCGGTGCCGGGCAGATGATCGCCACGCCGCTGCGGTTCTTGCCGTCATGGTCGCGGACCATGCAACGGTCATCCTCTACGGCGGCTTCGGCCGCGTCCCTCATGCGCGAGCGCAATGTCTCGTTTTTGAGGACCTGTTGGCTGAACGCCTTGCGGTTGAATACGAATCTGCATCGTTTGGCCATGCTTATCCTTCCCGTTCGCCCACGGTGATGACGTCGCCGATGTGGCGTCCGTGGAGGTTGTTCCACACTTGCGGTTTTCCTTTGACGGGCAGGAGGATGCCTCTGACTTTGATCAGGTCGGTGGCTTGGATGCCGGTCGGTTGGCTACCGCGGATGTGGATCGTGTATTCGATGGTCTGCGGGCTGGCGTTCTCCTCGGTCTGGTCGGTGGTAGAGGTTGGCGCGACCATCGCCTGGAACGTGCCAACGCGGACGGGTTTGCCCTGGATGGGGTTGCCGTCCGTGTCGGTGGTGGACTGGCCGCGCCACACTTCGATGGTTTCCACTAGGACGTCTCCCCCGTTGCCATGTCGACGCTGAACGCGCGCTGAGCGTTGATGCCAAGGATGCGTTTCTCGTCGTCGCGCAGCCAGAGATCGCCGGTGGGCGCTCCGAAACTGTATTGTTCGCTGAAGCTGCCGGTGGTCTGGTTCATCTGCGTGATGCCGCCGGGAATGTCGTACGGGTCGGCCTGCATGATTCTGCGGACGATGTCGCAGGTGATCTTCGTCAGCAGGCGTGGCCGTTCTTTTTGGAGACGTTGCCAGTTCGGGGAGCGTTCCTTGATGTAGTCGGTCACGTCCGCGAGATGCGTGTCGGCCTTCTCACGTTCCTCGTCGGTGAGTTTGTGCCACCTCTGTTCGAGGTCGACGGAGGTGGCGAACACGTCTGGTTCGACAGTCATGTCGGACTCCGTCAGGCGGTGAGCAGGACGAAGCGGTTGATGTCGCGGATACGGAAGCCGACCTCGATTTCGATTCGCACGGCGAACATGTTGTGCTCCCACAGGTTGACCTGCTTGCCGTCGATGGTGATGGACGCCTGGTCGGAGATGCTGGTCTGCATTCCTTCGACGGAACCCCATGCGGCGGAGGAGAATTCGCCGCACACGCCAAGGATCTCTGCCTTGGCCGGTCCCGGTGTCTCGGATACGGCGGGCACGTGAACGCCCTTGCTGATGTAGGTGCGGTTGCCGAGCACGGTGCTCACGTCGGAGGCGGCGGTGCCGTTGAGGAACAGGGGGCGTCCGTTGTTGTCGGTCGCCTGCCGGAGCACACTGCGACCCTGGGTGCTCAACGCCCAACCGTCCACGGTTCCATCCGCTTCGGACACGAGGTCGTCGGCTTTGTTCAGGTTCTTCCACACGTCCTTGCCGATGCTGACGGTCTGCGCGCTCTTCAGGGTGTCGAAGTCCGCTCCCGGAGCGTCGACGAGACCCATGATGGTCTTGTCAAACGTGCGGGCGATGGCTCCCGGCCCCTTCGCGACCACTTGGTCGTAGAGAGCGCCGAAGTCTCGGCGGAACTGGTTGGAGAACGGCATGATGACCGCGATGGTGTACGGCAGCATGTCCTTCTTGCCGAAGGTGACGCCGCTCTTCGGCTTCTCCGCACCCTCACTGACCCATGCGGCCTCCGGGTCGCCGATGATGATCGGCACGCGAGAACCGTTGCCGGGCAGTTTCATCTCCGGCACGAGCTGCATGAACGCGCTCTGGTATTTTGCGGTCTGCCAGATCTCCGCCTGGGTTTCAGGGGTGAGGTCTAGACCGTTGCTTTTTCGTGTCATGGACGGATTATCTGTCATGGTTTGTCCTTTCAAATGAATGTTGTTTGCTGGTTGGCTCACAGGAGCGTGTTGCTCATGGCGTTGACGAAGTCCTCGCGGCTGGAATGTTTAGCCTTGGCCTGTCCGGTGCGGGCGCTCTGGTCCGCAACCGTGCCGCGGGAACGCATGTCGGCGAACACCTTCATGAGTTTCTCGGCGTATTCGCCAATCTGCTTCTCGTCGTCGCCCGCGAGGACGCTCGGGTCGGTGATGCCGTGTTTGGCCGCGACGTTGGCGCGTATCGTGGAGAGCTCCTTCTCATGTTTGGCCTGTTTGGCTTCGTTTTTAAGCTTCTCGTTCTCTTCGAGCGCTTTGGAGAGCTTCGATTCGAGGTCGGCGGTGTGGCCGGCCTTCTCCTTGAGTTCCTCATAGTCGCTTTTCCTGCCGCGTTCCCTGCCGAGGCGTTCGCTGATGATGCGGTCGACTTCCTCCTGCGTGAAGGTCTTCGGCTTCGCGTCGTTCACGTCCTTCGTGGTCGGAGCGTGCTGTCCCGGCTCCTGCTGGCCGTCAGCGTCGGTCTGATTGTCTTCTGCCATGATTGGTAGCTCCTTTTGTTTGGTTTTCCACGCCTGACGCCGGCGAGTGGGCGGCCATTCTTGTTGGTTTCGCGCATGGCTGCGCCCCGCCCCATCGCTGGGGTGTGAAAGGTAAAAGAAAAGCCACCACGTTTTCGACGTGATGGCTTTCTGGGATTCAGAGATTTCCCAGCGCTTTTCTTCGCGCGTATTCGGACCGCAGCTCGTCGGTCGACACATAGTCGCCGACGGACCAGCGCTTCTTTCCTTCGTTCCTGACCCATTCATATTCGTCCTGCGGCATGGAGATGTCGCCATACTTGCGTTTGATTTCCGCAAGATGGCGCTCATCGGTGACTTCCTTCAAATCACCGGGCATAAACGTGAAGCGGTCGGAACGATCCATAGGCTCAATCATAGCAGTCTCAGATAAACGATCGGCCTGCCGTCGGATGCTCCAAGCCCTTCGAAACGAAGAGTCCTTCCTCTCGGCAGGAGAATTTCGTATTCTCCCGGATGCTGAGTGATCGGCTCCACATACACGCCGGCGCTTCCCGGCGGTACCAGGATTCTTGTAGCGATGCGGTCTTCCCCATCAACGTCAATGCCTCCCTCCTTGATGCTGGTGGCCATGTAGCCGATGTGTTCGAAGGTGCGACCGGTATTCAAATCGAAAAGCGACTCCATGTCGTTGACGTGGAACGTCGACAACCGCATCTGCCTGTCGACCGTGAAACGTTCTCGGGTGATATGGTCGGATATCGCTTCGTCGATGCATTCGACCTGATGGATGACGTCTTTCGACGGGTTTCGTCCGCCGAACAGGTAGCCGTTGATACTTTTATAGCTGTCTCCGGTCCAATCCATCAAAGCCGCGATTTTCTCGTCGTTGGAGAATCTATCTCCAGGCATCCTGACGCTGTAATCCGACAATCTCGATAGTTCGGAAGCATTGATCGGAATCGATTTGCCGCTCCATCGAATCGTCGGTTGGGCAGTCACACCATCATTGACCTCATCGTGATAGATGCGTCTCAATTGGGCTAGCGTGTCACGCCAGTCGCCGTCATCGCCGGCCGCAGCCTTGGCTGCCTGGTACATTTCACGATACTTGTCCGGATCGTATCCTTTGAGTTTGCTGCTGCCCCAGCTTGGCACGATGTCGCAATCGCAGTCAGCATGGTATTGCATCTGCCGTCCGGCGGTGTCCCCGCTCAGGTAGGCGAAGCCACGCGAGGCGAGCATAAGGCAGAACGCGCATGTCTTAGCCCCTCGCGGCACACGCGCCCAGCGAGGCTTGGTGGGATCGTTGGCCACAGCCCTCTGCATGGTCAGCCGGCCGACCGTCTGAACCAGATTCTGCACGTATTCCAGCGCCTGCTCCTCGTCGGCGAACGTTGGCCACAGGTCGTCGATGGTTCTTCCGGCGTTGTTATGCACGACGCCGTTCTCATCTGGAATGACGTCCTTGTAATGCAATCCCATGAAGTCGGTGTTGTTGAAACCGCCTTCCATCTGCCAGACCGCACGGTCGGCGGTGATGGTCGGCGGCTCGTATTCCGGCATGTCGATTCCGCCGTATTGCGCCCATAGGTCGCGCACATGGCTGTAGTAGTCGGATGCGAGTTTGTTGGCCGCGTCGGCGTACCGGTTGATCTCCGCTTTGATGAGTTCCTGGCTTTCACCGTCCCAGACAAGTCCTGAAACGCTGTTGCCTGCCTCCTTCTGCAAGCGGCTCATGGTGTTCGTGTAATCCTCGTACAGGTCGTTGAGGTCGAGTTCAAGCCTTCTGTGTTGTTCCGGAGGCAGGTTCAGACTGTTCAGGCTCATTTCCGCCGCCTTCCGGTAGTTTGAGGCTGACCGGCGTCATGCCGGTGAATTCAATGCCTTTCAGTCCAAGCATCGATGCCGCGGATTCCGGTGTCACCCCGGCTCTGATCGCTACTCCCAGTGCGTCGAAGCTGTCCTTCAGCCCCCCCCGCAACAGTTGATTGCGTGGAAGCGTCGGTCTGGCGTTCCCCGTCGTCCTGCGTCTGCTCCGTCTGTTGGCGCATGCCGCGAATCTGGTCGAGGACCTGTCCGGCTTGAGCCTTGCGCTGGTCGGCCTTCAAGCGGACGATCTCGCTTCTGCTCAATCCGGCGCGGGTCATGCCGACCTCGCTGTTGGCGAACGAGTCGATGCTGCCGGCGAGCTTGCTGAACGCGTCGGCGCTCATGGAGCTTGACGGAGTGTTGGGGTTCTTCCAGTCGACCTGCAGTTTCATCAGATCATCGTCTGACACCGATGGATCCTGCATCCGTGCCACAAGACGGGCTGCCTGCAGGATCGATTCACCGAAATCCCGGTCGCAATGGCGCGCCTCGATGATCAGGTCCTCGCGCTGCGCCTCGGTCGCGTCGGCGGACGTCGGGTTCGCGTCGGACACGATGCCTAGCGAGCTGGCGGGAATGTTCATCGCGCTGGCGAACATGGCGGCCCAGCTTTTCAGCATCGTCAAGTGCGGGTCCATGCTGGACGCGGCCAGTTGTGTCACGGTCGGGGACTGCCCGTCGATGTCCTTGCTGATCATGTTGTAGCGACCCATATAAAGCTTTAACGCGTCGTCCGTGCCCAATGAGGCGAGTTCTTCGGAAGTGCCTGTCAGCAGGATTTTTGGGAACGCGTAGAATTCGGCATTCGCTTCGGCGCGCACGATGGTGCGGTTCGCGCCGTCGATGATGGCCATAGCGTCCCGGCTGATGCGGGAGCGTCCGAACGGTTTGACCTCGGTAGCCTTGTAGGCGAGGCGGAACACACTGCACTCGTTGTCGATGGTGGGTTGCTCATCGTCCACGCGCCACCAGTAGCCGAGACGGCGCTGCACGCTGATGTTGCGGTCGGGCATGTAGAGCACGAGTCCGGTGGCCTCATTGTTGTCGTCGACGTCGGTGATGGCCATGCACGCCCTGACCCGCCGGTCGGGGTAATCCCAGACGGCGGCCGAGCTTTCCGCGGTATGCGTGCGGATGAGCGGTCTTCCTTCGAAGTCCCGGACGACGCTGAGGAACGAACAGCCGTGAATGAGCGCAGTCTGGATGGCCTGCTGCAGAACGCTAGTGAATCCGATGCGGCTCATGAAGTCCTGCAGTTCGAACGGGTCGTCCACGCCCGGCGAGACGAATCCCTCGAACACGCAAAGCTCGGCGAGCATATCCACAGCCTTGCGCGCCCACCCAAGCGGCGTGTAATGATCCTTGATGGACTTCGGCACAGTCAGTCCAAAATCAACCAGTGGCTCCTTGGCCTCGTAGTAAGCGGTGAGTGTTCGGTTGCGGCTCGCATGGCGCGTCCACACCTCGGCGAGTTCACGCAGCAACGCGTTCTCCTCACCGGAGAGTCCGTCGATGTGCGTCGGCACGACGAGTTTCGGCACCGTTCCGGCTCCTCCCGTAGGTTTCCACCCGTCCGGCGCTGCCGTTGTCTGGATGTCGCTCATTTAGATTCCTCCGATAATCTGTCGTCTTCCCGGATGTCGCTTCGTCGTGCACGCCCCGTACAGGGCGAGTGTGGTGGATACGAGCGGGGTTATGTCGATGTCACTGCCGAGTTTGTTCCAGGCGATCGCGCCGGACTGTCCCAATGGGCGCGTGGTCGCGCCCTTGACGGCCGCGGCCAGCTGCGGCTGGTATTCGTCCCGCGGGTGCTTGAGCGTTCCGGCTTTGAGCATGTCGAGGAACCGGCCGCATGCTCGGCCCATCTCCTGCATGTTCGTGACCGTGACCTTCACATGTGCTTTCTTCAGTTCCGGCAGCAGGCTCATGGCGGGCGACTGCGCGTCGATGACCACGCTGGCGGTCTTCGGCCAATGTTCGGCGAGCCAGTCCACGGCCCACATGGTTCCCGCCTGCCGCGCGTCCTTGATGTTCGCCATCTGGACGATGGCCGAACCGTCCGCGTACCGTAGCGCCGCTCCGATGGTCAGCACGCTCCTGTCCGGAGGCATGTCGATGCCGAAGCTCACGGTTCCTCCATCCGGCACGTCGTCGATGGCCGCGGCCTGCCACAGGTCGGGACTGATGGCGTATGCGGTGGCGGTCTCGTCCCATATGCCAAGCGCCTCACGACGGAATGAATCGTCCGACAGGTTGTTGCGCATGCGCATGATTGCCTGTTCGCTTGTACGTTTCGGATAGCTGGGATTCGCTTTAGCCCACTGTTCGCGGTCGTCCGGATCCGCGTCCTTGTCGGCGGCGAGCTCCACGTAGAGGAGGTTTCCGTCATGGTTCAGCGCATGCATGCGTTTCTCCGTGAACGCCTCGCACTGGTCTCCCGGCTTGGGTGGATTGCCCATATACACGACCAGGGGGTTAGGACTCGTGTTCAAAACCGGAATCATGTTGTCCATCGCGCGCACTGTGAGGATCTGCGCTTCGTCGAACACGGCCACGTCCACGCTGTGCAATCCTCGGCCGAAACCGTTTTCGCGGGCGCCGAACATGATGCGGCTGCCGGACGTGAACGTGATCTCCTGTTGGCCGTTTGCTCTGCGAATGCGTTCCACGTACCGGCCGAGCACTGGATTGTGCTCCATCTCGCACATGTCCGCGAATGTCTCGTCGCTGGTGCGCGTATGGTGGGCGGTCCAGATGGCTTTCAGGTTCGGTGTGAGTATCGCCTTGAGGAACAACGCGGTGCCGACGGTGAAGGTCTTGCCGATCTGCCTGCAGCTGGACAGCACGGCGCCGTCCGCGCCACACGCATACTTGCCTTCCGCGTTCTTGGCGAACAGAAGCCACAAGAAGCCCTGCTGCCACAAGTCGAAACGGATGCCGGCCTTACGCGCGGCTTTGTTGATTCGCGTGAACTCGCTGCCAACGATGCCTTCCGGCTGGCGGAGGACCTTGGCGATTTCAGACAATCGACGCTCCGACATCGTCCGTCACCTCGTCTTCCTCATCGTCCAACAGGTCGGTCAGACCTCCGCCCTGGAGTGATTCGATGCGTTCGCATACGTCGATGAGCTGGCGGCTGATCGCAGGCAGTGCGTTTGCCGGTGTGGACGTGTCATCCATGGCCTTCTGCAGTCGGTCACGGTTGGCGCGCAGCATGTCCAGCATGCTGCCGTCCATCATCCTCTCGAAGCTCCGCTGGTCGAGATCCCTTTCCGGCTTCTGTTTCGTTTCCACGGCTTTGACGGGCGGCTTACCGTTCCGGTCCTGTGCGGGCCGATTCTTTTTCCGACGCCGATAGTCTTTCTGCCTGCATTTCGCGGAGCAATATTTCTGTTGGCTGCCCTTACCACTTGGCCTAAATTGCTTACCGCATACTTCGCAAATCATTGCGTTTCCTTCATTCCAAAACCAGTGAGGAACCCGAGTTCTTCGCGCAATCTTGTTGCAGCAGCTTCCGCCCGTGCAAGCGTCTTGAATGGACCTCTCTTGTATGCCTTCCTATTCTTGATAACCTCAACTTGCCATGCTTTTCGATCGTTACGCCAGTAGACACCACGGATTCCGGATTTGCTGTTCTTATTACAGGAAACACGATATTCGGAATTCTCCTGAACCGTTACTGTTCTCAAATGGTCTGGATTAACGCATGAACGGTTGTGACAGATATGATCAATCACCATCCCATCTGGGATAAACATGTTATGAGTCAATGCATATGCGAAGCGATGTGCCGGAACGGACGTCTTTGCCAGACGGAATGTGCCATATCCCTTTGGGTGATGAGCACCGTTCCATTCCCAACATTTACTAGGGTCAGTGCTTCTGAAGTATTTATTAAATCGTTCTATGTCAGATGCTGACGCTTTGAAAAAGGCCATATTCCGCCTTTCATTCAACGTATGCGTAACACAATTCGTTACGCTTAAATTTCAAGAGAAATATCGGCACTGCACCCGAGGCTACCACAAGGGGGTATGGCCGGGTACCCTGCCCTGGTATCGGGTCAGATGCCGAACGTTTTGAACGGCATCGAGCTTGGTTTGATGGTCTGCTTGCCGGCCAGCAGCGCTCGTGCGTGTTCGTCTGTCTTGTCGCTCTTCATCCTGTTGCAGATGCGGTGCGTGAGCCTGCAGTTAGTGAAGCTGTATGGATCACCGCCGCGTGAGACCGGTATGAGCTCATCCACTTCGGCGCTCATCGGATGTGGTGTCTTCAATGTCTTGTCGACTGGCTTGCCGCAGATGGCGCACACATCGTATGCGGCCAGCACTCTTTGCCTGAGCATGCGCCGCCGGTATCCGTTGCTGACCCGCTCGTTGCGTCGCTTGCTCATGGTTATTCCTTCGTATGAAGTCCTAGCATGGCCGACCACGTGTCGACTAGGGATTCCGTCATCTGCGGATATCCCCTCCCGAGGTTATTCATGGAGCGCCTTCGGCGGGAGTCGAACCCGCGCATACACGCGGCCGCAAGGAAGAGGATCCGAAGATCTGCGACCGGTGCGATCTGCCACTGATTCCTACGAAGGCATGGACAGGCGGTTTGAGCATCACCGCATCACGTAAGCGCGGGATTGGCTTGCCTGCCACTGTTGGTGTATGCCCACTCTGACGTGGGTGGGCGGAGCGTGTCCGATATGCCGTTCGGACAGGACGGGTACGTAACCCAATGAGTTAGGAGAATCCAAGGTGGATATGAAAAGGGTTCAAACCGCATGTCTTCGGTTTGAACCCTCTAATCCACTGACAATTGTGCGTTGCACTTTCGATTTTGTCAAATCGAGTCGCGTCGCACGACCTGTCCATGCACGTCGGAAAGCCTGTACAACGGCTGCCCCTTCACGTTTTCACCAACCGGTTGGAGCCTGCCGCGCTTGCGCCATGAGCGAATCGTGTTCGCGTTGCACTGGAATCCGCATTCGCGCAGCAGTTCCGCGCACTCCCCCGCCGTGAACGCGCGTCCCGACCGAACGCATTCCCTCAGGAACCACAACCGCACATCCGCCACAAGGTAAGCGTTGCCGCACACGGGACATGCAACGCTTACCGCGCCGACCGCCGCTGTCAATTCGACTCCGCACAGCGGGTTCGGGCATCTTCCGATGCCATGTTTCGCAGTCGGCACGTCGATGATGTCCAGCGTCTTTCGGACCATCGACTCCCACTCATGGTAGAAGTCGGCGATGTCAGGCATGCGGCGCAGTCGAGGACTGCCGGCGCAGACACGCAGCATGTCCACCAGCGGCGGATGCACGCCATAGGTCGCCCAAGGCATGGCGGGCGGAGCGTACAACCGGCGCCAGAGTGCGATTGCGGCATCCTCGATGTCCTGCATGTGGTCGAGCACCGGCAATCGGATTGGCGTCGGCGCGGCTGGAAGGTTGACGCGTCCAGGCTGGCGGCCTCCGTAGTGCACGGTCGAGTCCAGGAACTCATGCAGCGAATCCAACCATGATGGATATTCCCACAGCCAGCCGCGCATCAGCCCATCGCATCTCGCGCACATGGTGTCGCCGACAGCGCATTCTCCGCCGCAGACGAGGCACACACCGGCGAGCGCTGGTGTTGTTTGGCTGGTGTTTGTTGTGGTGTTGGTGGTGGTTGGTTGGGATTCGTTGGTTGGTTCGTACATTTGTTCGATTCCCTCCGGCGTGGTAGTCTGGTTTGTGGTAATGCCAGAGCCCGGCCGGAAGGTCGGGTTCTTTGTTTATTCGGTGGCGGAGTCCTGTTTTTCAAGGTTGACGTGTTCGATCTTGGCTCTATGGCGGAGCAGAACGGCGTATTCATCCATGACGTCAAGCTGCCTGCTCAACAGAGTGATCGGGCAGGTAGGCTCGAAGTCAAGCGTGCCATCCGCATACCGCTGCAGCATGCCCCTGAGCCTGCCGGCACGAGCGGCCAACTCACGGTATTCGACGCGCATCCGCTCCTTATAATCGGATCCGTCGGCGCTCGCGGGTTCCGCTTGGTCGGCGGCGGCGAGCACTTCGATGGCTTGGCGCAGGTATCCGTCGCGGATCCATTCGGATGCGGTCCGCCATTCCTCATGGATGATTTCGGTGGAGTCCTTGCGGAGCGCCCATTTGAGCCCGAACAGACGTTCGGCTACGGCTTCGGTGCGCGCGTCGATCGGCGGCAGTGGCGGGTCTAGTGTTTCCTCACTCATTTCGTTTCCTTCCTCTTTTGATTGTGCATGGTCTTCCAGGTCTTGTGTCGCAGCAGCCACACCACCCATTTGGGCAGTTCGGTCCAGATGGTCAGATGTGAGGACGCGGCGTATAGCTTCCACCACCTGCCGCAGATGACGCAATGCTCTATCCTGCGCAGGCTGACCTCGTATTGCGCCGGACCGATGCCGTTGCTCGCGCAGATGAATATCCCGACCGCGCTCCGGCACGCATGCGGCGAGCGCCGTTTGTTACGACTGATGCTGTTCATCATTCCGCCTCCTTCTCAAGGATGTAGACGATTGTCGGCGGGAATGATGGCTCATAGCATATGTTCGGCTTCACCTCGTACTCGCCTTTGCCGCCGAGTCCCGGCAACACGTCGGTGCGCATCACGCTCCATCCGTCGGAAAGCAGACCGGCGAGCGCTTCCGTATTCTGCAGCTTCATCGTGTACACGTCTCCGCTTGCCGCGTACATAACCGGCACTACCTTAAATTTCCTACTCACCGCTCCGTCTCCTTCTGCTCGTCCAACCACTTCTCAAAAAGCCGGTAAATGTCCAGCGGGATGGTCCTCACCGGCTGGAACTTCAGCCGTCGCATGCAGTCGGCGCACACCTCGGTGACTGTCTTCGTCTGACCGCCATAGATGAGGCCCACGGAATAGACAGGACTCGAGCACCACCGGCCGCACAGATCGCAGGTGTGTATGTCCATCGTGACCAACTCGTCACGCTGCGGCAGGAACGGATTCTCCGCATCCCTTTCCTCCATGGCATCGGCGAGCGCCTTTGTGATCTCATCCTTGGCGGTGAGGTAGGCGTGATACCGGGTCGACGAAATCTCGTAGAGCGGCCGGTTGCCGTCGCGGGATGCGGCGCGCACTGCCGCGAGTTCCTGGTCGATGAGCTTGTCGAGCGCGCTGATGGCGGTGTCTGCGTCCGTGTTGCTCATTGCTGTCTCTTTTCCTTGTCGTGTTGCGCCACCCATCTGCACAGGGTGTTGATGGTGATTTCGGTCACTTGGCGTTCCTCGTCGTCTTCCGGCGCGATGTATATGGCGCCGTCCTGGATTCTGATTTTCATCGTGGTTCCTTGTCCGCGCCGCTGACGTGGTCCCAGTCGCATGAGATTCCGGATACGCCGTGACTGCCGACGGTGATGACGCAGTCGACTCGTCGTGTCTCGGACAGCGTGACGATGCATTCCTTGATGCGTTCGTCGCCGGACTCTTCGGAGCATGTGGTGCCGGTGGCGGCGATGGCGTGGGCCGGGGTCGACGTCTTGGACGCACTGCCGCATCCCGCGAGCGCGGCGCAGAGCACGAGGGTTATGGCGGTGAGGGCGGCGCAGATGGTGTTTCTCATTGGTTTCATTCCTTTCCGTAGATGGCGAGGCTTCGTATGCCAGCGCTCATGCTGTTGGAACATGTGTTCGGATCGTGGGCGATAATGTCGTTTCCGATGCCCTGGAAGCGGAGGCTGGCGGTGCCGTCCGGATGTCGGATGAGTTCGAGCCGGCCGTCGATGATGACCTCCTGGTCTGTTTGGGCGATGCAGCGGCGGCCGATCAGGATGGCCGGGTCGGCCGAACGCCATTTATGCAGCGGGACGTTGACGCTCACCGCGGCTCCTCGCCTTCGTTTCCGCCTTGGGCGTCCTTTCCGGCCGCGTCGTAGCCTTCGTCGTACACGTCGTCGAGCAGCGTCTGGAACTCGGGAGAGGCGAAGAACGTTCTGATGGCGTCCTTGGCCACGCGCCTCCATGGCTCTTTGCCCTCCATGGGCATCTCGTTCCATGGGCGTGGATGGCGGTGGCCGTTGCGATGCCAGCGCAGGTAGATGGCCTTGGCCACCTTGTTCTGCGTCTCCAGACCGATCGGTATGTTCTCCTGGTCTGCCATGATGGCTCCTTTCAGTATGTTTCCGGCGGTTCCGGCGCGGTGCGGGCCGCAATGATGTAGGCGGCGAGCGCGACGCATAGGGTGAGGATGATGAGCATGGCGTGCAGGGCGAGCCATTGGATGGGGATCCAGTGGTGGAGGCCGTAGCCGATGATCGGCCGGATGATGGCGTGCGGCACGAGCAGCAGCGCCGTGAAGGTGAACAATGTGGCGAACCAGTCGCCGACGCGGTTGGAGATACGGTTGATGGTCTGTTTCATTCAGGTTCCTTTCAGTGTGTGACGGTTTCACGGCCGGTTGGCCATCCAGCCGATCAGGATGGCGGCGATGAGGAGGATCACGGCTGCGACGTCCATCACCTTGCTTCTTTCGTGGCGATGTATCGGACCGGATATTCGGAGAGTCCTCGGATGAGGCGCGCGTATTGATGGATGTCGCGGTCGAGGCATGTGCCGGTGCGGTGGGCGCTGGTTATCGGCGTCTCCTCTTCCGGCCCCACGTCCCAGCCGGCGGCTTCGAGACTGTCGCGGATGGTGGCCATGTCGATGCGGTGGTAGTGCAGCGGGAGGTTCGGGCAGAGTCGGCCGATGAAGTCGAGGTCGAACTGCGGGTTGCTGCCGGCCGGATGGAGGGTGAACGATTGCGCGAGGCTGTCGACATATTCCTCTAGTCCGTTCGCCGTCGCCGCTTCCGTATATCCGGCATCGAATGCGTCCTCGAGCAGTCCGTTGGCGCAGTGCATGCGCCATGCCTTGAAGTTCTCATCGGTAATGGAGACATTTCGTCCCGCCAATCCGATGACGCGGTGGAAACCGCCGACGCACAGCACGCCTTTCATGTCGGTGCAACGCAGTTCCACCTCGAGGATCCTGTCATGGTCCGGGTCGAGCCCCGTGGTCTCCACATCCATCCACAGCAGCATGTCCGTTTTTTCAATACCTGTCATTTCTTCTCCCATCGATGTCAAGCCGGGCGATCTCGAGACCTGTCAGACGTGTGGCGGTCCCGTCCATGTTCAGCCGCAGCCACCGGCCTTCCCAGTCGAACACTGGAACGTCACGCGGATCCGCGCCGAGCGGCACGATCAATCCCAGTCGCTCCGCCTCGGCCACATGCTGGTGGACCCACCCATGGCAGCCGGTTGTGCCCGAACCGCACAGCTCGACGATGTTGGCCGGACTGTGCCTCACATCCGGATCCGCCGCCCGCCGCAGTTGACGGTGATGGCCACTGCGTCCGGGCCAGCATGACGGGCCATGGATGTTCTTCCCGCAACGCAGGCAATGCCATCCCTGCCGCTCCAAGGCGGCACGCTTCGAATCATCGAACTCACTCACAACGCACCCCCTCCTGCATCAGACCGTCGACCAGCACCAAACACGAAGTGCAATTGGCCCTCAGCCCGGCCGCCATCGCCACGATGCCGTCATCCGCCCTGCCACCGGCGAGCGCTCGCAGTTCGATTGTGCTGGCGGTCTGGGCGGTGTCGGTGAGGAGTTGGGCGAGTTTGTCGAGTTGTTTCCTGGTCATTGGTTGTTCTCCTCGTCTTCTTCGTTTTCGTCGGAGTCGGCTTCGGTGATGGCGGCGATGAGCTGGTCGAGGTGGCTGGTTTCGTCGTCGGTGGGCGTGTAGCCGAGGTCTTGGAGGATCTGGTAGTAGCCGGGGATGCGTCTGCTGGTGTCGTTGACGGTGGTCCAGTCGGTCGGGTCGATGAACCATTCGATGCGTGCGGCGAGGATTTGCACCGCCCAGACCGCCCAGTCGGGTTCGTCGAGGTGGTAGCGGAGTTCGGCGAGCGCCCGTTCTGGTTCGATGCCGCTGATGGTGGTGAATTGTTCGCCACCGCATGCGGCGTCGTTCCATGTGCTCAGCGCCTGCGTGTAGCCCTGCGGGTTCGGGTCGATGATCTGCAGGAGTCCGAGCCGGGCCGTGGTTTCGATGAGCTTGTCGCGTTTGATGGCGTGGAGGTTGGCGTGGAGCCATGTCATGCGCTTGTCTGCGGATGCGGCGGCGTATTCCTCGAGCGCGTGCCGGCGGGCGTCGCGTTCGGCTTGTTCGGCGGCTCGTCGGGCTTCCTTCTCGGCGTCGGCGGTCTTGTCGCGGCGGGTCCAGAGGTAGACCTGCTGCGTGTGAATGGATACGGCTGCGGGGTTCTGTTCGCGGATCTTCTCGATGGCTTCTTCGGGGGTGCCGGCGGACGGGAACATGCAGCCGAGGTAGCGCCATTCCGGGTTGCCGTAGGGCTTTTCGGGGTCGCGGATGAAGTTAATGCCGTTGTCGGGCTCCCCGAGGAGCGCGGCGACCGATTCGATCCATTGCCGGTCGCGGTCGTCGCGTTCGATGCGGCTGAGGGTGTAGTCGAAGTTCGAGGTGCCCGCCGCCTGCGCGAGGCGCTTCTGCAGATCCGGACGGCCGTCGTATCGCGCTATGGCCACGAGCTGGCCGATGGTGAGCTGGCTGAAATCGTCGCGGGTCGCTCTGACCTCGTTGTCGATGCTGGCGGCCTTGGCGCGGTCACGCACGTAGTCGGCGCTTCGGCCGAGCCGGTGAGCGACGTTGGCGGTGGTGGCTCCGAGGTCGAGCATGCCCTGGATGGCGTCGGCCTCCTCGAGGACGGTGAGCTGTTCGCGCTGGCAGTTTTCGGTGACCATGGCCTCCAACTGCTGCAACGGGTTGAGATGGAGCACGAAGCATGGGGCGACTCCGATGCCGGCCTGCTTGCATGCGGCGAGACGACGATGGCCGGCGATGACACGATAGCGCTCGCCGTTGGGTACGACGCTGAGGGGTGTGAGGAGGCCGTTGGTTTTGATGCTGGCGGCGAGGTCGGTCACGTCGCCGATGTTTTTGCGTGGATTGTCGGGGTGTGGGTCGATCAGGCTCGTGTTGATGAGCTTGATCTGGTTGCTTTGGTAGTTGCTCATTGCTTCTCCTTGCTGGTTTGTTGTTGGTTGAGTTCTTCGGCGCACGCCTGGCATGCCTGCCACCATTCGCTTGGGTTGCCGTTGCGGAGACTTCCGGTGTGGTCGTATTCGTCCTCATGTGGATCCATGAGCCGATGGACGTGTTCGCAGTTCCAGGTGTGCTTGTGGCTTGGCGGCGGCGTGACTGGTTCGGGTGCCCAGGTTTCCCATTGGTCGCGGAGCCATGTGTTGAGCCGTGGGACTTGGCGCGGTGGGATGCGGCCGTCGTTGACGGCTCGCTTGTAGCGGCGGAGCGCGGCTTGGAGCCGGGCGAGCTGGACGGGGTCTCCGGCGATCGTCGCGTACAGGTTTCGCGCTTCGGCTTCGGCCTTGCGGCCTTTCGCGCCGACGGATCCGGGATAGGTTTCGGCGAAATGGTCGAAGCCGGATTCCGGCGTGGCGGTTTGCTTCACGGTGCCGGCGGGAGGGGTCGGAGAGGGTATATCGGTATAGGTATCGGTTTTATGCCATGTTTTTGCTTGGCTGTCCTCTAGCAACTTGCTAGACGTTTTGCTACCTGTCTCGCTACCGTTTTGCTCTCCGTTTGCTTGGCTGTTTTCCGGCAAATCGCCAGACGTTTGCTTGGCTTTCTGGTTGGCCGCCTTGCGGCGTCCTCCCTTGCTTCCCGCCTTGCGGCGCGCCTCGCGTTGCTCTTCGGTCAACACTCGGGGCTCCCTGCAGATGCCTTCCGCGTAGACCGGACGCCATCCGCCGTCGTGCTCCTCCATGAGCCCGGAGTCGATGAGCTGCTGGAGCTGTTTCATGGTGCCTCCGGCGTCCTTGAGGTCGAGTCTGTCGAAGTGGCCGGGGTACGCGGTGCCGTCCTTGGCCTGCATCGAAACGCCTTTGGAATGGATGACGCACAGCTTGATCCACAGTCCCACGGTGGCGAGCGGCAGGCGGCGGATGCGCCTGTCGTCGGCCATCTGGTCGTCGACAATAAACCACATCTCTTCTTCTCCTTCCGTGGTTCAGTCGATCTCGCCGGTGTCCGGATCGACGGTCGCCTCCACGGCGCCGTCGTCCATGTCGAGACTGCGGCGCAGATCGTCGATGAGGATCATCTGCCGTGACGTGGCGGGCTTCGCGCACATGTTCTCCATGGCCAGTCCCGCGTCGAGGATGCGCTGCGCGAGGTCTGCGCAGTCGTACACGGCTTCGGTGATGGCGTGGATGCCGCCCCACTTGTCGATGTGCTCCTGCTTGTTTTTGGTGTCCATGACGGTGCGGCATGCCTTGAGCACGACGGCCGCGGCCTTGGTGACCTGCTGGGTCTTGCCGATGAGGTCGATGAGCATGTCGGGCGTGGCCTCCTGCGGGATGAGCGCCTGTTGTTCGCTGGCTTTCATTGCTGCTCCTTAGAATTCCGGTTCGTCGTCATCCTTGTCGGGTGACGTCGTGATGCCCCATGGGTCCCCCACCGTCTGTTGCGGCTGGGATGCTTGCTGGGGCTGTTGCGGCTGCTGGCCCCAACCGCCGGCACCGGTGTTGACGGCGGGCGATTGCGCTGCCGGATTGCCGTAGACCGGCCCGGCCGCCTGGCGGCCGGTGCGGTTGACCTGCGCGGTGGCGTAGCGCAGCGACGGGCCGATCTCATCGACCTGCATCTCGAACATGGTGCGGTTGGAGCCATCCTGTGCCTGGTAGGAACGCTGCTGCAGACGGCCTTGTGCGATTACGCGCATGCCTTTCGAGAGGCTCTGCGCGCAGTGGTTGGCAAGGTCGCGCCATGCGCTGCAGCGCATGAACAGCGCCTGACCGTCCTCGAACTGGCCGGTCTGGCGGTTATAGGTGCGCGGAGTCGCGGCGATGGTGAAACTGCACACGGAAGCGCCGCTTGACGTGGTGCGCAGCTCGGGGTCCGCGGTGAAGTTGCCCACCACGGTGATGACTGTCTCGCCGGCCATCACGCCTCCTTGACGTAGTTGGACGGTTCGGCGCCCATCTGGCTTGGATCCTTGGCCTTCCAGGCGCACTTGGCGCGGAGGCATCCGGCCTCGCGGTCGATGATCACCTCGCCGAAGCGGGCAGGCGCGACCAGGGTGAGCGGCCAGCTCCGGTCGCGGTTGAGCGCGCTGACGGTCGCGTACAGCTCGCCGGCGGTCATGCCGACGCTGGCCGGGGTGAGTGGCCATTCGAACCATTTCTCGCCTTCCGGCCGGTATTCCTGTTCCATTCGGACTCCTTAGTGTGTTGTCGGACTTTCGTGCCGGGGCGTGGGGTCGAACCACGCATCCGTTCGCCGGCGTCCTATCGCCGATCCATGGCGCCCGCATCCGTTCGCGGGCCCCGGCGAGGGCCGGGCGGGAGGAGAAGAGAGAAGATGACCCGTCCGGCTGGTTTTAACGTCTTTTCCTTGACGCGCGGGCGGTTCAGGCATGGCCGCGCATGACGAACCACGTCCATGCCGCAATGTGTGAGGAGCCGCCCAGGTCTTTCATCGCTCGAGTTCGTCCACCCATTGGATGAAGCGTGGGTCGGAGAACAGGCGGCGGAGGATGACAGCCGTGGGGATGAGCACCGCGAACGGCACGGCGATGAGGTGTTCGATCGGGTGCGTGCAGGCCGGCGTGCAGTACAGCACCCACATGGCCAGCAGCCACACCGCGAACAGCAGCTGGTGCAGGATGACGAGGGCAAGAACCTTCATCGTTCGCCTCCGTTCGTAGAATCGGTGGAATGGACATCAATGCGGTCGCCGGTCAAAGGCATTGATTCCATCACAGCTCCTTGTTGATGGTGTCGATGACGATGTCCACGAGGTCGACCACATCGATGTCGATGAATCCGACGATGTGACCGAGCGAACGCCTTGCTTCGATGTCGTCCCACCTGTCGGCATAGGCCGGACGGATGGCGTCGCCCTCGTCCTCAAATTCCCTGAATATCGCTTCGACGCAGGCTTTGCGGATGTCGTTCATTTGTCCTCCTTTTCTTCCCATGGATCAGGCCACGGGGTATCGGTACGCCAGTCGTTGTCAGTCATCACGCACCCACCTCTTCCTCGTATTCGGCCGTGCACTGGTACAGGTGTTGCGCGAAATAGGCGATCATCTGCTCCTTCGGATACATGACGATCCGTCCCACCTTCACGAACTTCGGGCCGATGCCCGCGCTACGCCAGTACGCCAGGGTGCCTTCCTTGATGCCGCAGTTGTCCGCGATGTCCTTCGTTGTGTTCATCGGCTTCAACGCCGCCGCCAATGCGGCGAACACCCTGACTTTGTTTCCTTCGAATTCGAAAGGCTGGATTTCATTGTTCATTGGATTCTCCTTGGATTTTTGATTGCTCCTTCGCATATGCTTGTGATGTTCAATCCGAGCATGAAAGGAGGTGAAATGGATAAGAGCTTTCTTAAAATCGATGGTGTTGTGCTTCCGGGCGCTCCAGATTTCCTTGTCGAACAGTTCAACGAAATCGAGGAGATTCTGAAAGGAATGAAGCCCGGAGAACGCAAAAGCAAAACCTTCATTGCGAGAACCAACGATGACAAAGAGAACATAATCACCGTTTCTCTGCATTGCGGTACCACAATGAGCCTCGACATCATCGATGATGGTTCCGATGCTTATCAAGCGTGTGCTGAACGCTTGAAGAACTAAGGACCGTTCTCTTAAAATCTCTCGAACCATCTTCTGAATCGCCGTCCGCGAGAGAGAGTTCCAATTCCTCGCGGACGGCTTTCCTTATCGCG
>ERZ809074.1727-NODE-1727-length-27022-cov-34.948678_pt1 | contig 27022 bp, 24 predicted proteins | sample MGYA00520795_ERZ809074 | MGnify/ENA primary metagenome ERZ809074 (study PRJEB31570, sample SAMEA3212989) | Homo sapiens | biome: human-gut; feature: human gut; material: fecal | place: Sweden | collected 2011 ...
AAATTTTTAGATATTACTGGTCTAAAGACATTGGTAAATTGATTTAAAAATAGTCTAACCAAATTTATGTTAAAAGTAGTAATATTATAATTGCCAGTATAATACCAGCATTTTTGTCCTATTGGACTTTGCTTCATTGCTTTTCCAATAATGTATATTTCTTTCTCTTTTTTCCCCCTTGTATATTTTTTGAAATTTCTATTCGCCACATATTGTGCTTTTTCAACGCTATTAAATTTGCTTTTAATCCAGTCTACCAATGTCTTTAGACCAGTAATATCTAAAAATTTCTTCATATTTATTTGAATTGTGTTTATTAATATACCGATAAATAGGAATTTGAACTATTTATATATACAAAAAACAACATAGAATATGAAAAAGATTAGATTAACTGAGTCACAATTCAATAGGTTGATTAAGGAAACTGTAAGGAAAGCATTAAATGAAGGAATTGGCACCGTGCAAGATTTAAGAAAAGCTCATGATATATTAAAAGACATTTCTGAAAGTGGTTATATCCCATTTGCAAGTCCCAACCCATCAGGTACTGAGAATGAGATTAAAAAAGCAATTATTGAAGCCATGCGTTTGATAGATAAAGCATGCTATTTGGATACACAATGCTATGGTCATGAACCTATGGCCAATCTTGTATAATTAACAAGACAATAGAACATGAAAAAGATTAGACTAACAGAATCACAGTTCAATATGTTGATTAAGGAAACTGTAAGAAACATATTGAAAGAAAACGAATGTATGGATTTCTATTCTGAGGAAGACGAGTTCGGAAATGTTGGAGAACCTGGAATGGTCAAATCATACGATATTGGCTATTATAGTGTAGATAACGCTATGTTGGATGCAAAGGAATGTGGCTACGAAAATCTTCAGGACTATCTGAAATTCTGGTGGAATGAGGTTTCGGATGACATTCCGTTCACTTGGGAAAAATTGGGGGGTGGCTATGGCTACCATGGAACAACACTGCTAAGACTTGGAAATGTTGTCTTCAAGGAAATCTACGAACAAATCATGGTTGACGAATATGCACCTTGCTGATTGGTACAAGAAAAGCCTACTCCTCTTACGGAATAGGCTTTTTTCAATTATCTTCTTCAAGCATTTTTGACTTTTATTATTATCACATACCATCACAAGTTCCAATGTTGTATTCTGTTACATTCTTATTATTTTGAATTATAATTATCTTAGATTTTTAACCAATTTCCATTTTTAATTCCAACAATGCTTCTTAATAAAATTCCTCATGTTCATTCACTTTATTGGCTTTATAATATTAGAAACTGCTCCTTCTGTAGCCTTTGTTCTTAGATACTCATGTTCTTTTAATGTTTTAAGTTTGTCATTAAGACACCAGATAGCCTTCTCAATATCTTCAATTTCTTTCTGTACTGCTGAATATCCTTTTTCTTCTTTATAGCCAGACCTAAGGATGTATTTTACAGCGCTTCCCTTATCAAAATCAAGATGTCTTACAATATCTATAACTTCGATTCCGCATAGTTCTTTAAGCCACAAATAATGTTGTGGATGGTTTACTTTTTCTTTCTTATCGTCATCTCTGAGTTTTATAGTAGTCTCATCCGCAATATCTTCATCCACTATATAGTTAGGCTTTGATGTGTCATGCATATATTCTTCGTTGTAGTTTGATATTGTGGCAAAATCATTTGTTGGGGTTGCAACATATCCTCTATCAAATGAGTATCTTCTTCTTGTTGTTCTGTCTTCTTTTTTCATCATATTCTTTTTTTTTTCTTTTATTCTTCTGTTGTTTTTTCTACTTCAATTCCGTGTTCCTGCATCGAAATCCTTATATCGTCAAATATATATCCTCCAGTTGTTGGTGTCATGTCTGGTATGAGGTTGAAATAAAATTTCATGTCCACTGGTGACAATGTAACAATGTCTGTTATTGCTCTTGGTAGTGTTCCATCTTCCTCAAACGAATTTATGTCATCTGAGGTTAGGTCATCAAGTGCTTTGAGGTATTTGCTATTTTCCATTTGGAACAGTTCATCAGCCTCTTTTTTCACATCCTCATGATATTTCTTTACGAGTTCGTCCCAATCTATGTTGCATTCCTTAACGAATGGAGGGACTTCGCCGATTTTCTCCCAGAACTCTATTTCCTTTCTTTCTGGTGTCATTAGGGCTTCGTATGTATCCTGGTCTCCTTCTTTCATTGGAAATCCATGTACAAGCGAAGATTCTTCCTTTGTCCAGTATTTTCTGTCTGAAGGATTTTTTATAAGTATCTGTTCCCGAATATCTGGTGAGAAACAAACTAGCAGTGGGGTTATTCTCTTGTTGAACTGTTCCAGATACTTGTCAACATTATATTCAAGTTCTGGTATGTCCGAACAAAGATATTCCTTTTCATTGTCAATGATTTCATTCGGTACAAGTTTGCAGTTTAATATAATTTCATCCTCTTCCCTTGTTATGTACTTCTTCAGCCTTTCCTTTATCTCCTTTGTTTTAAGGGATTTATAGTCGATGCCTTCCTTTTCGCACTCTGCCTTGATTAATCTCGTCTTAACCCTTGCAACAAGTTCAATTTCTTCATTCTGATTGTCTGGGTCATTTATATATTGATGTGTCACACGTTTAACATCGGTTTCTGACTTTTTCTTTCCTGTATTAACATAATATATGGTATCTCCCTGGTTTACGTTGAGATTGTTCGTTATCGCAAGTTCATACCATGCCTGTCTTGATTTCTTTGACCCAGCCTTTGTCACTTGTTTGCAATCTTCAATATATTCCTTCAAGTCCTTCTTTATGTTTCCTTTTGAAGCAATGTCCCTTACTGGTATCCTATAGTTATAAATATCTTCAATATAGTCATAGTATGTGTTCAGAAAACTATATCCGTCTCCTTGTATCAACATATCACATGCCTTGTTGATGAATTTCTGAAGGTATCCAGACATCTTTCTTGACTTCATCGTGTTTCCGACTTTCTTGATGGAACCGTCACGATGCATTAGGCACAAATAGTTTTTTCTCGAAAGGTTTATTGAGGCGTCAACATATTCGTCAATCTCATTGGCTGTCATGTTGTCTGTCGAACCGTTATAGGATTTGTTAAGATACAGGTCATTGAATTCAGTGAGGTCAGCCTCTGCCTTTGTATATGCCTTACCCTTCTTGCTATATCTATTAAGGCCCTTTCCGATATATGGGTTTTCATCAGTATAGATGAATTCTTCTGGCATTTTGAAATCAAATCCATCCGTATTGTGGCAGCATAACAATGTCAATGCATCTATGAATGTTCCATCCAACGAGATGTCGTATACTACGGTATCTGTATTTTTACTGTTTAAAATATCGCTTTTCATTGATGTTCATTTTTTTTGTTTCCGACTTTTCTGCAAAGGTATGCAATTTTTCTGATACAGACAAAACATTTAACTCAATTTAACAATAAATGATGAAATTTCCTTCAAATGTTGGTTCGGCATTTTGAATATCACATCATTCCTCCCATTTCTTTGATATGGAATGTATGTTTCATCTGGTATTTTCCCAACAACTTCCTTTCCCATGACCTTTTCCTCGTATATGGCAATCAGTTTTGATGGTCTGACAAACATTATCATATCTTCAGCCATGAATGATATGTAATCCGCCTTTCCATAAATCCAACCATCATTACCAAGTACGTTCCTAACTTCAACCCAATGGTTGTCAGAAAACCCAGTATCATGTCTTTTGTTCCTATGCAATCCCTTTGCGTCTATGGATACCTTGATTCCCTTTGGTGTTGTCCACCAGAAGTCAATGTGGTCACGTGTGTCCTCAAGTTTAGTTCCCTTTGAACATACTCCACCAATGGAACTCTCAAGTATATCCATAGTCAACTGTTCATCCGAAAGGCCATCAACATACATCTTTCTTGCTATATATGATAGGCCCTTTTCTTTGTTTGTCACTCAATTATAGTTTTTCCTTTCTTATTTTCTCGTATTTTCCTATGCATTGCTTTAGGTATTTCACACCAGCACATGCTGTCTTTGAATAACCGATAGTTGTAATTTCATTTTCACCAAGTGCCTCAATGAATTGTTTTTTGTTTTTGATTGTACTGTTTAAGATAATCATCGGCACTCTATCTATTGTCTTTGATGCAAGCATTTTTGCAGACTTTATTACATATTCCGTGTCATATTTCACGTTATTAAAACAATCCCAAATTTCATTTTCATTATATTCCAATTTAGTTTCATGCGTTATTTCATTCGGCTTGATTTCATTTTTATTGCAGTCGAAAAGAGAATGGTCTCTTGTTACGTCAACACAACTTCCGTCATCATTTGAAACACGGTATATTTCCTTGCCTGTTTTATGTCTATACACATAAAATATGTCACTCCATCCAGAACGGCATAGTACCTTATACGGTTTTTTAGACGAGTCATATTCTCTTTCAAGCAAATCATTTTCCATTTTACTTTCATCAAACATTTCAGAAATTGGAATGATGTCAATAAAGTCACTGTCATTGTTGTATTTAACGAACAATGGCGTATCTGCTGTTACTGAGTCACCAACTATTGGGACATATCCCCTACCTTTTAGGAAGTAAATCATTATACGTAACAACTGTCTTCCAATGCAAGTTGTCTTTTCTGCTGCAACAAGGTCTCCCCATGGATTAAGGGATGGGCATCCAAGGCTTCCGAACCAACTGTTTGCAAGTTTTTTCAACACAAGCTGTTGGTTGTCATGGTTGATTTTGTCTGCAAGTATTTTATTTCTTCTTTCCGATATTTCCTCATATTCGGCAGACCCTTCATCAAGCGACTTCAATTGGTTGTATAATTTTTCAGCATCGTTCTCAGACTTCTTTTTAAGGCCTTTATGATATTCACGTTGCGTAAGCACGTATTTCAACATTGGCAGCGTGATGTGCATGAAGTCAGTATCTGGCTCTATATTCCATGTAATCTGTGTTGTTGGGTACAGTGCAGCATAGTCTCCCTTACATATGTTAGACATGTATCCAGTTACAAGAAGTCGGCTAAGGCCTCCAGTGTATTTCTTGTTCCTTCCAAGAGCTGGTATGGCCATGTTGTGTATGTATGACCATGTGAGAAGAATCAGTTTCCATTGCGTTGCAGTTCCCATAGTACATACACGCATGAAAGTGGTAGGCAGAATCTTAGTAAGCTGGAAATCAGTTTCATGCAATGTAAGTTCGACCTTGTCAGCTTCCCATATATCATCAAGAAGGTATCTCTCAACAATATATCTTCCACTCACGGCCTCATATTTGTCCTCTAACGGCTTTTCTTCAGTTATATGGTACCAATCACCATCCTCGTCATTAAAAGCATACACAGGCTCTGTAACGGCCCATGTGCTTTCAATTAGGTTTCCTGGTACATATACACGGTTTGATTTGTTTAGGTGGAGGTATTTGGTTGCATATTTCAGATTTGCCGATTCGAATGAAGAGTCAGTTGCCATGGCACGTCTTACTGCATGTATGGAATCCACAACATTATAATATTTCATGACGGTGGCATAATATGTCTCAACCTCACCACCCAATTTCAATGTAGTAGGATGCTTTTGTTTGTATATGCCTTCACGTAGGTATTTTCCAGACAGGTTGTAGAAGTCAATGCCATGCTGTCTGCATCTTTCGATTATGAATCCCCAGTCGAAGTTTTCCGTGTTGTGGCCGAACATAACATCTGGCTGTTCGTCAGATATTATTGAAAGGAACTCCATTATGGCCAAAATCTCATTTTTGTCCTTTTCCTCCTTTGTGTTTCCGACTATGGTTATTATCTTTTCAAATCCCTTGTTCGTTCTTATACCTATCTGTGATATGTGGTGTATCTTCGGATTGAGTCCTTCGGTTTCAAGGTCAAACGACATTCTTTTCAGGTCATCATACTTGTCATACCCCTTGAAAAATCTTTTTCCCGTCTCAATCATGAACTGCTCTACAGGTTGAAGGTACATGAATTCCTGTGACGAAGCATCATTGTCGTCCCTCTTTTTTGGTTTTAGAGGTGTTCCTGCTTCCGTAAAGAATCCCTGGAACTTTCCCATTGACATCTTGTGTGTGGCATAGAACATATACTTATATCCGTTTTCAAGTTTTTCGTTCGGATACGGATTGTCCTCACGGCATGTATACAACGGCTTCACCTTTATGCCGTACTGCCTCATCTTTGAACGTAATGTGCCCCTTTCTCCGTCGAACATGCGTATGCATGCTGAATTCTTCGCCCATACGAAAGGTTTGAAAGGCTCTTTCTTTATTCTCTTTGAACCATCGGCATTTACATATACAATCTCCGCATCAGAATCATCATAACCCAATTCTATTGAAACAATACCCTTCATAGGGTCTGAACCCTCGAAGAATTTGTTTATGTCATCTTCGCTTACTGGCTCATGCATAGGCATTATGTGGCCAGAAAATTCCTCTTTTTTCATTAAAAAAAATATTTTAGTTAAACTTGAAGTTGGAGCCAAAATAACCATGGCATCACTTTACGCTGCAAAATTACCAAAAAAAAGGCATACCGACAAGATATCTTGTTTTTTTCTGAAACGAAATTGTCAAATCACGAATATTTATAGGAAAAATAAAACAATATGTTGTACACACATTTTGATTCGTATGGCTACAAGGAGCCAGAACAGTACGTTACTTTGCAGCAGCAGAAGAAGTTCAAGTACAATCCAGTGAAGAATGTCGAGACTTCTGTGTTTGACGGAGATTCTTTCTACACGGAAAACGGACAGCCTCTTACTGACCTTGTTGATGTCAAGTTCTAACTATTTTCATAAATGGCCTACAAGGATTTCGCAAAAAAAGACAGATATGTGTTGGGGTTTGATGGCTCTGACATGTCCTCATATGCCCATGTACAGAACGAGAATGTAGAGAATGAGGTCGAGTCATCTGACATAAGCCTTGATTCGTTCAAACTGAAGAATAGTCTCAATGGAAAGGTATGGGACAAGGATGGAAATCTTGACCCGAAGGTAAGGCTATCGCTTCTTGACATTTCTGACGATTTCTGGAAGGAATGTGAAATAAAGTGGGTTAAACCAGAAAGCGCAATACTCACTGGTTCGATATGCAATTTCAATTGGAGCAGATTCTCAGACATTGACTTGCATCTGATAGTAGACTTTTCAAAAATACATGAAAATTCAGACTTCGTGAAGGAATACTTCAACGAGAAGAAGAACACATGGAACAGCAACCACAAAGACCTGAAGATATACGGATACCCGATTGAACTCTATGTACAGGACGTAGATGATGATGTGACGTCTGGCGGAATATATGACCTATATGAAAACAAGTGGGTTAGGAAACCTTCAAAGAATGAACTTTCACCATTGATGCTTGACAAGTACGCCATAAAGAAAGTCTCTGCAAGGATTATGACTGAAATTGACGACCTGTATAATGCATTCATGAATGAAAAGGACAAACACAGAATTGAATTAATCGGAAGGAAATGCAAAAAACTGAAGAAGGAATTGAAGGAACTGAGGGATGAAGGTCTTGAAGATTCTGAAATGGGCTTTGGAAACATATGCTACAAGGTTGTAAGAAGAAGTGGATATTTGGACAAGTTGAGAACACTGAGGAACAAGATATACGACAGTGTCAAGTCCATAGACGAGTCAATCGAATTCAGGAGAAAAATTAGAAAAATGTTCTGAAAATGGATATAAGGAAAAAAAATCTTCTTGAAAGTAATACCAACAACGATGTATTGAGAAACAAAATCAGCAAGGTAGAGGATGAAAAGAAAGGCCTTGAAGAATATATTGAAAGCGTTGGTGAATGCATGGTTGACGTGACAAACGGAAAGACATACCTCGTACAGTATCTCAAAGGTCTTTCAGAACTTGTCGGTACTGGTTATGCTATGTGTGCTCCTTTGAGGTCTGACGGAACATATGGAGCATTCTATGTCAAGCCATACTCTTCTTTCAGAAAAAAGGAAGCCATCCCAAACTATCAAGGCAAGGCCCCGACAAGGAGAATCCCGAATCTATACCAGAGAATGAGAGATGGCGGTATGTATCAATGATATGGAAAAATATTTTTTTCAATGTTTTGTGATATTTATTTAAAAAAACGTACAAAAATGTCATTGTATCCATTTCTGGATGATTATCTGACACGTACATTCTCTTTTTAAGAGTTCGGTTAATTAATTAGTATTTATTTAATATAACATTTATGTATCTGATTGATAAGAATAAAGTTACTGCTGACGAGCAGCTTCAGAGAATGAAGGCATTGATGTCTTACGGCATCAAGGAAAGCAAGCAGCCATCGTATTCATCAGTTGAGTATGGAAAGGTTGCCGCTGACGGTAAGCTCTATGGTATTGTAAGAGAAGGCGCTAAATATTTCATCAAGGTCGCAAAGGACTCAAAGGGTGGACTCGTTAGTGAGAATTTTGACTATATCGGTGGCTTCAGAAACAGAAAGGACAACCAGTTTGACAGCTTTGCTTCTGCACAGCGTTATTTCGGTGAGAAGATGATGGACATCAATGAGAATGTCGGCAGCGAACAGGAGAAGGTAATCGCTGAGGCATGGGACCTTGATGCAAAGAAGGAGGTCGTTGAGGAACAGACCAAGAAGATACAGGGCGAAATTGCACGACAGAAGCAGATTATGAAGAACGCTGTGCGTATTTCAGAAGGCAAGAAGCAGGAATGTGACATGCCTAGTTGCCCGAAAACTGAAGAGCTCAAGGTCGAGAAGATTGACGGAAGCAAGCCAGGTGCACCTTTTGTTACCGTTCCTACTGAAGGTGTATCCTCCAACGAGAAGACAAACATCAAGGGTAAGAAGAAGAAGGCTGTAAAGGAGTCTTCGGAGACTGCACTTTCAAGCAGAAAGAACCCTGACTACATGGACAAGTCAAACGGCACCAAGATTGGCAAAAACGCACCTTACGATATTGACGTAGATTGCATTGATGGAGCTGTTGCTGACGAGGATGGTGGTGAGTCTGTAAACGAAACAAAGGCAATGCATTCTGATTGCTGCGACAGTCAAAACACACCTTCTGTAGGTACTGACAAGAAAGGCAAGACAGACCCGTTTGAGAAGACTCCAAGCATGAATGAGTCTCTTGATGACCTCGATGATGAGGTTGACGATGATATTGAGGATGTTGATATTGATGTTGACGGTGATGGCGACGATGATGTTGACATTAATACGGATGGTGACGATGATGCCAATGTTGAAATCGAACTTGACGCAGATGAAGAACCTTCAGAGGCTGCCGAATATGAACTTGAAGCTGATAGTGATTCTGATAATGACATTACTTCGAGAATTGATGCGCTTGAGAGCAAGATGGACAAAATCCTTGATGCACTCAATGAGTTGAAGTACGATGATGACGATGAACTCTATCCTGATGATGATGAGGATGCCGATGAGGACGACGAAATTGACTACGACGACGATGCTGAAGGTGATGATGATGGTGAAATTGACTATGATTATGATTCCGCAGAGGACGATGAGGACGACAATGTAGTTGAATCCGTATCTTACAAGAGGATGAAGAACCGTATGATGAATGAGGCCAACAGACTCAATGACTTCGGAAGACACCCTGCATATCAGAAGAGGGTAATGACCCTTCCTGCAAATGACAATTTCAAGAGAGACGGTCAGTATGACATGAACGACAGCAGTGTTGATGGCGATTCTCCTTATGGTCAGAAAAAGGGTTCACAGGCTCCTTTTGACCATGCGGTTGATTCCATTGAGGATGCAATCGTTGAGAATGTCATTAGGAAACTGAAAAAAAAAATTGGCTGAATGAGAGGCATGTCCTGAGAATTCCGAAAAAGGATTTTGTTCCAGACGATTTGAAGGACGGCCCAGAAGACAATGCCATGACAGAGCCTCCAATGCCTATGGGTGATGAAGAGCCGATGAATGTCCCAACTGAAGTTGATGGACTTGATGGAAATGATGAGATGGACGGTGATATGTCAGACAATGGCGGAAACCCTGAAATTGATAAGATTTTCGACAAACTTGACACTGAAAAGAAGGCTGCTGTCATAAAATATGCAAAAAGCATGGTGAATGACAGTGATGATGACCAAGGCAGTGACGATGAAATGAAATCTGAAGGCAGAAAGAGACTCGGAAACATCGTTAATGAGATTGTCAATGACGTTATTTCTGACAGAAAGAACAATGATGACAAGAAGATTAGGAACAATAGGGTGACACAGGAAAACCCTTTCGTACCTAAAAGAAGAAAATAATTAAATGCAATAGCGGACAGGTTCTTAAATGGATTTGTCCGTTTTTTGTTTTTTTGTTGCACAATTGCTATTTATTAATTAAAGATTTTATGAAAAATGAACATTAGATTCAAGAAAAAGGATTTGAGACTCAATGAAGATGCCTTTACAGATGTGTCAAACAATGCACGACAGAACCCATCTGGCAGGGCAAATGCACCACTTGGTGACTTTACTGACTCAAACAACGACGGGCAGACAAAAATAACAGTAAATCCAAATGACTCTAACGCAAAGGCAAACTTGAAGAAGGTTGCAAGTGCCTTGGGCCCAGAAGAAACCAAAAAGACAAGCGTCGAAATGGATACAGACAAACCAACCACTGAGAGCCTTGATTCCTATGGAAATATGTTGGAATCCGTTGAATTCACAAAGGGAGAACTCACTTCTTGGCTTAAGACTCTTTAATGCAAACGTTCAATTATGCAGTTGGCTAAATTCATATATTCGGCAGCAAAGGAGCACAACACGTCACTTGGGAACAATGATGCATTTCCGAGAAGGGATGATGTGTCTTATGAATATGTCATTCTGAAGAGAAGGTTCAACAAGGTAGTTGAAGAAGTGAAGAAACTGTTCGGGGAAATACCTTCGGTTTCCGATGCAGAGACAATGTTGGGGAAACTCATAACAAAGGCAAGGAGGATTGAAGAACCGTTACGGCCACAGCTTGAAAAAATGTGTGAGGCCACTGTCGTACATACACTTTCTGTCCCACAAGAGACAGTGATTGTTGAATGCAGCATAGTTTCAAGGATAGAGCCAGAAAATGGAATTAGAATATTACCAGAATACAGTGATGACGATTCTTATTCCTATGATTTCTCTGACATCGATGAGGTGTACATGGCAAACAAGGCAATACTCAAGAGAAGGATGATAAATGCCCTTGTGCAGGGCGCTTCTTATTGGATGATGCTTGACAGTTTCGATTCTGACAAACTACATGAATGGTCTGACGAACTTCCGAACATTTACATAAAAATAATAGCATTGAACGACTATCTGCTTTACACCAAAAAAGAGAAGATTTCAGACAAGAATCCAATGCTTGGGGCCTATGTCGAAACTCACCTTGGAAATGGAGATGAAAAGACAGTGATAAAATCACAGGGGCTTGTATATCCATTACTGCTACAGGAAACATTCAGAGGCTTCTTTGAGTTGTTTGCATCGCACGGACTTCCAAACGACACGGAAAAGGCAATGTACATAATAAGGCATGCTGATTTTATAGTTGCAGAGGCATGGGACCTAAGAATTGGCGCACCGTTGTGGGAAGATTTCGAGAGGTGCTTTAATAGGGGTGTTGAAGAATCAATGTACCCATATATCTTCTCAAGCATCGTGCAGCTTCCGATTGATGAGTTCAACAATACATTGCAGAACATATTCACACACACAAAGAAAGGAAAACGATATATATCTGACATTGTCGATGATGTCAAGCATGATGAGGAATACAATCTTTTCAAGAAGGACATTGAGAGGTTCAACCTTGAAAAATGCCTAATAAATGATGATGAGTACGATGGTGAGAATTATGTTCTCCACGAAAAAACAAACAGCCAACAATAACAACAAGCATTGACATGTATTTGTCAGTGCTTTTTTTTGTTTGTATTTCTTGTTCATTGTCAATATATTTGGTATTTTTGCACTGCAACAAGAAAGAATTTGCACAAGAAATGAATAGAAAATCAATCAATTTAGACAAGTTATATGAAGAATGCAAATCAATATACGGTGATGAATATGACCTGTCAAGAATCAAGACTTATGGATATGACAAGAAATATGAAATTGAAATATTCTGCAAGAAGCATGGGTGGGTGAAGACAAGACTATATTCATTCAAGAAGGGTGATGGTTGTCCATTGTGCAGAAAAGAATCACGCAAGAATACAAAATTGAAATACACGACAGAAACATACATCAACGAGGCAAGAAGTGTCCACGGTGACAAATATGACCTATCAAAGGTAGTGTATAGCGGTGCGAATGAAAAAATAACTGTAATATGCCCAAAACACGGTGAATTCCACCCGACAGCCTACAACTTCATCCATGGTACTGGTTGTGTTGAGTGTTCATATGAAACACTTGCAAAGATGAACAAGAAACCATTGGAACAATATATAGATGACTGCAAGAAGGTCCATGGAGACAAATACATAATTGATGATACGATTGGTTATATTGACACGAAGCATGATGTATTCCCTATATGTAGGACACACGGAAGGTTCCGAATAAATGCAAGTTCATTTCTTGGAGGATGTGGGTGTCACATGTGTTCAAAGACAAGGCCACTTACGACTGATATCTTCATTCAAAGAGCAAACGCAGTACATGACAATTATTACAGATATGACAAAACAGACTATATTGATGCAAAACACAAGATAAAGATAATATGCCCAATTCATGGTGAATTCGAGCAGCTTCCTTCAGAGCATTTGAGCGGTAAAGGATGCAGAAAATGCGCAAGACAGATATCCAAGTCAGAAGTTGCTGTATTTGAATATGTAAAGTCTTTGGTTGGTGAATGTAATGTAATACAGAATGATAGGACGATACTTGAGAGTGGCAGAGAGGTTGACATATATGTACCACATCAAAGAATAGCGATTGAATATAACGGTCTTGTATGGCACAGTGAGAAATTCAATTCAGGAAGAATGTCACTTTTGGAAAAAACATTGGAGTGTGAGAAGAATGGTATTCATCTGATACACATATTTGAAGACGAGTGGATTGGGCATGAAGATTTGGTTAAGGACAAACTTTCACATATGTTACATATGGATTCAGACAAAATAAAGATTGGAGCAAGGAAATGCACTGTATGCGAAATCGGATGTGACATGGCAAGATTATTCTTGGAACAGTATCATATCCAAGGATGGACATCTTCTTCTGTATATTGTGGTGCATTCTACGATGATAACCTTATTGGCGTGATGTCGTTTCTCAGAGAATATGACGGTAATTGGAACCTGACAAGATTCAGCAGTAACATTGCATATTCAACACCAGGCCTTGCAAGCAAGTTGTTTTCCTATTTTATAAAAAAATATAATCCAATTGAAATAAAGACATTCCTTGATAGGAGGTGGTCTTGGTCGGATATCAATGTATACGATAGGATTGGATTTAAACTTGACAAAACATTGCCACCAAGTTATTGTTATACCAAAGGACAGAAAAGATATCATAAATTCGGTTTCAGAAAACAGATATTGAACAAGAAATACGGACTTCCGTTGACAATGACCGAAAAAGAAATGTGCGAAAAGATTGGATTTTATAGGATATGGGATTGCGGTTTATTAAAGTATGTATGGAAAAAACATTCAACCGAATTTAATTAAAAGAGAAATATCGTCTATTTATTAGTAATAAATGGGCGATTTTTTTTATGGTTGACTCAAATGATATGGCGCAGGAGTATGTGAAGGCATACACTGACAAAAGTAGAATATATTTCATAGAAAAGTACCTTACAACATTTGATGGTACTGAGGGAAGGAATGTACCATTCGTGCTTTTTCCAAGGCAGAAGATATATTGTGAGGCACTTGGAAATGACAACAAGGTAATATCAATCAAACATAGGCAGTGTGGTATATCAACAACATCATGTGCATGGGTTTCTGGACAGCTTACGTTTGCAAAACCAGATTCTCCAGAAACTGTACTCTGTATTGCGAACAAACTTGAACAGGCGTGTGAACTACTTGTAAAAATAAGGGATTTTCTTGAACAGGTTCCGAGGTGGTATTGGGGTGATGAGTATTATTCGGCTGACCCGAATTCGGACAAGAACAAAAAGGACATATTCATAAAGAATTCAAAATCATATCTTGAACTTTGCAATGGTTGCAAGGTGTATGCAAAAGCTGCTGGCCCAAACAGTGCCCGAGGCGTGTCTTCGGTTTCAATATTGATACTCGATGAGGCCGCGTTCATGGAGGAAGGGCCTGCTGCATATGCTTCTGCTGTCGCTGCAACCAGTGCCGTTGCCAATGCCAAGATAATAATGGTTTCCACCCCTAACGGTAAGGACGAACTTTATTACAAGACATACAAACAGGCCATAGAGAAGAAGAATGGCTTCACTGTAGTTGAATTCAAATGGTATCAGGACTTGCGTTACAACAGGTTCTTGCGTTGGCATAGGAAGAATGAGAAGACTGGCGAGGAGGAATGGATAGTTGAAAAGACCATAGATGACATGGGCCGTATCGAATATGCACCAGAGCGTTGGGCTTCACTTGAAAAGGAAGGATGGAAGGCAAGCAGTCCTTGGTATGTCAAGATGTGTGAATCATTCAACAATGACACAATGAAGATTGCTCAGGAGCTTGATGTGTCTTTCCTTGGTTCAAGCGACAACGTGATTTCTGCTGAAGTGATAGAAAAGATAAGGATACAGGATGTATGCGACCCATTGTCAGACTATGGAGACCCGACAGAAGAACTGACATGGTTCTGGAAGCGTCCTATAGAAGGGCATAGATACATAGTGGCATGTCTCCCAGAAGGTGAGAAGGTTCTTACGAGGCGTGGCGAGATTGAAGCTGAGAATGTGACTGATGATGACGAACTTCTTAACAAGGACGGAAAATGGGTTGGTATAAGGAAAAGGTTTGTTAGGGAAGTAACGGATGAGGAGATAGTGTCAATAAGCTGTTCTGATTCAAAAGTGTACCATTCCTTTACATGGAACCATCCGATATATGCTTCAGTAAGTGGTGACTACTCAAAGAACGGCGGCACATGGAACTTTGCATTTGATTTCCATAAGGCAAATGAACTTTCTATTGGAGATTGGGTCGTTTTCCCTAACATATACAAGAATGACATGTTGTGTTCTATAGATGAAAATGCTTTGCTTTCTATGTCTCATATATACAGGCGCATTACATCAATTGAAAAGTCAACATATAGTGGAAGAGTGTATAATTTTGAGGTAGACGATGAAACGCACACGTTCTGCTGTATGGGAATAACGACACATAACTGTGACCCATCACGAGGAAGTTCTTCGGATAGGACGTCAATACAGGTGATAGATGCTGACGGTCAGGATGAGCATGGTATGCCTTATTTCGAGCAGATAATGGAATACAACGGAAGAGTGCTCGGAGATAAGTTGGGTGATTTGCTTTACAAATATGCCTCACTCTACAATAACGGGTATATTGTTGTGGATGCCACTGGAGGTTCTGGTGATGCATGTCTTCTAAGACTGATGAACTATTGGGGCTATAAGAACCTTTACTATGATGATAACGTCATGAAGCAATATATGAAGGTGACGCAGAAGTCTACAGAGCAGTTTGCTGAAAGGATGCCTGGTTTTCATTTTCAGGGAAACAGGTTCAGTCTATTGAGGAACTTCGCCAATATGGTTACTGACGGTGCATTCACGATACATTCAGTAAGGCTGTGCAATGAGTTGGATACATGGATATTCAAGGGTGATGATGGAAGAATGGACCATATGACAGCGTCAAGTCATGATGACAATATCACGTGTGTTGCAATGGCATTGTTCATATTGAAATTCTCATTCCAAAAACTTGAAGCAAGCAGGTCAAAGGATGCTGCCATTTTGAATTCATACATGACTGGAGGTGGATATAATAAGAAAGATTATGTCAAGTCAGAAAAAGTCTTCAAGAACATACCATTGCAGATGTATATACCGAAAAACAGTCAGAAACCAAGGAGAAGAATTGGTGACACATCATATTCATGGCTGTTTAACGGACTTTATTGAATCAAAAAAAGCGCTACCATAATCGGCAGTGCTTTTTGTTTTCCTTTCAATCAACCAAGTATTGACTTTATCTTGTCTATCTTTTCGTTTATCTTTGACTTCTTCTTCTTTGTTTCGTCATCTTCGACATATTGCTGTAGCTCCTGCTTTGTGCCTATGTACGAACCAGGGGTGCTTGGTGTTGCTACAATGTCCCAACATATGAGTTCATAGTTGTCAACATATGATATGCCCATCCTATTGCTTACCTCCCCAACACCTCTTGATGATACACCTATCTTGTATCCGTTAATTATTAAGTTTGCACAGGTGTCTCCGAGTGACGAACATATTCCATATCTTCTGTATCCTTCAGTAAGGTTGAATTCAATTTTTCCTACAAGCGTATGACCTTCCCAATGGCATTCTATTATGTTGTGTGAAATCCTTCCAAGGTCAATGGTAGATTCTGCTGGGTGATTACATTCTCCCAATGCCATTCTTTCCTTGATTAGTTTCTGATACTTCTCAACCTCTGGCTTCAGTATGTTTTCGGGATATATTCTTCCATTATGGTTCTTTATTCCATACTTTTGAAGGACAACGTCAAGAACGAACGGATTTGGTATATTCCATTCTCCACTCTCCATGCTGTCAAATGCCTCCTTTATTATCTTTTTGTTGTTTTCCGTCATGTCGGCAGAGACGTATCCGTCGGATTCGATAAGCAGTCCGACTCCTGTCTGTCCCTTCTTTATCTCAACAAGTTTCTCTGGAATTCTATTTTTCAAACTCATTTTCCAAAAAATTAATTAATACATTAAATAAATATCGACAAAAAAACAATAAAAACGGCTTTTTTTTTAAGAAAATCAGCCATATACACATTTTTTTCATTTTATCAAATATTTATTTTTAAAAAGTTTGATTTTGTGATATGAAAAAAAAAATTGAATATTCACAGGTCAAATTTTATTGGAATGTAAAAATAAAGGCTTTTAAATATCATTTCTTGATGAAGAAGAATAAAGACAGCAAGGATATAAACGGAACTCTCATAAAGGAGTCTCTGCTTGACTATGACAACCTTGCAACAAAAATCAAAGAAAACGCACCAGACCTCGTGAAGAGCCTTCTTGGCGAACAGGTGCGACAAGCATACGCAAGTCTTCTCAACGAGTCTGATGATGAAGATGATGACACCGAAGAGAAGGATTACGATGTAGAGGAAGTGGATGATACTATGTCTGATTCGGTTGAAGATGAGGATGATGGTGCAGATGATTCCGATGAGGATGATGATGACACCGACGGTATGGAGCCAGATTCTGACAATGACAGCGACGATGACGTTGAAGACGATGATGATGCAGAAGACATCGAGAGCGATGACGTTGAAGACGATGACAGTGCTGATGATTTAGATGATGACGGTGATGATGAGATAAGCCAGACCTTCGATAAGTACAAGACTTCAGACGGCAAGTATGACTTCCGTAACGCAAAAGACGATGAACTCGTTAAATTTTACAAACTTATGAAAAATGACGATAATGTCACCGTAGTTAAGGATGACAACAAGGTTCATATTTCAGATGGTGAGACAGGTGCTGAATACATTATCGAACTCGGTGATGACGCAGACACTTCTGATGTATTGGATGACGACATTAATGAAGACAATATGAATGAATCGAGAATTTATGAAATCGCACTCAATGAATATGATTCCCATGTAGGTTATACTGATGGTTATCAGAAGAAAGATGTCATGACCAATGGCGGTGTTTCAGAACCAAGCAAGTATGGCAGGGACATTGACAAGGGCGTTCCACACGGAAGCGAGAAGCCATGGTCAAGGCAGAAGAAGAGTGTGGCTCCGTTCAACAAGAACGTGAATGAGGATGATTACCTTGACGAGCCAGTTGAAGAGGATTTGACACGTGGTGGAGCACATTCTACCATGACCACAATCAAACACACTTCTGAAAGTGACAATGATGGCAGAAACCTTGAAAAGGCAGTAGGCCGTACAAAGGGAACTGGTGGCCCAAGAACCCCCAACAAGATGCAGGAGGAAATCAGAAGGAAGGTCAATAGGATTTTCAATGAGAACGCAAAACTCAAGGAAATGCTTGGCAAATTCCAGTCTCAGCTGATGGAGGCTGCAGTAACCAATGTCAATCTTGGTGGAATCATAAAACTGATTTCTGAGAATTCGACCACAAAGGAAGAGAAGAAGTCAATCATAAACAGGTTCATCAATGAGGCCCATACCATTACAGAGTCTCAAAACCTTTATAACAGGATTTCCGACGAACTCAAGAAGAAACCGTCAGTCACCACTGACATCAACGAAGAGAAGAAGTTCGGAAGTCAGGAGAAAATCAACGAAAGCAAGCTGTATCAGGACGAATCAATCATGGATTCTCTCGGCCTTATGCACAAGATTTGCAAATAAGTTGATATTTAATTAACAAATGGAATAATTTTAATTTTATAATCTTATTTAAATGAGAGAATTTTTATCATCTGGTGTAGTTGGTAACATTGAGTACAACGCACAGAAACAAATTCGTGAGGACGTTCAGAAGCGTTGGGATTCACTTGGCTTTACTGAGGGTCTTCCTGAAGGTGCAATCAAGGAAAACATTGCTACCCTTTATGAGAACGAGGCAAAGCACCTGTTGAAGGAGGCTACCGCTTCTGACAACTCTGGTTCTTTCGAGACCGTAGTTTTCCCAATTATCAGGCGTGTATTCAGCAAGTTGCTTGCAAATGATATAGTGTCTGTACAGGCTATGAACCTCCCCGTAGGTAAGCTGTTCTTCATTCTCCCCGTAACTTCTGAGCGTGAGTTCGAGAGTCCTAACACCGATGCAAGTGAGAAGGGTGATATCGTTGACGGTACCGTTGGTCGCCACAAGGGCCTCATGGGCTATGACAGGACCAACCGCAACAAGGAAGGTAGGGTTGAGCCCAGATATTATCTTCCCGATGAGGTGGTTGCAAGTCTTGACAAGGACAAGTGGTACGTTCCTGCCCTCAACGAGACCGTTGCAAACGCAAGTGACTATGCTACTGCTCTTGATAGGGCTGAGGCAAAGAAGCTCAATGCTTCTGCTCTCCGTCAGGATGGTCCCGAGGTAACACGTTACTTCCAGAAGTCACTCTATGACCTCTTCTATAACGATTTCCTCTATGACAACTCAAGGGGTAAGGTAACTCTCCACGTAGGCAATGCTACTCCCGTGCAGCTCACTGGTGCTGGCTTCGCTGACGCAAAGAGGGCAAAGGTTTGCGGTTATGACGGCACTGTACGTAACCTCATCCTCAAGGTAGGCGGTTTCTCAGCTTACAATGCAAGCAAGCTCACTGGCCCTGACGGCAACGAGATGGATACCGAGGAGTTCCTTGCTTCTTTGAAGGTTATCACAAAGACCGCAATTGAGGCTGGTAAGTCAAAGGTGAACACTGCTGTCACCACAGCTTCTTTCGCACAGTTCGAGTCAATCCCCTTCCGTGTAGTAACACAGAAGTATGGCAAGGGTATCGTTGAGTACGGTGGCACTCCCTGTGATGCAGAGGGTAACATCTATATTGAACTTGACCTCGCAAAGCCTGTTGCTGAGCAGGGTGGTACAATCGACGGTTATGTAGGTGTTGACGTTGACAAGATTAACGAAGGTGACAGTGATGAGAACTATAAGATTAAGGACCTCTTCAAGGTGGCATGGGCACAGTATGACTCACTTGAACTTGAGACTGAAATCGGTGAGGTTTCATTCAAGCTCGACGCAGTTACCGTATCTGTTACCGAGCGCAAGCTCCGTGCAACATGGTCTCCTGAGCTCTCTACTGACGTTAGTGCTTTTCATAATATAGATGCGGAGGCTGAGCTTACCTCTATCCTTTCTGAGCAGATTGCTGCTGAAATCGACCGTGGTATTCTCCGTGACCTCCGTAAGGTTGCACCTTGGCAGTCTCGTTGGGATGTTAACGGTTGGAGGCGCATGAGTGCATTCTCTACCAACTACACTCAGAAGGACTGGAACCAGGAGCTCATGACAAAGGTTAACCAGACATCTGCACAGATTAACAAGGCTACTCTCCGTGGCGGTGCCAACTGGATTGTTGTTTCTTCTGAAATCTCTGCTCTGTTCGATAACCTTGAGTATTTTCACGTAACTGATGCGAGCGCTGAGCAGAATCAGTACAACATGGGTATCGAGAAGATTGGTTCACTCTCTGGCCGCTATCAGGTTTATGTTGACCCATATTCTCCCCACTGGTCAATGATTATCGGTCATAAGGGCAAGTCACTTCTTGACACTGGCTATATCTATGCTCCTTATGTTCCCATGCAGCTGACTCCTGCAATGTACAATCCGTTCAACTTCGCACCTGTAAAGGGCATCATGAGCAGGTTTGCACAGAAGACTGTAAACAACAGGTACTTCGGTCATGTAAGAGTCGATGGCCTCGTTCATTGGGATATTAACGAGCTTCGCTAATTGACTGATTAACAGTTATATACATAAAAGGTTAGGGTTATACTCTAACCTTTTTTTGTTATTTTTTTAATAAACTGTGGAAATAATCAACTTCCGTCATTGTTATATATTTTTGTTTTGGTATATTTGCATAGAAAATATACGGTTTTGTGTACTGGGAAATATTTATATGCATAGAATTTTACCAACATGAAGAAAATAACAAATGAGGCCTTTATTGAGAGGATTAATAAGATTTTTGATGGGAAATATGACACATCTAAAGTTAATTATGTTAATGCAAAAACAAAAGTAACATTAATTTGCCCAAAACATGGAGATTTTGAATCAACTCCAAATCATTTAAATGATGGCCATGGATGTCCATATTGTTCAAATAGATATGTTTCAACAAACCAATTTATAAATAAAGCCAAAAAAGTGCATGGGGACACATATGATTATTCGAAAGTCAATTATATAAATAACAAAACCCCAATTTGTATAACATGTAAAAAGCATGGTGATTTTTGGCAAATACCATACAGTCATCTTGCTGGAAATGGTTGCAATAAATGTAATGGTGGGATTGCTTTTGATGCTAATGAATTCATAGAGAAGGCTAATGAAATACATAATAGCTTTTATAACTATTCTCAAATAGAATACATAAACGCAAGAACAAAGGTTAAAATAATCTGCCCTAAGCATGGTTGTTTTTGGCAAACTCCAGAATGTCATTTAAGGGGGCAAGGATGTCCCAAATGCAAGTCGTCAAAACTGGAAAATATTGTTATTAATGCATTATCAAAAAACAATATTAGGTTTATATTTCAGGCACATATAGGCACATTAGGTCTAAAAACAGTTGACTTTAAACTTTTAGACTATAATATTGTTATTGAATGTCAAGGTGAACAACATTTTATTGATACCATGTTTGGTAATAGCCTTTTTAAGGTTAAAGATAGATTAATTTTAGATGAAGAGAAATATAACGTATGCAAAAATCACAATATAGACATTATTTACTTTACTATTCCAGATTATTTTCATGTGAAAAATATAAACATTGATATCCCATTTTATAAAGATAAGAATTTGTTCACAAACATAAATAAATTGCTTGATTATGTATTATCACTTGAAAAAAATACCTACCATGATGAATGGGATGTGATTAGGAAAAAATTATTTTCATGCATACCTAATATAATAGAAACAAATCATGGTTTTTTATTTAAGAATAAATTGTTATTTCTTTATGGCAAAGAAGATAAAAAAGCAATAAAAAGTTATTGGACCAAATACTATAGGAATAGGAAAATAAAAGTCAAATTTATTGAATTCGATGATTTACTTAATATAAAGGAATATACTGATTGGCTATTAAATAATTGATGGAAATAATCAACTTCCGTCATTGCCGTATATTTTTGTTTTTGGTATATTTGCATAAATATTGGAAATTAATCAATGACAAAACGAAAGACTACTGAAGAGTTCAAGAATGAGATTCGTTCAATGCTTGGCGACAGATATGGGCTTGATTTGGTTGAATACATCAACAACAAGACAAAAGTTAAATTGATATGCAGAAAACATGGCATTTTCGAGATGTCACCAAATTGCCTTTTAAATGGGCAGAATTGTCCTAAGTGTTCAAAGGAAGAGTTGTCAAGGAGCATGACACACAATGCGAATGATGTAATTGCACGGTTCAAGGCGATTCAAGGTGATAGGTATGGATATGAAAAGGTTGTATATGAAAAAATGCTTAAAAAGGTATGCTTCACCTGCAAGGAACATGGTGATTTCTGGATGACACCATCGCATTTCCTTGAAGGGCATGGATGCCCAGAGTGTGGAAAAATGTCACGTTCTCAGAAAAGGGCAAAGACATTCAATAGTTTTGTTGATGATGCAAACAAGGTACATAACAACAAATACACATATATCAGTGATGGATATAGAAACAATAGACCAAAGGTAAAAATCATATGCCCTATACATGGTGAATTTGAACATAAGTCGTTGGACCATATACAAGGGAAAGGATGTCCAAGATGTGGTCACATAACATCAAAGGCTGAAGACGAAATTCATTCGTATATACGCACATTTGTAAATGAGAATGATATTGTGAGACATGACAATAAACTTCTTGACGGACTTGAAACAGACATATACTTGCCGAAATTTGGCATTTCCTTTGAGTTTGACGGCCTCAGATGGCATAGTGAGGAGTTTTGTAAGGATAGGAACTATCACTTGCTTAAAACGGAAATTTCGGAAAGCAAGGGAGTACATCTTATACATATATTTGAAGACGAATGGATAGAACATCATGACCTTGTATTGGAGAAGATAAGGCATTTTCTTGGAAAGAATGATTCATTGGTTATAGGCGCAAGAAAATGTACTATTAAGCTGATACATAAGGATGATGCAAAACCTTTCCTTGATAGATACCATATACAGGGATGGACTACATCAACATTGTACTACGGAGCATTCTACAACAACAATCTTGTCGGAGTGATGTCATTTCTTAGGGAATATGATGGAAATTGGAATCTCACAAGATTCACCACGGATTCGTCATACAGAATACCAGGTTTGGCAAACAAGATATTCAAGAAATTCGTAACTGAAAACAATCCAATCCAAGTAAAGACTTTTCTTGATAGGAGATGGTCACATTCAAACTACAATGTGTATGATAGGATGGGATTTGTTCTTGAAAAAACATTGAGGCCAGACTATAGATATGTTGTCGGTAATAAAAGAATGCACAAATTTGGTTTCAGAAAACAGATACTGCACAGAAAATACGGGCTTCCGTTGACAATGACGGAAAAGGAAATGTGCAACAAACTTGGCTTTCATAGAATATGGGATTGCGGTTTGTTTAGGTATGTATGGAAGAAAAATACTTGATATCCAATTGTTTGATAAGTTTCTTTTTGGTATATTTGCATAAACAAAATACATACAAAATGAGAAATTCTTATACTGCGATTGCTTGCATTAACGGAAAGAATGCAATAGCAAATGAAGGAAAATTAATGTACCACATCAAGGCTGATTTGGAGAACTTTAGGTCGTTGACAATTGGAAACGTTGTCATTCTTGGTAGGAGGACATTTGAGTCGCTTCCAAATTCAAGACCACTTCCTGGTAGAATCAACATCATTGTGACCAGAAATACAGACTACACTCCAGAAGGTGTTGAAAATTGGTCACAGGAAGACATTAACAACACATTTATTGTCAATTCATTACAGGAGGCTGATGATTTATGCTACAGTTATTTTTCTGATAGAGAACTATTTATCATTGGTGGTGGAATTGTATATTCAGAGGCATTCAAACTGAATATGGTGGAGAAGGTTATACTCACGGTTGTCAATGATGACGCTGACGGTGATGTTTTCTTCCCAGACATGTCACAGAACGAGTCCTTTAAGGTTATATTCAAGACGACAAGCCTCCGTGACCACCCTAATGATACATACTATAAGTATGTTGTATATAAAAGAAAATAGTTGACTTATGCAATTGACACAGAACTTTAGCCTTGAGGAAATGACAAGGACAAGCAAGAAGGTTGACAATACCCCGAACAAATCACAGATTGAACATCTGAAAGAAACAGCAGAAATGTTGCAGACACTTAGAGATAAGTATGGAAAAGGCATAAAGATTAATTCTGGCTTTAGGTCTGCTGCCCTCAATAAAATGGTTGGTGGTTCTCCTACTTCAGCACACTCAAACGGATATGCAGCAGATACTGTACCTACAGATGGTAATATGGTAGAATATCAAAAGGTTGTTCTTGAATGGGCGAAAACACACAAGTTTGACCAGATAATAATAGAATACCCGAAAAACTATGTTGCTTCATGGATTCATATAGGTTGCAAGAATGGTTCTGGATTGCAGAGGAAACAGATAATATATACTAATAACGGAAAGAAATACCAGACAATAAACAATAAATTCTATTTGGAGTAATGTTTAATAGAAAAGAGATTGAGTATAATATAAGGGCATTGATTGAAACTTGGCTTTTCGGCAAGAAGCTCTCTCCGAATACTTTCTCTCTTGAATTCAGAAATGGCGGAAAGAGTGAAAAAGAAATCACTTCAATCGGAAAAGATGGTGTGATAGGGGAAATGGTTGATGCCTTGACTGAAAAGGTTAAATATGAAAGAATTATCCTTTTTGCCAAAGTTGATGGAAAAAAAGAAAATATTGGAGAATTGGAAATTATCTGATTCTCCTTATTTTTTATATATAAATAAAGAAAAAATCATGGAAGAAAATAAAAGCAAATTTTATTCATTGATGGTTGTTGGTGACAATCCGCTTGAAATGATAAAGAAATATGATGCAACAATGGAAGTTGAACCATATGTGAAATACAGATATGATGACGCAGGAAAAATAAAGAAGAAAGCAATAAAACTAATGCAGGACATCATTGACAATTCTGACAAGGTTTCGCTTACCAATATAATGATTGATTATCTTAAGGAGAGAATAAAAAATCTGATTTCAATTTCTGATTTTGAATACTATTCCACTTTAACCGACGGGCTTGAAATAAACTCTGATGGTGATGCGATTACAACTGAAAATCCAGACGGAAAATACAAGACATGTAGGGTTGGAAAAAATCTTTGCATACCATTGACACTGAAAGATGGTTCAAGTTCATTCTCGGCAAAGGCTGGTGATGTTGACTGGGGAAAGATGCATATGGCAAATTGCGACCTCTATAGAATATCATGGGAACTTTATAATGGAGAAAGGGAACCGCAAAATTCACAGGAAAAGTCAATATATGATAACATAAAGAACCAAAAAAGATATTTTGAGGCATTTGAGAATGTCGAAAATTACATAAAATACAACTGTTCATATTGGAATTATGCATATCTTGACAAGAACGGATGGCATGATGCAAGTGACCGTAAAAACTATGAATGGATTACATCATTCTATGAGAAATATGTGTTACCATTGAAGGATGATGATGTTGTTACAATATTCGAATGCAGCATATAGAAAAAATGAGCACAACCTATTTGGAAGTGCTCATTTTTGTTGATATAGCATTAACCAACTATTTCTCCTTTAGTGTCAATATAACAAATTTGGTCATCATATCTTCGTGCCTTGGCAACGCCTTTCTTGAAATCACTAACAGTTTCATACCACTCAGAACACAAGATACTACCATCTGGCTTTATAAAATTCCATTTCCAATCATCCCTTCGTACACGTGCAAAACCATCAATGAAATCATAAACCAAACCATACCATTCAGGACATAGTACATCTCCATTTAGTTTTATAAAATTCCATTTCAAATCATCTCTTCTGACAGCTGCAAGTCCATTCCTGAAATCACTAACATTTTTATACCATTCATCACACAAGATGCTACCATCTTGTTTTATAAAATTCCATTTCAAATCACCTCTTCGTACTTGTGCAAAGCCATCAATGAAACCATAAACCAAATCATACCATTCAGGACATAGTACATCTCCATTTAGTTTTATAAAATTCCATTTCAAATCATCCCTTTGTACACGTGCAAAACCATTTTTGAAGTCACTAACATAGTCATACCATTCACTACATAATAGTTTTCCGTCTGGTTTTATAAAATTCCATTTGCCATCACTTCTTTGTACTTGTGCAAAGTCATTTTTGAAGTCAATAACATAGTCATACCATTCACTACATAACACTTTTCCGTCTGGTTTTATAAAATTACGCTTTCCATCACCTCTTCGTACTTGTGCAAAACTATCATGGAAATATCCAACATAACCATACCACTCGTCACATAGTACACTACCATCTGACTTTATAAAATTCCATTTACCATCACCTCTTCTAACAAATGCAAAACCATTTTCGAAGTCATAAACCAAATCATACCACTCGTCACATAGTACACTCCCATCTGGTTTTATTAAGTTACATTTACCATCACCTCTTCTAACAAATGCAAAACCATTTTTGAAGTCACTAACATAGTCATACCACTCGTCACATAGTACACTACCATCTGACTTTATAAAATTCCATTTGCCATCACCTCTTATAACAACTGCAAAACCATCATGGAAATATCCAACATAATCATACCATTCAGAACATAATAGTTTTCCGTCTGGTTTTATAAAATTACATTTCAAATCACCTCTTCTAACAACTGCAAAACCATCATGGAAATATTCAACATAACCATACCATTCAGAACATAATATCATGTTCTTAGAGACATCAAAAAAGTTCCATTTCTTTTCGTTAAGACTGACTATCAGAATGCCATCAATACCACTCTTAAGCATCTTACTAAATATTTCAG